>ERZ838399.2785-NODE-2785-length-12322-cov-4.727073_pt1 | contig 12322 bp, 8 predicted proteins | sample MGYA00519683_ERZ838399 | MGnify/ENA primary metagenome ERZ838399 (study PRJEB31850, sample SAMEA3708833) | human gut metagenome | biome: human gut; feature: human-associated habitat; material: faeces | place: China | collected 2014 ...
AAGATTTCTATCAGTATTATGCAACTATGATGGAACCATGGGATGGTCCGGCGTCAATTCTGTTCAGTGATGGAGATTGTATGGGAGCAGTTCTTGATAGAAACGGACTTCGTCCGTCCAGATATTACATTACAGATGATGATCAGTTGATTTTATCATCTGAGGTCGGAGTTATGGATATTGCACCAGAGAAAATCATAGTAAAAGAAAGACTTCGTCCGGGTAAAATGCTTCTGGTCGATACGGTTCAGGGACGTGTCATCGGAGACGAAGAGCTGAAAGAAATGTATGCGGACAGACAGCCTTATGGTGAGTGGCTGGACAGCAATCTGATTGAGCTTAAGAATCTGAAAATTCCGAACCAGTTAGTACCGACCTACAAACCAGAGGATCTTAAGAGACTTCAGAAAGCATTTGGTTATTCTTATGAGGAAGTAGAAACTTCTATCAAAAATATGGCACTCAACGGTGGAGAAGGAACTGCTGCCATGGGTATTGACACACCACTTGCAGTACTTTCGGATAAGCATCAGAACCTGTTCAATTATTTTAAACAGTTATTTGCACAAGTTACAAATCCACCGATTGACGCAATCCGTGAGGAAGTGGTAACATCCACGACTGTATACATCGGAGCAGACGGAAATCTTCTGGAAGAAAAAGCAGAAAACTGCAAGATGCTCAAGGTCAATAATCCGATCCTTACAAATGTTGATCTTCTGAAGATTAAGAACATGAAACAGGATGGATTCAAAATTGCAGAGATTCCGACTATTTATTATAAAAATTCCAGTCTGGAAAAAGCAATGGATTACCTGTTTATCGAAGTAGATCGTGCAATCCGTGACGGAGCGAATATTTTGATCCTTTCTGACCGTGGTGTTGACGAGTATCATGTGGCTATGCCGTCACTTCTGGCATTGTCCGGACTGCAACAGCATCTGGTGCGCACGAAGAAGAGAACTTCCGTTGCAATCATTCTTGAGACCGGAGAGCCAAGAGAAGTACATCATTTTGCGACATTACTTGGATATGGAGCATGCGCAGTCAATCCATATCTTGCACATGAGACAATCCGTCAGCTTATTGATACAGGCATGCTGCAGAAAGATTATTACGCTGCAGTTGATGATTACAATCACGGAATCTTAAGCGGCATTGTAAAAATTGCTTCTAAAATGGGTATTTCCACAATTCAGTCTTATCAGGGAGCAAAGATTTTCGAGGCCATTGGATTAAAAGAAGAATTTATTAACAGATATTTTACAGATACAGTCAGCCGTGTTGGCGGCATCGGTATTGAGGAGATTGCACAGGATTATCTTGCAAGACATTCTCAGGCATTTGATCCACTTGGACTGGAAGTAGATCTGACACTGGACAGTCTCGGACAACACAAATCCAGAAGCTGTGGCGAGGAACATCTGTACAATCCACGTACGATCCATATGCTTCAACAGTCTACAAGACTTGGCAATTATGAAATGTTTAAGCAGTACACAGATATGGTAAATGAAGAAGGTGCCCACATTAATCTGCGAGGTCAGCTTGATTTTAATTATCCGAAGAAAGGTATTCCGATTGAAGAAGTAGAGAGTGTGGATGAAATCGTTCAGCGATTCAAGACAGGTGCTATGTCCTACGGATCCATTTCCAAGGAGGCGCATGAGACGCTTGCAATCGCCATGAACCGTCTGCATGGCAAATCCAACAGCGGTGAAGGCGGTGAAGAAATCGAGCGTCTGGATACAGAAAAATGTTCTGCAATTAAGCAAGTCGCTTCCGGACGATTTGGTGTAACAAGCAGATATCTTGTCAGCGCAAAAGAGATTCAGATTAAAATGGCACAGGGCGCAAAACCAGGAGAAGGTGGACATCTTCCAGGAAGAAAGGTCTATCCGTGGATTGCCAAGACAAGACATTCTACGCCAGGTGTCAGCCTGATTTCACCACCACCGCATCACGATATTTACTCTATCGAGGATCTGGCACAGCTCATTTATGACTGTAAAAATGCAAATAAAGACGCAAGGATTTCCGTAAAACTTGTATCTGAAGCAGGTGTTGGAACTGTCGCAGCCGGAGTCGCAAAAGCAGGAGCCGGATTGATCCTGATCTCTGGATATGATGGAGGAACCGGAGCGGCGGCTAAGAGTTCTATCCACAATGCAGGACTTCCTTGGGAGCTTGGACTTGCGGAAACACATCAGACATTGATCCAAAATGGACTGCGTGAACGTGTCCGTATTGAGACAGATGGAAAATTGATGAGTGGTCGTGACGTGGCAATTGCAGCAATCCTTGGAGCAGAAGAATTTGGATTTGCGACAGCACCACTTGTAACTATGGGATGCGTTATGATGCGGGTATGTAATCTGGATACATGTCCGGTTGGTGTGGCAACACAGAATCCGGAACTTCGCAAGAACTTCCGCGGAAAACCGGAATACGTCATCAACTTTATGAGATTCATCGCACAGAATCTGCGTGAATATATGGCAAAATTAGGTGTTTGTACGATTGATGAACTGGTTGGAAGGACTGACCTTCTGAAAGTCAAAGAAGTGCCGACATCTGATCGTGCGGCAACACTGGATCTGAGCCAGGTCCTGCAAAACCCTTATGAGGGAACAAAGACACCAATGACTTATAATCCAAAGAAGATTTATGATTTCGAACTGGAGAAGACGCTGGACGAAAGAGTCCTTGTAAAAGAACTGCTTCCGGCACTTGAAAAGCATCAGAAGAGAAGCCTGGAAGTCGATGTCACGAACACCAACCGTACATTTGGAACAATTTTCGGATCAGAAATTACAAGAAGATATCCGGAAGGCGTAGAGGAAGACAGTTATGTGATCAAATGTACCGGAGCAGGTGGTCAATCATTTGGTGCATTTATTCCAAAGGGTCTGACACTGGAACTTGTAGGAGACGGCAATGATTATTTTGGTAAAGGTCTCTCAGGCGGAAAACTGATCGTGTATCCACCGAAGGGTGTTACATTTAAACACGAAGAGAATATTATAATAGGAAATGTTGCACTTTACGGAGCAACCAGTGGTAAAGCTTTTATCAATGGTGTAGCAGGTGAGCGTTTTGCAGTCCGCAACTCTGGCGCAAAAGCAGTTGTAGAAGGTGTTGGTGATCATGGATGTGAGTACATGACCGGCGGATGCGTTGTTGTTCTTGGCAAGACTGGAAAGAACTTCGCAGCCGGAATGAGCGGCGGTGTCGCTTATGTACTGGATCTGAACAGTGATCTTTATAAGAATATTAATAAGCAGATGGTAAATATTGAACGAGTAACTTCGAAGTTTGAAATCAACGAGTTGAAAGAAATGATCGAAGAGCATGTGGCTTATACGAATTCTGAGAGCGGAAAAGAAATTCTGGACCACTTTACCGATTATCTGCCGAAATTTAAGAAAATCATTCCGATTGATTACGAGAAAATGCTTTCTACTATCGTTCAGATGGAAGAACAGGGCATGAGCAGTGAGCAGGCTAGAATTGAAGCATTTTACGCAATTAAAGAAGGAAGAAGATAGGGGGCGGACAACGTGGGAAAACCAACAGGATTTATGGAATATGAAAGACAGGATAAGCCGGCAGAGTCACCGAAGGAGCGAATCAAGCATTTCCGCGAATTCCACACACCTTTGTCAAAAGAAGAACAGGAGCGCCAAGGTGCAAGATGTATGGCGTGTGGCGTTCCGTTCTGCCAGGCAGGACAGATGATTATGGGGATGGCAAGTGGCTGCCCTCTCCATAACCTGGTGCCGGAGTGGAATGATTTGATTTACCACGGCAACTGGGAAGAGGCTTATTATAGGTTAAAAAAGACGAATAATTTTCCGGAATTCACTTCCAGGGTATGTCCTGCACTTTGTGAGGCAGCATGTACATGTGGACTCAATGGAAATGCAGTATCATCAAAAGCGAATGAGTACAGTATTATTGAAAATGCTTACGAAAAAGGATACGCTGCGGCAAGACCGGTGAAAGTCAGAACCGGAAAGAAAGTAGCTGTCGTGGGATCAGGACCGTCCGGACTTGCTGTGGCAGACATGCTGAACCGCAGAGGACATAGCGTGACAGTGTTTGAACGGGAAGACAAAGTCGGAGGACTTCTTCGTTACGGAATTCCAAACATGAAACTGGAAAAACAGTATATTGACCGTAAGGTAAATATTATGGAAGAAGAAGGAATTACATTTGTAACAAATTGCAATATCGGTAAAGACAAAAAAGCTTCTTCTATATTAAAAGAGTTTGACCGTGTAGTTCTCTGCTGTGGAGCTTCTCATCCAAGAGATATCAAAGCACCGGGACGGGACGCAAAAGGAATTTATTTCGCAGTCGATTTCCTGAAGTCCACGACAAAAGCATTGTGGGCAAATGATATGAAACTGGTGGATGGCACATACATTTCTGCAAAGGGAAAACACGTTATCGTTATTGGCGGAGGTGATACGGGAAATGACTGTATCGGAACTTCTATGAGACATGGCGCAAAATCTGTGCTTCAAGTAGAAATGATGCCCAAAGCACCAGATACTCGTGCAGATAACAACCCGTGGCCGGAGTGGCCAAAAGTCTGCAAAACAGACTATGGGCAGGAAGAAGCAACGGCAGTTTTCGGACATGATCCGCGTGTATATCAGACAACGGTCAAAGAGTTCATCAAAGATAAGGAAGGAAATCTCTGCAAGGTCACACTTGTGAAGCTGGAGCCGAAGAAAGACGAGAAAACCGGACGCATGATGATGACTGAGATACCGGGAACTGAGTATACAGTACAGGCAGATCTTGTATTTATTGCAGCAGGATTTCTTGGAAGTGAAGAATATGTGACAAAAGCATTTGGCGTGGAAGTCAATGCGCGTACAAATGTGGCAACACCGGCAGGTGAGTATCATACAAATGTGGAGCGGGTGTTCACAGCGGGAGATATGCACAGAGGTCAGTCACTGGTTGTATGGGCAATCCGCGAAGGAAGAGAAGCCGCACAGGAAATCGATGTCAGCCTGATGGGATATACGAATATGAATGTACAGTAACAAAATAAGTATCGGGTGAGAACTTCAAACAAGCTTGATTTCTCACCCCATATTTATTTTCCTGCATGGCTTGATTGGTCCAAATGTTACAAAAATGTTAAAAAATATTGCAAATATGTACTGACTCATGTATAATAACATCTAGATGTAGTAGCAAAACTATATAAAATTGTATACATTTGAGTGAGGAAGTTTTTATATGAATAAATTTGGAAGAAGAATACTGGCAGCATTAATTACGAGCAGTTTAGTAGTTACACCGGTTTTGGCAGCACCTTCAGTAGATGATCTTCAGAAGAGTAAGGCATCAGCGCAAAGTGAAGTAAACTCACTTCAGTCACAGCTTCAGAGTATTGTAAGTAAGATTACTCAATTGGAAGCTGATCTTACAACAAAGGGTGAAGAGATTATTCAGGCGCAGGCAGATCTGGAGCAGGCACAGGAAGACGAGAAGACACAGTATGCGGCTATGAAGCTTCGTATCAAGTATATGTATGAGGCTGGTGATGCAACAGCGCTTGAATCACTGGTAAGCTCAGAAGATTTTTCAGATCTGTTAAGTAAAGCTGAGTATGTTCAAAGTGTACATGGATATGATCGCGACAAGCTGGAAGAATATGTTGCAACTAAGCAGAAGATTGCTGATCTGAAGGATCAGCTTGAGACAGAGCAGTCACAGCTTGAGAGCATGCAGACAGAATATGAGACAGAAGAGTCTAATCTGACAACTCTGATTGATTCAAAACAGGCAGAAGTAGCAGATCTTGATTCACAGATTCAGGAAGCGGCAGAGAAGGCAGCGAAAGAAGAGGAAGAGCGTCAGAAAAAAGCAGAAGAGGAAAGACAGAAACAACTTCAGGCAGCATCTCAGAATAGTACAACAACGAATAGTAATTCTGGCAACTCCAATAGTTCAAGTAGCTCCAATAGTAATAAAGGCAACAGCAGCTCGAATTCAAGCAGTTCCAGTAACAAAGGAAACAGCAGTTCATCATCAAGCAACAGTTCTGGTAGTTACGTATCCGGAAGTACAGTATCCCGTGCATATTCAGCACTTGGAAAACCGTATGTATGGGGAGCGGCAGGACCGAATTCCTTCGATTGTTCCGGACTTGTAAGTTTCTGTCTGACAGGAAGATATTCACATACATATAGCTCCAGTGATTTCGTTGGTTTGACTAAGGTAAGTAATCCACAGCCAGGAGATATTTGTGTAAGAGTTGGGCATGTAGGTGTTTATATAGGTGGAGGTCAGATGATTCATGCACCACACACAGGAGATGTAGTGAAAATATCTGCAGTACCATCTAATATGTGGTACGTTCGTCCATAAAGTATGTAAGAAAATGAATAATTTAATGCCAGTTCTTTTTTGAAAGGACTGGCATTTGTCATATACAAGAGCATATCTAGACATCTTTGATGGAATTGTATCTGAAATGGTAAAAAAATGAACACAAAATGATAAAGATTGCGTCAAATTTGTAGCGGGTTGCGTAAACTATGAAAAATGTGTATAATAACGATGGGGCGTTTTCGAAAGAAAAATAATTAAAAGAGGGAAGATGAATATGAACAAAATAGGTAAGAGAATTCTGGCGGCGGCAGTTGCCAGTTCTGTACTTGTGACACCGGTTTTTGCAGATCCATCTGTTGACGATTTGAAAAAGAGCAAAGAGTCCGCACAGAATGAAGTAAGTTCACTCCAGACCCAGCTTAATACAGTAGTGGGAAAGATTACGGAGCTGGAGTCTCAACTTAGCAGTAAAGGTGAAGAGATTATTCAGGCACAGTCAGATCTGGAAGATGCCGAGGCAGAAGAACAGAAACAGTATGCAGATATGAAGGTTCGTATTAAGTATATGTACGAAGCTGGCGATCAGAGTGCTGTAGAAAGCTTAGTTGGTTCAGAGGATTTCTCTGATATGGTCAACAAAGCGGAATATGTAAGTAATGTACATAATTACGACAGACAGAAATTACAGGAGTACGTAGAGACAAAGCAGAAGATTTCTGATCTGAAAGATCAATTGGAAGAAGAACAGTCACAGCTTGAAAGTATGCAGACAGAGTATGAGTCACAGGAGTCGAAACTTGATAACCTGATCGCATCTAAGCAGGCAGAGGTGTCTGATCTGGATCAGCAGATCGAAGAAGCTGAGCGTAAGGCGGCGGAAGAAGAGCTGAAGAGACAGCAGGAAGAAGCAGCAAGACAGGCAGCGGCAGCAGAAGCAGCAAGACAGCAGGCTGCATCGAACAGGAATAATTCTTCCAGCTCATCAAGCAATAGCTCAAGTAATAGCAATAAGGGAAATAGTTCCCATAAAGGAACAAGCAACAATGCTCCAAGTTATGTATCAGGAGACGCAGTGTCCCGTGCGTATTCTGCACTTGGAAAACCGTATGTATGGGGAGCGACAGGACCGAATTCCTTTGACTGTTCAGGTCTTGTAGGTTTCTGCCTGACAGGTAGATATTCACGTTCCTGCACATCAGCGTCATTGAATGCCCTTCCGACAGTGAGTAACCCACAGCCTGGAGATGTGTGTGTAAGATCCGGACACTGTGGAATTTACATTGGAAATGGTCAGATGATCCATGCACCACATACAGGAGATGTAGTAAAAGTAGCAAGTGTCCCTTCTAATATGAGAATCGTACGTCCTTAATAAAAGAATATTGAATTTATTTGCCAGGATTTCTTTTGAATCCTGGCATTTTTAATATCATGATGCCAGTGGGAGTGCAAAGCACGGAACAATCCGTAGGCATCATAGTTGGGGGGGCCAACATCTTTAGAAAATTACAATTTCCATGATATAAAAAACTCCGAGGCATTTTTGAATTGAGTCATATTTGAACCATAGGTGAGTCACATTTGAAAATGTCTGAAAAAAACAATTTCATTATTGATAATTCAGTAAAATTATTGTATTCTGAACGTATAAGGCAAATGAGGAGTATAACATTCGGGCGGGGGAGAAACCTGAATGTAAAAGGGTAATTAATAAGGAAGGGTGAGAAAATGAAAGTACGAGTTGTTCGGGTGCTTATTGCCTCTGCTGCAGTGAGCACTTTATTTGTTACGACAGCGTTTGTAACACCAGTATTTGCGGAACCGGAGAATCAGGTGGAAGCACTGGAAAATCAGAAAAGTGAGGTTGAGGCACAGGCAGATAGTATCAATTCCCAGTTGGTTTCATTGTTGGTCAGCTATAAGGCGCTGCAACAAGACATTGAGAATCAGCAGGTGAGAATTGGTGAGGTTGGACAAGACCTTGCAGTTGCGCAAGAGAATGAGCAAAAGCAATATGAAGATATGAAGCTTCGTATAAAATATATGTATGAAAATGGTGATGCATCATTTGCAGAGGCTATTCTGACTGCAACATCCTATTCGGATTTAGTCAATAAGTCTGAGTATGTCGAGAAAGTTCATGGTTATGACCGAAACAAACTAATGGAATATGTGCAGACAAAAGAAGAAGTTGCGAATTTGAAAACAGAACTTGAAGGCGAACAGGCAGATATGGAAGTCATGGCGCAGGAGATGAGTTCACAACAGGCAAATTTGGAATCAACTTTAACCCAGATGCGTGCCCAGATCGCAGATTTTGACAGCCAGCTTGCAAGTGCGCAGGCAGAGGCAGATGCAAAAGTAGCAAGAATGCAGGAAGAGCAGCAAATAGCTCAGAGTAAGAGCGAAAATCAGACGGGAAATGTTTCATCGGCTAATCAGGTGGGTTCAGCAGCCAATACAGGCACGACAAAGCCATCCGGAGGAAATACAACACCGTCAACGGGGAATACAACGACGCCATCGACTGGAAATGTAAGTACGACAACACCGTCAACCGGAAATACAGGTACGGCCACACCAACGACCGGAAATACAGGGACAACGACAAAGCCGTCAACAGGAAGTCCTTCTAATACAAGCAAGCCGGGCAATGCATCTGCTGGACAGAAGATTGCCAACAAAGGCTGTGAATACATAGGGAATCCGTATGTATATGGAGGAAACAGTCTGACGAATGGAATTGACTGTTCTGGGTTTGTGCAGCAGATTCATGCAAAATTTGGAATATCTACACCGAGAAATTCCACATCACTTCGTTATGGCGGAAAAGCTGTAGCTGTTTCAGATATGATGCCAGGAGATGTGGTCTGTTATCAGGGGCATGTCGCAATTTATATTGGTGGAGGGCAGATTGTACATGCTTCCAACAGTAAACCTTATCCGGCAGGTGGAATAAAAACGTCCAACGCATATTACAGAACGATTGTTGCTGTAAGACGTTACTGGTAGTAAAAATTACGGATATTGTAAAAAATGTAAAAATATAAAATATACAAAAATCCGATATGATGTTTTTGAAAAACCCTTGCATTCGCAAGGGTTTTATGATATCATTTTAAGGTCGCAAAAAAGCACGCACATGGCTGTCTGAGACGGTGCCAGTCAAAAGAAAAAGACTGGTTTCAAGGACGTATACCGGTGCGGAAGTAAAAAAACCAATTGGAGGAAAGAAACATGAGCGTTATTTCAATGAAGCAGCTTTTAGAAGCAGGTGTTCACTTTGGACATCAGACAAGAAGATGGAACCCTAAGATGGCTCCTTACATCTACACAGAGAGAAATGGTATCTATATCATCGACTTACAGAAATCTGTAGGAAAAGTTGATGAGGCTTACTATGCAGTATCTGATATTGCAGCACAGGGCGGAACAATCCTTTTCGTAGGAACAAAGAAACAGGCTCAGGATGCAATCAAAGTAGAAGCAGAGCGCTGCGGAATGTATTATGTAAATGAGAGATGGCTTGGAGGAATGCTTACAAACTTCAAGACAATCAAGAGCAGAATTGCCCGTCTCAAAGAGATTGAGAGAATGTCTGAGGATGGAACATTTGATGTACTGCCTAAGAAAGAAGTTATCCAGATCAAAAAAGAGTGGGAGAAACTTGAGAAGAACCTTGGCGGAATCAAAGAGATGAAGAAAATCCCGGATGCTATCTTCGTAGTAGATCCTAAGAAAGAGAGAATCTGTGTTCAGGAGGCTCACACACTTGGAATTCCACTTATCGGTATCGCTGATACAAACTGTGATCCAGAAGAGCTTGACTATGTTATCCCAGGAAATGACGATGCAATCCGTGCAGTAAAACTGATCGTTTCTAAGATGGCAGATGCTGTTATCGAAGCTAATCAGGGCGAGGCTGGCGCTGACGTATACGAGGAAGCTGAAGCAGCTGAAGAAGTAGCAGAGGCAACAGAAGAGTAAGAACCAGATAATATTGATTAATTACATTAATTAATTGGAGGACAAAAAAGATGGCAGTTACAGCTAGTATGGTAAAAGAATTAAGAGAGATGACCGGAGCAGGAATGATGGACTGCAAAAAGGCACTTTCTGCAACAGATGGTGATTTTGACAAAGCTATTGAATTCCTTCGTGAGAAGGGACTTGCTACTGCTGAGAAGAAAGCAGGAAGAATTGCCGCTGAAGGACTTGTAGCAACAACTATCAAAGATGGTGATAAAGTTGCAGCAATCGTAGAAGTTAATGCTGAGACAGACTTCGTAGCAAAGAATGAAGTATTCCAGACATTTGTTAAAGAAGTTGTTGAGCAGGCAGCAGACACAGATGCAGCTGATATCGATGCATTCAAGGCTGAAAAATGGGCACTTGATACATCTATGACAGTAGATGAGAAACTTGCAGCTATGATCGCTAAGATTGGTGAGAACATGAACATCAGAAGATTCGAGAAAATCGTATCTGAGGATGGAATCGTTGTATCTTACATCCACGCAGCAGGAAAGATCGGTGTTTTAGTAGAAGCTAAGACAGAGAACAATGACGAGAGAGTTAAAGAGGCTCTTAAGAACGTTGCTATGCAGGTAGCAGCTCTGAATCCGAAGTATGTATCTACTGATGATGTACCGGAAGAGTACAAAGAGCACGAGAAAGAGATTCTTATCGCTCAGGCTAAGAATGATCCTAAGAATGCTAACAAGCCAGAGAACATCATCGAGAAGATGATTACTGGACGTCTTGCAAAAGAGCTCAAAGAGATCTGCCTGTTAGAGCAGGAGTATGTAAAAGCTGAGAACAAAGAGACAGTTGCTAAGTATCTTGAGATGGTATCCAAAGAAGTTGGAACACCTGTAGAGCTTAAGAGATTCGTTCGTTTCGAGACTGGTGAAGGTCTTGAGAAAAAGAATGAGGACTTTGCAGCAGAAGTTGCAGCTCAGATGAACGCATAATCGAACAGTTTACAAAAGAATTTAACGAAAATGGGATTGCTTTGCAATCTCATTTTTGTTATGAGCAAGTAGCAAAGCGGATTGCGAATGTCCTTTTTGTTATGTAAATCAACGAAAAACCTTGAATTTCCTATGAAAATGGGACAATTCAAGGTTTTTTTGCGTTGCCAAGCATGCGACAAAAAGGTCCGGTGGACCTTTTTTAGACTTGGGGAGTAAATTGAAACTTATCGTTAATTATCGCAATTTGATAGCGGAATTGGGGAATAGCGTAACTCCCCAACTTTTATCGTAGATTGGCGTGAAATTTCCCAACTTTTCGTAGGTTGTCATGAAAATATTTACCGATTGATGAAAAGGACTGATTAGCATAATGAATTCATTTCCAGCAGCATATATAATTGCTGATGATGAAGAAAAATGTGGATTATTTGATTTGTTCAGTGTATGTAGTAATAATATAGATGAAATAGTGTGGGAAGTATCAATGCTTCACTGGTAATTCCAAGAGAAGTTTTTAAGAGCAGTATTTTGGCAAATGCATCTGCGATTATTGGACTTCATAATCATCCCAGTGGCAATGTGGAACCATCCAAAGAGGATATATCGCATATTATATATGTGAACTCACAAATAAAAGATGAGTCAGCATTAGGGAAACTGATGCATGATTTCTATTGTACTAATCCTAAAGATATGAATTACAAAATATTGGCAGAACGTGTTCGATATTTTAAAGAAGACGAGAAAGGAGTTGCGACTATGTGTAGAGTGATGGAAGATATGAGAAATGAGACTGCGAGAGAAGAAAGAATAGCAATGGCACAGCGATTATTGAAGTTAGGAAAACTGTCATATGAAGAGATTGCAGAAACAGCAGTACTGACAGTAGAAGAAGTCAAAGCTCTGGACGAGATAGTGATTGCTTAGAGTAATATTTTATCTCAGTCGAGAAGACTCCCACCTCTTCAGGTGGTGAGTAATAGCAAATT
>ERZ838399.2786-NODE-2786-length-12319-cov-14.416748_pt1 | contig 12319 bp, 8 predicted proteins | sample MGYA00519683_ERZ838399 | MGnify/ENA primary metagenome ERZ838399 (study PRJEB31850, sample SAMEA3708833) | human gut metagenome | biome: human gut; feature: human-associated habitat; material: faeces | place: China | collected 2014 ...
AAGGGGGTGCTTGCGGAGATATGGCGGTTACAAAGATTAAGCCTATTAAAAGCACTCTAAGCAAAGCCCTTGACTATATCGAAAACCCGGACAAGACGGACGGAAAAATGCTTGTGTCCTCTTTCGGCTGCTCCTATGAAACGGCAGATATTGAGTTTGAATATACATTGTCCCAAGCACTCCAAAAGGGGAACAATTTAGCCTTTCATCTGATACAGTCCTTTGAGCCGGGGGAAGTGGATTATCAGAAAGCCCATGAAATCGGAAAGCAGCTTGCCGACGCGGTAACAAAGGGGCAACATGAGTATGTTGTGACGACGCACATTGACAAGGGGCATATCCATAACCACATTATTTTCTGCGCGGTGAACTTCGTAGACCACCACAAATACAATTCCAACAAAAGGAGCTATTACGGTATACGGAACATGAGCGACAAGCTGTGCCGGGACAATGGGCTTTCCGTGGTCGTCCCCGGCAAGGGCAGCAAGGGAAAGAGCTATGCAGAATATCAAGCGGAGAAAACGGGGACAAGCTGGAAAGGCAAGCTAAAGATCGCCGTGGACGCGCTCATTCCCCAAGTTTCCAGCTTTGAGGAACTATTGCAGCGGTTACAGGCGGCAGGATATGAGATCAAGCCCGGAAAATATATCTCATGCCGCGCACCGGGGCAGGAACGGTTTACCCGTCTGAAAACCCTCGGCACGGACTATACGGAGGAAGCCATAAAAGAACGGATAGCGGGCAAGCGTACCCGTGCCGCCAAAGCTCCAAAGGCAGAGCGCAAGGGCGTTAATCTTCTCATTGATATTGAGCACAGTATCAAAGCACAACAAAGCCGAGGCTATGAACAGTGGGCGAAAATCCACAATCTGAAACAGGCGGCAAAGACTATGAATTTCCTTACGGAAAATAAGATTGAGCAGTACGCCGATCTGCTCACCCGGATAGAGGAAATCACCACGGCAAGCGAACAGGCAGGGGACAGCCTAAAGGAAGTGGAAAAGCGTCTATCAGATATGGCATTGCTCATTAAGAATGTCACTACCTACCAAAAGACAAAGCCCCTCTATGAAGCCTACCGCAAAGCCCGGAACAAAGAGAAGTACCGGGCAGAGCATGAACGGGGTATTATCCTCCATGAAGCGGCGGCAAAGGCACTAAAGGCGGCGCAGATCGGCGGCAAGCTCCCCAGCGTCCCCGTCCTCCAAGCGGAATATGAAAAGCTGCAAGGACAGAAAGAAAGCCTTTATGCCGATTATGGCAAGCTGAAAAAACAGGTGCAGGAATATGATGTTATCAAACGGAACATAGACAGTATTTTACAGACAGAGAAGCAGCCGGAGCGGGAAAGGCAGACAGAGCGCGGATAAGGACACAAAAAAATAGCCGGGACGCGGTAGCTGTCAGATAGCCACCGCGCCCCGGTTTTCTCATGGGTGCAGAGATTGGATTGTTACGCAATAGAACGCCATTTTCGGGGGTAAAGGTATAAATCCCTTGCTGCCTTATTTTCCCGCCCGGAAAGCCGCATAAATCAAGGCTTATTTCGCCCCTATCGCGTCACATTCGCCCGCATTTTCCTCATTCGCTCGGCGGTCTGTCTGCGGGTGATACGCTTCCGGCAGTCCGGGCAGTAGACAGCCCGGTTAGAGCTGGAAACAAAGGGCGCACCGCACACGCTACACCGCCTCATATCCTCCGTATGGCAAAGCTCGGCGTACAGCTCCTTATCTGCGGGCAGTACCGCAATGCGGAACCATTTACAGAGCAGGGAATAGGAAATGAGCTGCGGGCATACGCACTCGTCCCCGTCGTCAAGCAAGATACAGTTCCCATTATCGCAGTTACAGCACGTCCGGCGCACAAGGGTATTGACTTTCCGGCTTTGGGGCGGCGTAAGCCGCTTAATGTCGCTCATACCTCGTCGGCGGGGTAAAGGGCAAGCCCCGCAAACTCCGCTTCGGTCATGCGCCCCACTTTGGCAAGGGTACGGGCGGCAAAGTCCCGCATTTCCCCCTCCATAAAGGGCAGCGCGGCGTTCATAGCCACTACAAGCCCCTCCTTGCTGCCTGTCATGTAGATACTCAAAAGGTTGGTTTCCTCAACCGTGAAATTGTTATATTTGTTCATGCTCATACCTCCAATCCGTGATCTTTCTTTTTTGCCGCCGCCTTTTTCGGGACGGTTCTCTTTTTATCCTGTGCAAGCTGCGCCCGGACAGAGGGGCGGGGCTTCCTTACCTCCTTGTCCCGGTTCTCGTCCTTACCGATCAGTGCGTATGTACCGTAGCTGTTCTTGATCTGTGAGAAAGCAAGGGTCTTATAGGGCAGCATGGAGAAAAGGCGTTCCGTGTCCTTTGTGGACGCAAGCCGTTCAAAGGACGGGGACAGCTCCACCATGAAATGAGATTTATCCGGGCTGTTGGGGGCAGACAGCTTTTTCATGTCTGCCACAATGCGCCGCGCTTCATGCTCGATCATACCCTCATGCAATGCGGCGATATGTTCCTTTAAGTCCCCCGGTGTCAGCTTATCCCGGCTGTGCTTTTCTTCCCGTAACAGGGATTGCAGGGCTTCCGGGTCTTTCGGCTGTACTTCAAAATATTCAAACTTCCCAAGCTGGGGGTCGGGATAGCCATTAAAATGTTGCTCGGCTGGCTGCTCCCTCGTCCCATGCTCATAAACAAGCGTCACCGTCCCAGCGTCAACAGTATTGTCTTTGACGCGCTCATAGTGTTTTTCATAGTCCAGCTCATAGAGATTGCCCGTGATCTTCCCGTCCTGTACCCCGGTCAGCTCCACGGCGTAAGCAAGGATAGGGTCGCGGGTCTGCTCCTTGTAGAAACGCCATGTATTATGCGGGGCGGTGTCGCTGATGAAAACGTCACGCTCCCGAAAGCAGTATGTCCCGGACGGGCGGGAAAGCCACAAGAGCGTTTTGTCAGCGGGGTTTTGGCTTGCCGCCTTTTCCGCAATGATCTTTTTGTCAATGTCAAAATCACTCTGATAAAATCCCGTGTTCTGCTTCATAATGGCTTCAAGGGAAGCGAACACGTCCACATTCTCAAATTTATTCAATTTCCCCATAATCAGCTCCTTTCCAAGTCCTGCGACTTGCTTCTTGCCTGTTTCCTCTGCGCTGCCCGTTCCTTGTCGGCTTTGAGCTGCGCCCGAATAGAGGGCTTCTTTTCGGTCTTTTTCCCCGGTTTCGTTTCCTTTCCCTGTTCCTTTTCCGCTTTCAGCGCGGCGGCATACTCGGCAAGGGAGATCTGTTCGCCGTTTCTTGCCTTTGCTTCCAGCTCGTCAGCGGTAGGGGTATTGTTGATGATACCGTCAAAATGGTTGTCGTTCTGCTCGATAGCGTCCTCGACGTGCTTTAGGGTGTCTGCCTTTTCCGGCTGCTCGGCGGCAACTGCAAACGCCTGTGTCCCGTTCCCCATAATGAGATATTTTCCGTCCTCCGACGTATGGTGAAGTCCATACCCGGCTTCCCTCATTTGTTCGGCGGTCATATCGGTTACAGAAAAGCTCCCCCGTGGCGTTCTGATCTGCTCCCCGGTCATGCGGGTGTCGGGGGTAAGCTGCGGTGTCTGCTCCTGTAAAAACTCCGGCACTTCCTTATAGCCGAAACTGTCAACGTAATGCGCGGTGTCCTCCCCGTTGTGATGAAGCACCACTATATCCGATACGGAAAGGCTGTGTCCCTTAAAATCTTTGGGGTGGTCGATATTGAAACGGGTATAAATATCTTCAAGGGAAGTCCTCGGCGTAAGCTCGGCGGTGTAGATCAGATTATAATTTGCCGCTTCCACGGAAAGCCCAGCCGCCTGCAGACGGTCGTAAGGCTCAAAATGATAGTCCCGCATACCGTCCCCGTCCTTTAACTGGTAAATGGAAAAGGTGTCTTTGTCCGGCTCTTTCCCGGTGGCGGTCGGCTCCGGCGTTCCCTGTCCCGGCTCGGCGGCGGGCTGTGCTTCCTGTGCCTTTGCATAAAGCTCTTTTACGTCGCCCTGTGTCAGTTCCCCGGTTTCCAGCTTCCCCAAAAGCTCCCGGCACTTTTCCGGGGTTCCCGTGTAGAGAATATCCCCCAGCTTTGCCATGCCGTTATCCTGCGCGACATACTCCTGCAAAATGTAGCTGTTTTCCGGGCTGTCACTGTACGGGGTCTGCCGCACCTTGTAAAAGGTTTCCGGCGTGACGGCGTTCCCCGGCTCCGCGCCCTGTGTTTCCTCCTGCGGCTGCTCCGGGACGGCTTCTTTCTGTGCGGCGGCTTCCCGCCTTGCCCGTTTCTGTAACTCGGTGGGGCTTTCCCCGTTAAGGGGCTGTATGCACTTGATACGGTCGGCGGCGTAGATCGCATTGTCGTTTAGCTGCCGCTGCCATGCTTCCGCGCTGGGCGCATAACGGAAGCCGTTCCCTTTTAATTCCTCCCGGATTTCCTTGTCCGGCTTTTCATCAAAGAAAATCTGCAAGCGGTTATCCGCTGTATTGGCTTCCACACGTCCCCCGTCAAACTCCCAGCCCACATATCCAAGCTCTTTCCTGCGGGTAAGGGCGGTAATGCGGTCTTTCAGCCTGTGGATTTCCGCGTTGTTGTTGGATAATTCATAGCTTTCAAAGGGTTTCGGGTTCCCCCGCCAGCTCCCGGACATGGACGCTTTCATTTTTTCAATCTGCTCCGGGGATAAATGGGGGCAGCCGTCAAGGGTCTTATGCTTGCGGTAGTAAGCGTTGACCGCTTTCATGGTTTCCTGCAAGGCTTCCAGCTTTGCAAGTTTGCTTTCCAGCTTAGAAACGGCGTTCGGGTCGTCGGCACTGATACCGCCCATGCCGGTACTGCGGATTTTGTCAAGCAAACCCTGTATCTCCCGGTATTCCTCCATGTTCTTATCTGCGGCGGCGTTCTGCTTCTCCTTTTTGCGGACAGGGAAGTTGCTTCCCCCGGCAATCATAATGGACGGGACGCGGGCGGTGATCTCATAGCCCTTATTCATGTTCGCCGCCAGCTTCCGGGCGTAAGCGTCAAGCAGCCCGTCAATCCTTTCATGGAAAGAGGGGTCAACGCGCTTTTTCTGCCTTGCAGCAAGCTCGGCGGCTTCGTCTACATAGTGGCGGTATTCTGCCGTTGCGCTTCCGGGCTTGTAATCGGAAAAACTGATTGCTTCCTTTGCGCGGCGGGCTGCGTTCTCATTGATCGGGTAGTATGTAACCTTTGTTTCCGTCTGCTCCGGCTGTTCTGCTGTATGGCTCTGCGGGTCGGCGGCTTTCTCCGTCTGCACTTCTTTCCGCTGTGCAAGCGTCTTTTCCGCACGCTCCCGGACTTCTTTGCTAATTGACAGCGAATACAGGTCAGAGGTTGAGGAAAAGCCTACGTTGTTAAAAACATAATCAACATCAGTTTCTTTCAATGCCCCCGCTGTAAAATAATCTTCCCTTGTGGGGTTCTCGCTCACTTTTCCGTCTGATATGGCATAATTCAGCCCCGTTTCTATGTGGGAACAGATTTTACCGTCAACGGCAAGCGTCACATAATACCAGCCCATGTGACCGCCGCTTTTCTCGTCCGTACCGTCGTTAAATTCCACATTGAGCAGGGTGTAGGGCTTCAAGCCTTTCTGTCCGGCAATCTCATTGTCTTTTGTTTCCCGCTTCCTAAGTGCGGAAATGGCGGCTTCCTTTGTTGCGGCTATGATCTCCGGGTTGTACCGTACCAGCGCGGCATTGACACATTCAGTCTGCACTTTTACGGTTTTCGCTTGCGGTGTCCTGTGGTTGCCGATAAACAGGGACGCGCCATTGTCAAACTTGATAGATATGTCGCTTGTACCGCGCCATTTCCCGGTACAGGGGGAAGTTTCTATTTTGCCCGACGTACTGCCGAAAGCCTGTGCGACAATCCCGATCTTATCCTGCAAGGGGAGATTTTCGTACTGTTTGGCGATCTCAACCGCTTTTTTCTGTAAATCTGTAAGGGGTTTGTCGGCGGTCTGTCCTGCCTGTTCCGGCGTGTCTGTTTTTTCAGAAACAGGGCTTTTCGGCTCCTGCGGCTCTGTGGTCTGTGCTGCTTCCGGCTCCGGGGCGGCGTAAGGTTCGTACCCGTTGGCAGCGTATTCCTCCACGGTCATTCCTGCGGCGGCTGCTTCCTGTGCGATTTCCTCCTTGACGTGTTCCTTGTAGGCGGCAAGCTCCACGTCAAAATCTCTAAGCTGGGGAACAGGCGGCAAGTTGTATTCGCCTTGATTGACAAGCCCCCTGCACTCGGCAACATAGGCTTGCATGGCGGTATGGTAGGCGGTTTCCGTAGAGGTAAGGCTCTCCCCGGCTTGCAGGGCTTCCGTAGAGATACGCTCCATTTCGGATAAATTACAGTGCAGTTTGAGATAGGGGATAAATTCATTCAGCAGCATTGCCCGGTGTTCCTTGTCGGCTTCCAGTGCTTCCTTGCCCTCGTTGTGCAAAAGGTAGTTTTCCCATTCTTTATCGTTCAGATAATAGGTGTGGTGCTGCTCGATATGCTCCACAAGGGAACCGTCCCCGTCGCCCAAGTCCTGCCGCCCCTCGTAGTGGTCGGCTATACCGTTCATCACATAATCAATGCGGAACGCCACTTTATCGTAACCGGGGCTTGCAAGATTCGCTTCGTCCAGCCCTGCGATAAGGGTATTGGCGCGGGATAGGGGGATTGTTTCGCCCTCCCGTAGCTGGGGGCTTTCGCTCCATTCGATTGTAACGGTCGGCTCTGCCGCAAGGTCGGGTGTCGGCTCTTTTTCTGCTTCCTGTGCTTTCGCAGCTTCCCGTTCTTTTTGCAGCTCTGCAAAATGCCCGTCAATGCTGTTGATGATCTCGGCGGCGGTGGCACGGATTGTTTCAAGGGACGTTTTCAGCTCCGCAAGCTCCCGCCCGCTGCTCCACCCGGCGACGTACCCAAAGGAATAGTCGGAAGTGTCAAGCCCGTAGTGCTGGCATACGGTATAGGCGATACTTTCCGCCTGAACTTCACGGGTGCGGCGGTCGGGTCTGTCCCCCTGTTCCTCCTGCGGGGCGTTAAGGTCAATGTCGTGCAACTTCGCGTGGGCGATCTCATGGATAGCGGTCTTTAGGTTCTGAAGCTCGCTCATGCCCTCGTCAATGGCAATGCGCTTTTCCTCCAAGTGGTAGTAGCCGTGGGCTGTCCCCTCGATCTTCTCAAAGCCCATAGGCACGGGAGAGGTCTTTTCCAGCGCGGCGAAAAAATCCTCGTACTGTTCCACGTCCCCGGTCAGCTCGTTTGCGCCAATGGCGGGAAGCTCCCGCCCCTCGGTCTGCGATACGTCAAAAACGGCGACGACTTTATAGGCGGGGATTTGGATTTCTTTTGTTTCCATGACGGGCTTCCCGTTGCTGTCTGTCACCGTCTTTCCCGTCTGCGGGTCTTTTTTCTCTACCTCCTGCCGGATTTTGTACGGCGACGGGGCAAGGATACGGATACCTTTTTCCCCGCGCATTACGTTCCGTCCAAAGTTATTTTTCCATGCGTTAAATCCAGCGATAAGGGAAGCGTCGGGCTTCTGCATGGCAATCAGCAGCGTATTGTTGAAGCTGTAATTATGGAACTTTGACATGACTTGCAGATATTCCTTGTAGCGTTCACTGTCAAATAAATCCGTGATACCCTGCTCTAAGCGGTCTGTGATCTCCTTGATCTTTTCAGCGGGCTTGTCGGCGGTGAGGATAATCGGGTTGACCGGGCGCGGCTGGGGCGGCGGTTCCTGCTGTGTCCCCGGCTGGGGTTCCTCCTGCTCCGGCGCGGCTTCGTCCTTTTCCAGTTTATCCGGGGTGGGGTGTTCCGGCTCCGGGAAGCTCATTACCTTGTATTCTTTCGGTATGTCATTTTCCCGCCCATTGTACCACTGTGAAAAGGTGTTGCCGTTGTTGTAGATATAGCCTTGATCGGTAAACTGTCCCCGGTCTTTCAGTACCGCGTCCCGCCCGTATTCCTCGTACTTGAAATATTTCTTTGCTTCTTCGGGCAGCTCCAATTCGTCCAGCTCGTCAATAAGGTAATAGCCATAGTCGGCTTCGGTTCGGACGGTGGGATAAATCCAGTAGCAGTCAAGATTTTGTGCAAGGTTGATAAGGTCTTTCACGCTCCCGGCGTGTTCCCCCAGCGTTACCGCCGCCGTGAATTTGTTCCTGTCCTCGTCGCCCTGCATTTCTAAGAGCTTTCCAAGATAATTCAGCTCGTCAATGGTGCTTTCCTGTATCACGGAAAGCGGCACGTCAAAGGGGTATTGCTCGGTGTTGGAAAATCCGTTAATGAAAAAATCCTGCGGGTTCTCCGCTGTAATGCCGACGCTTTTCATGGCGGCGTGAAGCTGCTCCGTGGTGGTCGGCATGGATAGCCATTCGCCGCCCGGTTGCCCGGTTTCAAAGCGGCTGCGGCTGTCGATTAAGATTGAAAATGTTTCGCTCATTTGCATTTGCTCCTTTCTTTTATGGCAGCATTGCGGAAGCTGCTTTTTTTATTGTTGCCCGGTCTGCCTTGCAGCACCCGCGCTTTCTGCCAAGATTTTAATTTTTTCAAGAGGGTTTGGGACACTTCCCAACAAGCAAAATCCCCGTCCGGCGCGTCAGCGTCGAAAGGGGATTTACGGAAAAGGGTACTCTTTTCCTATGCTTGCTACGAAACTTATTTTTTCTTCGGTATCTCTATCTTGTAGTTGACGTACTTCCCGCCCGTATCGGCTAAAACAACGGTTCCGTCGTAGGTTTTGCCTGTTTTCGGGGAATACAAGCCCTTGACATTTATCTTGCCGGATTTTAAGAGGGCGGCGGCAATCTTCGGGGTAAAGGTGACTTTCCTTTCTTCAAAGAAACGGTCATTTTTCCACATGGTAAAAGCACAATCCCGGTTAGAACAGTAGAAATTCTTCCTGCCCTCATGGACGGGAGAACCGCACCGGGGGCATTTCCCGATAGAGGGCTTTTCTTCCCCGCCCGTGAAAGCTACCTTGTCCTTGTCGGCGGTGGCGTTCTCCTTTACCAGCTCCCGCGCCATAGCTTCAATGCGCTGCATGAAGTCCCCGGCGTCGGCGGCTCCCTTTGCGATCTGCGTCAGATTGTTTTCCCATTCGGCGGTAAGCTGCGGGGAAGTGAGCATATCCGGCAGCACCGACACAAGGGCGGCTCCGTTCTGTGTGGGGATAAGCTGCTTTCCCTTGCGCTCTGCAAAGCCAGACTTCACCAGCTTTTCAATAACGGCGGCGCGGGTGGCGGGAGTGCCAAGCCCCCGGCGTTCTGCGTCCGGGTCGGTGTCCTCGTTCCCGGCGCGTTCCATTGCCGACAAAAGGGTTGCTTCGTTGTGGGGCTTTGGCGGCGTTGTGAAATGCTCCGTCACCTTTGCCGTGGGACTTTCAAAGCTCTGTCCCTCGGAAAGCTCCGGCAGGGTGTTTTCCCCGTCACTGTCTGCGTCCTCCGGGTCGGGCTTGCCTTTCAGCGTTGCACGGTAGCGGCGTTCAAGGTCTTTCCAGCCGCCCGCAAGCACCGTCTTTCCCCGCGCCGTAAATTCTGTATCTGCGCATGAGAAAACCGCCGTGACCGCTTCAAAAATATGCGGCTCGGCGGCAGCGAAAATAAGACGCGCCCCGGCAAGGGTGAGGATATTCCTTTCACTTTCCGGCAGCGCGGCAAGGTCGGTCTTTGCAAGCTCCATAGTAGGGATAATGGCGTGGTGATCTGATACTTTGCTGCTGTCAAGTGTCCGGGAAACCTCCGGGGTAAACTCTGCGCCCTCCATAAAGGGGAGCTTGCCGGATAACATGGCAACGGTCTTTGCCGCCGTGTCCCCCATGTCGTCGGTCAGAAATGCGCTGTCTGTCCGGGGGTAGGTAAGCAGCCGCTTTTCATACAAGGTCTGCGCAAGGTCAAGGGTCTGCTTCGCCGTGTAGCCATAGATTTTATTGGCTTCCCGCTGTAAGGAAGTGAGGTCAAAGAGTTTCGGCGGGGCGGCGGTCTTTTTCTCTTTTGTGAGGGAAACACAAACCGCCGTTCCTGCTTCACAAGCTGCTTTCAGTGCGTCGGCTCTCGATTTATCCGAAATCCTTTCGCTGGCGGCTTCCGCGCCGGACAGGTCAAGGCGCACATGGTAGTATTTTTCTTTCTTGAAATGGGAGATCGCTTCGCCCCGGTCAACCAGCATTTTCAGTGTGGGGGTCTGCACCCGCCCCACGTTCAAGGTCTTGTCATACAGGCAGGAGAAAAGGCGCGTCGCATTGATACCAATGATCCAGTCGGCTTTTGCGCGGCATAATGCGGAAGCATAGAGCGCGTCATAGTCCCGCCCGTCTTTGAGGTCGGCAAAGCCCGCCTTGATCGCCTTATCCTCCATTGAGGAAATCCACAAGCGGCGCATGGGCTTGTTGCAGCCCGTCACTTCATAGACAAAGCGGAAGATCAGCTCGCCCTCGCGCCCAGCGTCGCAAGCATTGACTACCTCGGAAACGTCGGCGCGGTGCATAAGCTCCTTTAAGATTGAAAACTGCTTCCCCTTGTCGGCGGCGACGTTGTACTGCCATTCCTCCGGCAGAATGGGTAAGCTCTCATAGCTCCACTTTTTATACTGCTCCCCGTAGGCGGCAGCTTCCGCAAGCTCCACCAAATGACCGACACACCAAGAAATGAGGTAGCCCCCGCCCTCGATATATCCGTCTTTTTTCTCTTTTACCCCAAGCGCGGCGGCGATACTTGCCGCGACGCTGGGCTTTTCTGCAATCACTAACTGCACTTAAAAATCCTCCTTTCATTTTCCCATGTTTTTCTCTGTCAGCTTCTTGATACAGTACCCCACGCAGGGCGGCTCCCGGTTGTAGGGACAGCCCTTGCAGCGCGGGGGAATGGAAGCGGGCGGCGATTTTCCACGCCGCCCGTCACCCGGTTTCTGTATCATCATTCTTTCTAAGGGGTTGTCGGTGAACAGGGTCATGCTTCCTCGTCCTCCGTTCCCCCGCCGTCCCCGGTTTCGTCGGGTTCCGGCTCGTCCTCGTCGTAATCGTCAAAATCGAAATCGTCAAGGTCTGTGCCGCCTTTTACGTCCTGCTTCGGCTTCATAACCTTAAAGTAGTAGGCTGCGCCCCCGCCGCCAAGAAGTGCCACAATGAGGAATACCAAAAGCCCGCCCGTGTTGTTTTTCTTTTCCGGCTGCTCTGCGGGTTCCTCCGTTTCCGGCTCCGCTTCCTTGCCGCTGCAAGCGGTCATGTTGTCCTTGCAGACGGGGCAGCTTACATTTACTTTCCCGGCTTCGCATTTCTCCGTACAGTTGCAGACTGTGGGCGGCTCCGTGGCGGTGTTCCCGTCCTCCATGAGTGCCATAAGGTCGGCTTCGTCCACTTGATTGAGGAAATGCACGGTGTTCTCGCCCTTGTCGTCCCGGTCAATGAGGATATAAAAGTAATTGCCGTTTTTGGTCGTCACGGTGATAAGCTGCTTGTTGCCGCCAAAATCGTCCACAAGGGTAGCGTTCCCGTCCGGGGTGAGGGGTTCTTCCTTTTCGGGTTCCTCGTAGACAACGCCGCTGTCGTCGGTCGCGTCGTCCTGTCCCTCCGGGGTCTGCGCGTAAGCGGTAACGGAAAAGCCGCCCATAAGGACAAGGGCGGCGCATAAGGTCAGCAGGGCATTAAAAATCTTCTTATTCTTATTCTTATTCTTCATCTTCGTTTTCCTCCTTATCGTCGATGTCTGCGCCGCTTAAAACGGGCGCGGGGGTCATGCCGGGGATTGCGCCCCCGGACAGCATGGAAGTAAGCTCTGCGGGGGAAAGCCGCATGGAGCGCACAAGCTGGACGATCTGCAAATTCTCCGCTTCGGTTTTCTGTGCTTCCAGCCCTTTCAGTTTGTTCTGATACTCGGTGATCTTCTCGCGGGTCTTTTCAATCTCCCGGTTGATACGGTCAATCTTGTTTGCTGCCATAATGTAAAACTCCTTTCATAGTCAAAAAATGTTGTTCAGTTCCAATTCATCAGTCCATAGCCTTTAATGCAGCCATAGTCAAGGGAATAGCTCTTAATCTTGCAAGCGTCCCCGGAATTGCCCTCGACGGTGTAAACGCGCTGCCCGTCCGTGCCGATCACAAGCCCTACATGGTCTGCGCTCCCGTCCCCGTCCCAATCAAAGAAAATCGCGTCGCCGGGTGCTATGTTTGGATAATTGCGGTCGCCCCATTGCCCGTGTGACTGGAACCACGGGATACCCTGTGACTGGCAGGCGGCAAAGCGCGGCTCGCTTTTCCCGGCTTGATTGTAGCACCATGAAACGAAACAGGCGCACCATTCCACGCGGCTGT
>ERZ838399.2787-NODE-2787-length-12317-cov-3.233486_pt1 | contig 12317 bp, 8 predicted proteins | sample MGYA00519683_ERZ838399 | MGnify/ENA primary metagenome ERZ838399 (study PRJEB31850, sample SAMEA3708833) | human gut metagenome | biome: human gut; feature: human-associated habitat; material: faeces | place: China | collected 2014 ...
ATAATCTTGTTTATATTGTACATTTGTATTTGTTACTTCAGATACTATATCATATCCTAATGCTTTTACTTCTGGATAAAATTCTCTCATTAATGTATCAATATCATTAGAAATAAATTTATCTTGTTGCTTTGTTGTGTTTGTCTCATATTGCTCACGTCTTTGTTTTATTTTATATAAATTATAACTTCTAGCAGTTAAAATAGCAGCTTCTCTACGCGTTAATGCTTTTAAATTAAAATCTTTATCTGGATATAATAAACCTTCTATTGACAACTTTTCAAAATGTTCATAAGTCCATAATGGTGCTTTACTATTAAATCTATCTAACATATTCATGTTATCTAAATCTATAAAATTATCATTTTCCATATTCACCATATAATTATTTTCTATACTGACTTTTTTGTTTTTACGATTTTTATTATCTATAGTAGAATTTTTTATATTAACATGATTTATATCATCTATAGAAATTCTTTCTATATCTAAATTTTTATTTGTTTTATTCAATACATTACCATTTACTCCATTTTTAATAATACTTCTATCTATAATATTATTATTTAATTCAAAATCTTCTACTATATCATTTACTTCATCTTGTTGTATATTATTTATTTTTTTCTCACTTAAGTTTTCTATACTATTATTTTCTTTTTCTCTATCTATATTTTCTCTATCTAGTTTATTATTTATTTTACTTTCATCATCTTCTTCTACCTCTGCTGTACTTTTTAAATTACCTTTATCATTAAAATTATAATTTACTTTATACTCTCTATTTATTGTTTCAAAATCATTTATTACATTATGTTCATCTTGTTCTGTATTATTTACCTTTGTATCATCTAAATTTTTTATACTACTATTTTCATACTTACTTTTTTCTTTATTATCTATCTTTTTCTTCTCTAATTTATTATCCTTTTTATTTTCATCATTATCTTTTATCTCTGTTGTACTTTTTAAATTATTTTTACTACTAAAATTATAATTTATCTTATATTCCTTATTTGTTACTTCAAAATCATTTATTACATCATATTCATCTTGCACTATATCTTGCGTTATCTTTTCATCATTATTTAAATATTTTTCATTTTCTTCCTTATTTTTTATTAAAACTAAATCATTTTCTTTATTAAAATCTTTTTGCCAATCGTCTTCATCTTCTTGAACAATCTTACTTTTTTTATCTAATTTTCTATTATTATTAAACTCCTCTATATCTTCTAATGATAATTTTTTTTCATTATCTACAATATTTGTATTTTCATTATTTTTCTTCAAACTTTCATTATACTTATTTAAACTTTCAGTTAGTTGATTTAAACGCATATTTATATTTGCAATATCTTTAGATAATTGCTCTATTTGTTTCAATTGTTCCTCTTGTCCATTTACATCACTTGTATATTGAATTTCTTTATTTTCATTTTTTTCATTAGCAAAAGCTGTATCTACTACACTAAAATTAATAATTACCCCCATACTTAATGCACATAAAATCTTTTTAACTAATAATCTATTATTCATCACTATACTTCCTTTATAATCCCCAATATGCAAAACCATTTTCCTCTAAAAATTTTCCATCAAATATATTTTTTATATCTATAATAATTGATTTATTATCTTTATATGCATTCTTGGTAAAATTTCTTAAATCTTCTAATTTTATTTTTTTAAATATATCGTGTTCTACTGCAAAAATCAAACAATCTGCATCATTTATCTCATTTAAATCCATTAAATCTATATTATACTTTTGTTTCACTAATTTTTTATCTGCATAAGGATCTACGATTTTTAAATTAATTTCATATTCTTTTAATCTTGATATAATATCAATAACCCTTGAATTTCTAATGTCTGGACAATTTTCTTTAAAAGTAATACCCAATATATATATATTATCACTTTTTATAGCATGCTTTTCTTTTATCAATTTTTGTATAATATTTTCTATAACAAATTCACTCATATTATTATTAATTTTTCTAGCTAAAGCTACAATTTCACTACTGCTATGATTTAATGTTGCTTTATATATTAAATAATAAGGATCTATACCTATACAATGCCCACCTACAAGTCCCGGCTTAAAACCTAACGCATTCCACTTTGTATTCATTGCCTCTATTACTTTAGATGTAGATATTCCCAATCTAGAAAAAATCATTGCTACCTCGTTCATAAAAGCAATATTAATATCTCTTTGAGTATTCTCTAAAAGTTTTGCAGACTCTGCTATTTTTATAGATTCTGCTTCATAAACATTATCTACTACTAATTTATACAACTGCTTTATTTCATCACGAACTTCATCATTCATACCAGATACTATTTTTGTGATATTTTTTAATGTATGTACTCTATCTCCTGGATTTATGCGTTCTGGTGAATAACCTATATAAAAGTCTTTTCCACATTCTAAATTTGAAAATTTCTCTAATGTTTTTAAACAAATTTCTTCTGTCACACCTGGATAAACTGTAGATTCATATATTACAATCGTATTTTTTTGCAAATTTTTACCAACTATTTCACTTGCTGAAATGACATAATCTAAATCTGGCGTAAAATCTTCTTTTATAGGAGTAGGCACTGCTATAATAATAAAACTAGCATTTTTTAATTGATTTTCATCATTTGTAAACAAAATATTACTTTCTTTTAAAGCTACATTTCCTACCTCATTTGTATAATCTATACCTTCTTTTAATCTTAAAATATTATTTTCACTAATATCAAAACCTATAACATCTACCTTCTTTGCAAATGCTACTGCCAAAGGTAATCCCACATATCCTAAACCTACTACAGCAACACAACTTTGACGCTTTTTTAATTTACCAATAAAATCCATATTAACCCCTCCTATATTCAAAAAAAGCCCTCTACCCCCCCCCGAAAAATTCAGGGAAAATAGAGGACTAGTATTCTTTATTATTAAATTATAAAAATAATATTAAACATTTATAATTCAAAATCCTGCTTTTATATAAAATTATACTAAATTTTAAACAAAAAGGCTAGGTAGTTAAATTTTTAAGTTTAACTACCTAGCCTTTTATCAATTATTCTTATAATACGATCTTACCGAAATCTGCAATAGATTTAATAAGTGTATCAATATTTTTAAGAAGTGCAAGACGATTATTTTTGATTTGTTCGTCTTTATCCATAACCATTACATTATCAAAGAAATTATTGATTGGTGCAGTAAGTTCCTGCATTTTATCAATAGCTGTTTTATAATCTTTATTATTTAAAGCAGTTTCTACATCTTTAGCTACTGCTACATAAGTATTATAAAGAGCTTTTTCTTCATCTAATGTAAATAATGCTTCATTAATAACATTATTTTCTGCTTTTTTACTGATGTTACCTACACGTACAAAAGCTTGAATTGCATCATTTAATACGCCAGAAGCGATTTCTTGAGCTGTTACACAAGCTTTAGCATAAGTGCCTGCAATTTCATCTGCATTTTCAAGTACAGCGTCAATAATATCATAGCGAACATCATTATCGCCAAGTACATTTTTAAGACGTAAAGTGAAGAATTCTGCTACATTTTTCTGGATTTCAGCACGTTTTTCACTATCAGTGATATTGAGTAAATCCATTGCTTTATCTGCAATTTCACTGATGGAAATAGTGTAGTTTGCTTCAATAATTGTATGCACAATACCAAGAGCTTGACGACGGAGTGCAAATGGATCTTGAGAACCTGTTGGCACAAGTCCACGACTGAATGTAGCTACGATATTATCCATTTTATCAGCTAAAGAAACAAGACGACCTGCAACGCTAACTGGTTCTGCATCACCTGCAAAACGTGGCATATAATGTTCATAAATAGCAGTTGCTACTTCTTGACCTTCACCATCTAAAAGTGCATATTCACGGCCCATGATACCTTGAAGTTCAGTGAACTCACAAACCATAGCAGATACAAGGTCAGCTTTTGCTAAGATTGCAGCACGTTTAGTTGTTTTTATTTCAGATTCTGTAGCATTTACTTTTTCGCCAATGAAAGCAGAAAGTTCTGCTAAACGATTAGCTTTATCATAAATTGTACCAAGACCTTCTTGGAATACTACAGTTTTTAATTTTTCTACATAATCATAAAGACTATGTTTTCTATCTTCATCAAAGAAGAATTGTGCATCAGCAAGTCTTGCACGAAGTACACGTTCATTACCATGCTGTACTTTATCTAAGCAATAATCGCCACCATTGCGAACTGTGATAAATAATGGTAATAAATTGTTATTATCATCTAAAACAGGGAAATAACGCTGATGATCTCTCATTGGAGTCATTACTGCTTCTTTTGGTAATTTAAGATATTTATCTTCAAAAGTTCCGCAAAGTGCTGTTGGATATTCTACAAGATAAATTACTTCTTCTAATAAATCTTCAGTGATTTCTGCATGACCATTGTGAGCTTTTGCAATTTCTTCAATCTGTGCTTTGATGATATCGCGACGTTTTTCTTGGTCTACAATAATGAATGCATCTTTACAAGCTTGTTCATAATCACTTGCTTTATTGATTGTGAAATCGCCTTCACTTAAGAAACGATGACCACGAGATACGCGACCAGATTTTACATTAGCTACTGTAAAATCAATTACTTCTTCATCATACAAAGCTACGAGCCAACGAAGTGGACGTACAAAGCGGAAATCTAAATCGCCCCAACGCATATTTTTAGGGAAGTTCAAACCTTCTACCAATTCTTTTAATAAAGTAGGTAAAAGTTCTACAGTTTGTTTGCCTTCTTCGCTAGAAACAGCATATACATAACCATCTTTTACTACTAAATCAGCAACATCTACTTTTTTGCCACGAGCAAAACCGATAGCTGCTTTTGTAGGATTGCCATCTTTATCAAAAGCGATAGCAGTAGATGGGCCTTTATATTCACTAGATGCACCTTGCTGAGTTTCTGCAAGATTTTTTACTAAAAGTGCAGTTCTGCGAGGTGTACCAAGAGTTGTTACTTCATCAAAATCAAGACGCATTTCTTGAAATTTTGCAGTTGCTTTTTCTTTTAATTGAGCTAAAATTCCTGGCATAAAATGAGCAGGAACTTCTTCTGTACCAATTTCTAATAATAAATCTTTAGCCATTATTATTTTGCTCCTTTCTTCAAGAGAGGATAGCCGAGTTCTTCACGCTGTTTTAAATAACATTGAGCACAAAGACGAGCAAGATTACGTACACGAGAAATAAACGCTGTACGTTCAGATACGCTGATTGCTCCACGAGAATCAAGCAAGTTAAATGTATGAGAGCATTTCAATACATAATCATATGCTGGATGAACATAGCCAAGCTCAATTACGCGAACAGCTTCTTTTTCGTATTTATCGAAAAGGTCAAATAAAAGAGCAGTATCTGCAAGTTCAAAGTTGTAAGTGGATTGTTCAAATTCATTTTGATGGAATACATCACCATAAGTGTATGTGCCATTCCAATCAATATCATAAACATTTTCTTTTTCTTGAATATACATTGCAATACGTTCAAGACCATAAGTGATTTCAGAAGCTACAGGTTTTACATCAACACTACCTACTTGTTGGAAATAAGTAAACTGTGTGATTTCCATACCATCAAGCCAAACTTCCCAACCAAGACCCCAAGCACCAAGTGTTGGAGATTCCCAGTTATCTTCAACAAAACGGATATCATGTTCTTTTTCATTGATACCGAGTTTTGCTAAGCTCTGTAAATAAAGTTCCTGAATATTATCAGGAGATGGTTTCATAATTACCTGGAATTGATGATGTTGGAATAAACGGTTAGGATTTTCACCATAACGACCATCAGCTGGACGACGAGATGGTTCTACATATGCTACATGCCAAGGTTCAGGGCCAAGTACACGTAAAAATGTAGAAGGGTTCATAGTACCTGCACCTTTTTCCACGTCATAAGGTTGAGCTAAAATACAGCCTTGCTTAGACCAAAATTCCTGCAAAGTCAGGATAATTTCCTGAAATGTCATAAATATACCTCCTTGATATTCATGGGCGACAAAATAAAAAATCTCGCCCATGTAACAACAAAATGTTACAGGGACGAGATGTATTCCCGCGGTTCCACCCTGATTGACTTAAATATATTTAAGTCCTCTTTAGAATGTTATTTATTATTATAAAGCTCCCTAGTGCCATTCACTTTTTGTAGTCTTACACCATCACTACTCGCTGATTAAAGTTACTTTTCTAGTTCATTGCTGTACATAAAGTCTAGCAAAAGAAAAAATCCTTGTCAATATATTTATGTTGTTTACTTTTAGATTTATGGCTAAATAATAAAATACTTTTAATATCTCTTATTTAAACTAAATTTTTTTGCTCCAATCAATTGATTGACAAAAATATTAATAATGGCTATAGCTAACATAACTGGCACAGTAATCCCAATAAAAGTGCTATAATCAATTAACAATTCATAAGCTATAAAACCAATTAACCATAAAAGACAATTTTTACCAGTGATAAATGAATTTTGATGATAAATATTATGACTAAAGAAATATTCAGAAAAAGCAATAGCAAATAACGGTGCAAAAGTTGCTGCTATAAAATAAAGGAAAGTTTCATATTGTTCCATGGATAAGAAAATAGCAAGCAATGTAGAAATTATACATACAAAAAACGCTGTATATTTTACATCTAATTGATTACTAATATGATTTAAACAAATACTTGAAGAATTTATCGTAATAAAATTAGTTGTTACTGTAGATAATAAAATAACAACTAAAGAAATAACACCCAATCCAGATAACATGAAAATATCACAAATATCTGTTATACCATAATGAACAGCACTACCTAAGCCAATTGTATACATTAAAATACTGCCAAAACAATATGCCACTACACAGCTCAATGTACCTGTAGATTGATTTTTAAGTGTTCTTGTATAATCTGAAATAACTGGCATCCATGATAAACACATAGCAATATTTAATTCTACCGCCATGCCAAAACTCATACTTTCATCTAAAGAAGTTACCACTTCATTTGCAGAAACTACAGCCCCAAAACCTAAATATAAAGAAGCAAGCAATAAACAAAGCATTACTACTTTATTTATCTTACTTACAAAATCCATTGTACTAAAAATCCAAATGCAAGGAAAAAGACCTATGATAATTGTCCATAAAATAGTATTTTCTCCCATATTCCATAAAGATGCCATTAATTTGTTGAAAGCTTGTGCCCCAATAATGGTCATTATAGAAGTCCAACCTATTAATTGAATAGTATTCAATAGAGAGAAACTAACAGAACCCAACTTACCAAAAGATAAATTAATACTTTCAGAAGCACTGCAACGTTTATTAGCACCGATAATCCCTGCTAAATAAAGAATAATTCCGCCAATTACATGACCTACTAAAATAGCTAAAAATCCATCTTTCATACCAAGTGGTGCTAAAAAAGTTCCTGTCATGATTTCAGCCACAGAAACTGCTGTACCAAACCAAATCAATGATACATTAAAACTAGAATTATTTGTTGATGTAAAAAATGTAGACAAAAAATCACCTCATAAAAAATAAAAATATTTAAAAATAAAAAAGGAAATAGCCATGCCATTTCCTTGAAAATACGTAATCAAACTAATATTTCCCTACGTTGGCATTATCCAAATCAGGTCATAGGTCGAAGTTCACAACTTCCTCTCAGCCTGTCTACAAGCTCCCTTTTTCATATTCTGCCTTTAATATAAATTATCCTAAAATATTTGTCAAATTCTCGAAAAATCTCCAAAAAATATATTGCATAGCCTATTTTTATATGATAAAATAGCCTAGTATGCAACAAACGGTCCGCTGTGAGATATTCTTATATGAACGTTTGAATTAAGGAGGAAAAATAATGAATATTATTCAGGCTTTAGAACAGGAACAATTACGTAACGATATCCCTAAATTCATCCCTGGCGATAGCGTTCGCGTACATGTAAAAGTAGTTGAAGGATCCAACGAACGTATTCAGATGTTCGAAGGTGTTGTAATCGCTCGCCAAGGTTCTGGCGTTCGTGAAAACTTCACAGTAAGAAGAATTTCTTATGGTGTTGGTATTGAACGTACTTTCCCAGTACATTCTCCACGCCTTGCAAAAATCGAAGTTACTCGTAGAGGTATTGTTCGTAGAGCAAAACTTTATTATCTTCGTAACCTTACTGGTAAAGCTGCTCGTATTAAAGAAAGACGCTAATATCTTCATAAGAGGGACTGCCTATGGCAAGTCCCTTTTGTTTTATTAGTATGTTCTAGTAGAGGGAGGATTATCATGGCTGATAAAAAAGAGTCATCTTTAGGTAGTGAAATTAAAGATTGGGTTATTTCCATAGCTATCGCTGTTGTCTTAGCCTTATTCATTCGTCATTTTGTAGTAGAATTATATTTAGTTGATGGACCTTCTATGCGTCCGACATTACAAAATCAAGAGCGTTTAGTCGTTAATAAATTTATTTATAATTTACATGACCCTGAACGCGGTGATATCTTGGTATTCCAATATCCAAAAGACCCTAGCCGTGATTTTATCAAACGTGTAATTGCAATTCCTGGAGATACTATTGAAATCAAAGATGGTCATGTTTATGTAAATGGGGAATTAAAAAATGAACCATATATCTTAAGCACAACTAGAGGAGATTATCCACTAGCTACTGTACCAGAAGGACATATCTTTGTAATGGGCGATAATCGCAATAATTCCGAAGATAGTCGTTTCGCTGATGTAGGCATGGTACCATTTGATTTAATCAAAGGTAAAGCAATACTCATCTTCTGGCCACTTGATAAATTAAGAACATTACCATGATAATAACGAAAAGGTACCTATGAAATATTTTGTAGGTACCTTTTTTATTTTATAAAATCTATTTATTGTTTATATGTCTAGCTAAAGCTTGTTGCCAAACTTCTTGAAGCATCGGCAAACGAAATTTAGCATTTGCTGGACTTGTAGATGGCAAAGTATAAAAAGTATATGTTCTATCTTTTAAAATATCTTTATTATATTTCTTAAAGCACTGAAAAGATTTTCCGCCATTAAAACAAATAGTCTTTATCTTAGGATATTTAGCAAATAAAGCTTTAAAATCATTTGGCACTTCATCGCAAATAGCACTATCTAAACTACCTTCTCGAATACAAGAATCTATAGAGTCCCATAGCGCAATATGATTTTTTCTCAATAATTCTAATCGCTCTTGATAAATAGTTGGTATTATTCCTTCATTAAAAAATATAGCCATTAATTTCCAAAATCTATTTTGAGGATGAGCATAATATTGTTGCTGTTCCAAAGATTTCACACTTGGCATTGAACCTAAGATAATAGTTGTACAATTTTCATCAATAGATGGGGCAAATCCTATGAGTCTTTCCATAAATAAAATCACCTCTATCTTATTATAATATAAAGATTTTTACTATAGATAAAAAATTTTTAAAAATAAATGTCAAAAAGTCAAAATAATGTTTGACAATTTGACTTTTAGCTTTTATAATATGTTTTGTAAGCAAATATGAAACTAAAGTATAATATAAATTATTACTTTAGTATTTATGTTTACTGTATTATTGTTTTTATACTATTATTAATCGAAATGTTACTCATCATGACTTGGAGGTATAAATCATGGGTGAAGAAAAATATACACAAAAAGTTTTAGAAGCTATGCAATCTGCACAGCAAGAAGCAGCACTTCGCTATCATCAAGAAATTACATCTGCTCATGTTCTTTCTGCTTTGATTAAAGAACCAGAAGGTTTACTCGCTACTATTTTTGCTGAATGTAGAGTAGATTTACCTATGCTCAAAGCAAAATTAGAACAAATACTCAAAAAAATTCCTAGCGTAAAAGGTCAAAGTCGTTTAGGCATGAGTACAGAAATGGTTCGTGTATTAGGTAGAGCAGCAAAACTCGCTGAAAACATGAACGATGAATATATAAGCACAGAACATTTATTATTAGCTATTGTCAGCGATAGCGATGACGAAATGCAAGCATTATGTAGAGAATTTAATCTACATCAAAATAAAATTCAATCTGTAATCAAATCAGAACGTAAACAAAATGTAAATAGTGATAATCCTGAAAGTGGTTATAAATCACTTGAAAAATACGGTCGTGATTTAACAGCTATGGCAAGAGTTGGTAAGCTTGACCCTGTTATTGGCCGTGATGAAGAAATCCGCCGTACTATCGAAATCTTATCTCGTCGTACTAAAAATAACCCAGTATTAATCGGTGAACCTGGTGTTGGTAAAACTGCTATCGTTGAAGGTTTAGCTCGCCGTATCGTAGCAGGTGATGTTCCAGAATCATTAAAAAATAAAACATTGTATTCTCTCGATATGGGCTCATTAATCGCTGGTGCTAAATATCGTGGTGAATTCGAAGAACGTCTAAAATCTGTATTAAATGAAATCTCTAAATCCGATGGACAAATTTTATTGTTCATCGATGAAATTCATACTGTAGTAGGTGCAGGTGCAACTGAAGGTGCTATGGACGCTGGTAACTTATTAAAACCAATGTTAGCACGTGGACAACTCCGCTGTATTGGTGCCACTACTTTAAATGAATATCGTAAATATATTGAAAAAGATACAGCTCTTGAACGTCGTTTCCAACCTGTAATGGTAGGTCAGCCATCTGTAGAAGATACTATTTCTATCTTGCGTGGCTTAAAAGAACGTTATGAAGTTCATCACGGTGTAAGAATTCGTGATAATGCACTTGTTTCTGCAGCTGTATTATCTGATAGATATATCTCCGATAGATTTTTACCAGATAAAGCTATCGACTTAGTTGATGAAGCTGCTGCTAAACTTCGTACTGAAATCGAATCTATGCCAGAACCTATTGAAAAATTGCGTCGTAAAATCATGCAATTACAAATAGAAGAAGAAGCATTAAATAAAGAAACTGATGAAGCATCTAAAGAAAAACTTGCTAAACTCATTGATGAAAAAACTAAATTACAAAATGAAGAAAATGAATTAAAAGCAAAATGGGATAAAGAAAAACAAGGTATTGTTCGTGTACGTGCTATCAAAAAAGAAATGGATAGTGCCAATACTGAAATGGAAAAAGCTCAACGCAGTGGCGATTATGCCAAAGCCTCTGAAATCAAATACGGTAAATTACCACAACTCCAAAAAGAACTTGAAGAAATGGAAAAAGCTGTTCATGATGAAGAAGGCAATCGTCTCTTAAAAGAAGAAGTATCTGAAGAAGATATTGCCCAAGTAGTAAGTCGTTGGACTGGTATTCCTGTTACTAAAATGCTCACAGGTGAAAGAGAAAAACTCGTGCATTTAGAAGATGTTCTTCATGAACGTGTTGTCGGTCAAGATGAAGCTGTAAAAGCCGTAAGTGAAGCTATTATCCGTGCTCGTGCTGGTATCAAAGACCCTAATCGTCCAATCGGTTCTTTCATTTTCCTCGGCCCTACTGGTGTAGGTAAAACTGAACTTGCAAAAACTTTAGCTGAAAGTCTATTTGATGATGAACGCAGTATCATTCGTATCGATATGAGCGAATATATGGAAAAACATTCTGTAGCTCGTTTGATCGGGGCTCCTCCAGGATATGTTGGCTATGATGAAGGTGGTCAACTCACTGAAGCAGTTCGCCGTCGTCCATATAGCGTAATTTTACTTGATGAAATCGAAAAAGCTCATCGTGATGTATTCAATGTATTATTACAAATCTTAGATGATGGTCGTTTAACTGATGGTAAAGGTAGAGTTGTAAACTTCAAAAATACTGTTATCATTATGACTTCAAACTTAGGCAGTCATGAAATCTTAAATCAAGAAGATTTTGCTACAGCTGAAAAATTAGTACGTGCTATCTTAAAAGATTATTTCCGTCCTGAATTTTTAAATCGTATTGATGATATTATCGTATTTAAAGCTTTAGCTAAAGAACAAGTACGTCAAATTGCTCGCATCATGCTCGAAAATCTCAATAAACGTCTACAACATCAGGTTAATATTTCACTTTCTTGGTCTGATGAAGCTTTGACTAAACTTGCAGATGAAGGCTTTGAACCAAACTTCGGTGCTCGTCCACTTCGTAGATTATTATCTCATACTGTAGAAACTCAATTAAGTAAAGAAATCATCAAAGGTAATATCAAAGAAGGCGACACTGTAGATATTAATGTAAACGGTGAAGAATTCACATTTAATCCAATTCGCAAAATGGAAGCATAAATTTTAAATTAAATAATAGCACTCTAAAATAAGATT
>ERZ838399.2788-NODE-2788-length-12311-cov-2.911064_pt1 | contig 12311 bp, 9 predicted proteins | sample MGYA00519683_ERZ838399 | MGnify/ENA primary metagenome ERZ838399 (study PRJEB31850, sample SAMEA3708833) | human gut metagenome | biome: human gut; feature: human-associated habitat; material: faeces | place: China | collected 2014 ...
AAATAAATACGAAGTTTGATGAAAAGAGGAAACTTAAGTGGGAAGAATAATAGCAATAGCAAATCAGAAAGGCGGAGTAGGAAAATCTACAACTGCAATCAATCTGTCTGCATGTCTTGCCGAGCTGGGACAGAGAGTCCTTCTTATTGATATTGACCCACAGGGGAACACAACAAGCGGAGTCGGCGTAGACAAAGATAATGTTAATGCGACTTTGTATGAACTTCTGGTGGGAGAGTGCGAAATTTCGGACTGTCTGATTGAGAATGTATTCGAAAATTTATCCTTGATTCCGTCGAATGTGAATTTGTCTGGTGCAGAGATTGAACTGGTAGGCGTAGAGGGGCGTGAATTTCTTTTGAAAAATCATATTGATTCTATTCGTGATAATTATGATTTTATTATTATGGACTGCCCGCCGTCTTTAAATGTGTTGACTATCAATGCAATGACAACAGCAGATTCTGTACTGGTTCCGATTCAGTGTGAGTATTATGCACTCGAAGGATTGACACAGCTTATTCACACGATTGAACTGGTTCAGAACCGTTTAAATCCGGATTTGGATATTGAAGGCGTTGTATTTACGATGTATGATGCAAGAACAAATCTGTCATTGCAGGTTGTTGAAAATGTAAAGAACAATCTGGACCAGTCTATTTACAAGACCATTATTCCGAGAAATGTTCGTCTTGCGGAAGCACCGAGTTATGGGCTGCCAATTACCTTATATGATAAAAGATCAGTAGGGGCGGAAAGCTACAGACTCCTTGCAGAGGAAGTATTACACAGGGAGGATGAAGAATGGCGGTAAAAAGAGGTGGACTTGGCAAAGGTCTTGATTCTATGATTCCGGTTTTAGATTCTACAGCGACAAAAAAGAAAACCGGAAGAACAGCAATCGATAAAGAAGCGCTGCAGAATGCGGCAAAAGAAGCTCATAAACATCAAAAAGAAAAGATGGAATTTGAGGGGAAACCTGGAGAACAGGTACAGATTGTGAAGCTGACAAAGGTTGAGCCGAGCAGGGAACAGCCGAGAAAACAGTTTGATGCCGATGCACTTCAGGAACTGGCAGAATCTATTAAGCAGTTTGGTGTACTTCAGCCATTATTGGTCCAGAAGAAGGAAGACTATTATGAGATTATTGCCGGGGAGCGCAGATGGAGAGCTTCTAAACTGGCAGGACTCAAGGAGGTTCCTGTAATTGTAAAAGAATTTACAGAACAGGAAGCCGTTGAAATTTCTCTGATTGAAAATATTCAGCGGGAAGATTTAAATCCGATTGAAGAAGCAATGGCATATAAACGTTTGATGGAAGAGTTTCATTTAAAACAGGATGCGATTGCAGAACGGGTTTCAAAGAGCAGAACTGCAGTTACAAACTCAATGCGTCTTTTAAAATTAGATGACAGAGTTCAGCAGATGCTGATTGATGAAATGATTTCAACCGGACATGCAAGAGCTTTGCTTGCACTGGAAAGTAAGGATGCACAGGCGGAAGCGGCAGTTAAAGTATTCGATGAAAAATTGAGCGTACGAGAAACAGAGCGTTTAGTGAAAGAACTGTTAAATCCAGTGCAGAAAAAAGAAGAGAAACCCAAAAATCAGGCAGAAGAACTGGTTTATAAGAATCTGGAAGAGAAAATTAAACAGATTATCGGTTCAAAGGTTGCAATTAACCGAAGGACAGATAATAAGGGAAAGATTGAAATTGAATACTATTCTCAAGAAGAATTGGAACGTATTGTTGAATTATTGGAAACAATAGGATAAGAGAGAAAACGAGGAGTTAGAGCAGATGGGTAATCTAATCAGCAAGATTCAGTCTATTTCCGGTGTGCTGTCAATTTTTTTACTGATTGTGGTAATTGCACTTTTGGTATGTGTGGTCAGTCTTTTTTTGGAAGTAAACCGATTGAATCAAAAATACCGCGTATTTATGAAAGGAAGAGATGGACAGTCTCTTGAAAAATCGTTCCGACGCAAATTTGCAATGATTGACAAAGGGCTGGATGCGGCAGCGGCAAATGAGCAGGAAATTGAAAAATTAAAAGAAATCATGGGAAACACCTTGAACAAATATGCTATTGTGAAGTATGATGCATTTGAGGATATGGGAGGAAAACTCAGCTTTGTTCTGGCTATGTTGGACGATAAGAATACAGGATTTCTTCTGAATGCGATTCACAGCAGAGAAAACTGTTTCCTCTATATTAAAGAGATTGTAAATGGGGAATCCTATGTAATATTAAGCCAGGAAGAAGTGCAGGCATTAAAACAGGCCGTAAATTTCAGACAAAACTAAAAAAAAGAAGCAGGGAGAAAGATTATGTTAGATATTAAATTTTTAAGAGAAAATCCAGATGTAGTAAAACAGAATATTAAAAATAAATTTCAGGACAGCAAATTACCTCTGGTAGACGAAGTAATCGAATTGGATAAGAGAAACCGTGAAATCAAAGGAGAAGTAGAAGCGTTAAGAGCAGAAAAAAATAAAATCTCCAAAATGATTGGTACTCTTATGAAAGAGGGCAAAAGAGAAGAAGCAGAAGAAGTAAAGAAACAGGTAACTGCAAATGCAGAGACTGTAGACCGTTTATCTGCTGAAGAAAAAGAAGTAGAAGAAAAAATCAAAAAAATCATGATGACAATTCCAAATATCATTGACCCATCTGTTCCGATTGGAAAAGATGACAGCGAAAATGTGGAAGTACAGAGATATGGTGAACCGGTTGTTCCGGACTTTGAAATTCCATATCATGCAGAAATTATGGAAAAATTCAATGGTCTTGATTTAGACAGTGCAAGAAAAGTAGCCGGAAACGGTTTTTACTATCTGATGGGAGATATTGCACGTCTTCATTCCGCAGTTATTTCTTATGCAAGAGATTTCATGATTAACAGAGGATTTACTTACTGTGTACCGCCTTTCATGATTCGAAGTGACGTTGTTACAGGTGTTATGAGCTTTGCGGAAATGGATGCGATGATGTACAAAATCGAAGGCGAAGATTTATATCTCATCGGTACAAGTGAACATTCCATGATTGGTAAATTTATTGACACAATCATTCCGGAAGAAGAGCTGCCAAAAACACTGACCAGTTATTCTCCATGTTTCAGAAAAGAAAAAGGTGCACACGGACTTGAAGAAAGAGGTGTATACCGTATTCATCAGTTTGAAAAGCAGGAAATGATTGTTGTCTGCAAACCGGAAGAAAGCAAAATGTGGTTCGATAAATTATGGCAGAATACAGTTGATTTATTCCGTTCTATGGATATTCCGGTTCGTACACTGGAATGCTGCTCTGGTGATCTGGCTGATTTAAAAGTAAAATCTGTAGACGTAGAAGCATGGTCTCCAAGACAGAAGAAATATTTTGAAGTAGGAAGTTGTTCAAACCTCGGTGATGCACAGGCAAGAAGACTGAAAATCCGTGTGAATGGAAATGACGGTAAATACCTGGCACATACACTGAATAATACAGTTGTTGCTCCGCCTAGAATGTTAATTGCATTTCTGGAAAACAATCTGCAGGCAGATGGTTCAGTAAGAATTCCGGAAGCACTGCAGCCATACATGGGTGGAATGACTGAGATAAGATAAGGAGGCAGTCTTTGCACAGTTATTTAAGGTCCATTGGTTTTTCAGAACTGGAAAGAAAAGAACTTGACCAGATTTTGAAGGAGGTAATTACACAATACGATGAAAAGACAGTAATAGAAAACTCTGAGGGACATCTGTTTGTGGAAGTATCAAAAATATTTGGATGTGACGTTGGAATCACAGTCTGCGGAGAATACGATGAAAATAATGAATTTGAGATGGAATATTATTTTCCGTTCTTCCGCGGAACTGGAATTACGACACAGGAAAATGTGTTAATTGAACGCCATGTGGGAAAAGAGTCCTATGCCGGAGCAGTGGATGATATAAGAATCGGCGTTACAATTATCTTTTATCTGCAAAATGCAGCCGAATATCTGACAGAACACCGGCATGGACATTATACAAAGGGTGTGTATCCGGTGACTCTTGCCGGACTTGCAAGAGAAGCCAGAATTCTTCTTCCTGTTAAGAAAGATGAAAAACAGCAAAGAGAAGAACGGGAGAATACCGTGAATCGTAATCGAATGATTGCAGCAGCCCGTAATGGTGATGAAGAAGCAATGGAAAATCTGACGATGGAGGATATTGATACATATTCTATGATATCTGGCCGTATAGCAAACGAAGATATTTATTCGATAGTGGATACTTATTTTATGCCTTATGGAATGGAATGTGATTTGTATAATATCATGGGAGAAATCACAGAATGGTCCATTACAAAAAATACACTGACAAATGAAGAAATCTATCAGATTCGCATTTCCTGCAATGATATGGAAATGGATATCTGCGTTAATGCAAAAGATCTTTTAGGGAAGCCGGAAGTTGGACGAAGATTTAAAGGAGTTATATGGCTTCAGGGAAATGTGGATTTTTAGATGAAACCTGAGAATTAAAAGAAAGAATCTTGCTTGCGAGATTCTTTCTTTTGTTTCACGTGAAACATCTTATCGGTTGAGGGTAGGGTTAAATTATGGTAGAATGATACCACATGATACAAGACAGTGTCATAAAAACTCACAAATTCACCAAAGATAAAGTGATATTGTGAAATAAAAAAGAAGGGAAAAGGAAAAAATGGAGTTATTTGTCAAAGTGATGAATGTAGTCAATGATATCGTATGGCATCCTGTAATGTGCGTGTTTCTTATGTTTGCGGCGTTGTGGTTCACGTTTCATTTAAGAGGCATGCAGGTACGAAGATTTGGCGATATGCTTAAATGTCTGACTGAAAAGGGCGACAATAAACAAGATACTGGTCTTTCTTCTTTTCAGGCATTTGCAACAACAGTTGGAGGTCGTGTAGGAACCGGAAATATTGCAGGAACGGCAACTGCAATTTTTATGGGGGGACCTGGTGCAATTTTCTGGATGTGGGTTACTGCAATTTTAGGTGCATCCACAGGAATGGTTGAGTGTATCTTAGGTCAGGCATATAAAACGAGAAATCTGGGAGAATTAACCGGAGGACCTGCTTTCTATATGTCAAACGGAATTAAGAATAAAAAATTAGGAAAGATACTGGCCTTTTTATTCTGTATCGCAGTCTTTATCGGACCTGGATTCTTGCTTCCGGCAATGCAGACTCAGGCAACAGCGGTAAATGTAGCATTTGGACTTCCATTTGTTGTTGTTGGAGTGATTATGACAGCAATTGTTGCATTTGTTATTATGGGAGGAATTAAACGTATCGGACAGGTTGCGGAATTTTTAGCGCCGGTTATGTGTGGAATTTATTTCCTGATTACGATTATTATTATTGTACTTAATATTGGAAAAGTTCCTGGAATGTTTGGTTCTATCTTTGCAAGTGCATTTGGAAAAGATGCGGTCTTTGGCGGAATCGTTGGTTCGGCAGTTTCCTGGGGAATCAAACGTGGATTCTTCTCAAATGATGCTGGTAACGGAATGAGCCCTTTGATTTCAGCAACAACTGATACTTCTCATCCGGTAAAACAAGGTTTGGTTCAGGGATTATCTGTGTATATCGATACTCTTTTGGTATGTACTTGTACCGGAATTTCTATTTTGCTTGCGGGAACTTACAACGTTGCAGCAGACGGAGCAGGTGCTTCTCTGTTAGTAGAGCATGTTCCGGGAATACAGTATGGAATTGCATTTATGCAGGAGGCAATGTCGGTATCAATCGGTAAAGCAGGAGCAATGTTCCTTGCAATTATGCTGTTTATCTTTATTTTTACAACCATGCTGTCCTATTCTTATCAGTTGGAATCCACATGTAAATATCTGTTCGGCGAGAATAAAATGGTGGTTACAATTGTGCGTATTTTATTCCTGGTATTCTGCATGTTTGGTATTTTGATTGATGGTGATACTATCTGGCCAATGGGTGATATTGGTGTTGGATGTATGCTTTGGGTTAATACTTTTAGTATCTTACTCTTAACTCCCAAGGTTTTGAAAATCGTAAAAGATTATGAGAAACAGAAAAATGTTGGCTTGAACCCATTGTTTGACCCTGCTACAGTAGGAATTGAAGATAAAGCGGGGGTATGGGATACTTATGTAAAACAGAAAAAAGAGCGTGGAGATTATGAAAATCCGCAGCTTGGATATGATAAAAAATAAGAAACTTTTGTAGAGATATACTCTTGTAAGGTTTTGGCTATACCTTCAGAAAAGATTTCGAGAGTATATTAAGATTACATGGAGGTGTGCAGACGTGGAATTTGATTTTAAAAACGAATTTGAATCTATGATGAAATCGAATGAACTGGACACGGTTGTTGTTTTGGGACACATCAATCCGGATGGAGATGCAGCCGGTTCTGTGATGGGAATCGCACATTATATTGGCGTGAATTATCCAGAGTATCAGGTATTCCCTTATCTGGCAGATACGATAGACAAAGGACCAAAACTTCAGGTGAGCCAGGATAAAAAATTTGATCCGTTTGAAAAGCCGGATTTGCAGGGCAAACGTTTCGCAACAGTGATATGTGATACTGCGACATTGGCACGTTTAAGCGGAAGAGAATTTTATGAAGCATCTGTCGCTTCTATTGTAATCGACCATCATGCCTCAAATGAGGGCTATGGAGACAGAAACTATACAAAGGTTTCGGAAGCCTGCGCGGTAAATGTATTTTATAGTTTGAATCAGGATGATTTAAAAAAAGCGGCAGAGGCAGAAGAATATCCAAACGCTGCAGATTATATCTATCTTGGAATTGTACATGATACGAATGCTTTTCAAAGAGCAGATGAAAGTATCATGAAGGCTGCGACAAAGCTTTTAGAACTTGGCGTAGACCATAGACGAATTATACAGACTCGGCAGATTGATACGTTAGAAGATTTGGAAAAACGTGCAGACATTTTAAAAAATGCGATACGTGTGCTGGATGGAAAAGTCGCCTACGTGTGTATAAACAAAGAAGAAAAGGTTAAAAAGAATATCAGCTATGAGGAAATTCATCCAATCAGCAGTATTTTGCGTGACTGTGTGGACATCGAACTGGGATTTACGATGTATGAAGAAGAACCGGACCGGTGGCGTTGTTCTTTCCGCTCAGATGGAAAGTGGATTGATGTAAATGAATTGATTACACCATTTGGTGGAGGCGGTCATGCCGGGGCAGCTGGACTTAGAAAACGAACCGGTGATATGGAAGAGCTTAGAAGCCAGATTCTTGAGAAAGTAAAAAAATTAAGAGCAGAAAAATGTTTCACGTGAAACAAAGCGGTTGTAAGTTTAGTTACTGGCAGCCGCTTTTTGTTACTTGTACGGTGTACTGGTTTAAATGTTTTTAATATAGAAGCAAGGTTTGCAAAAACCAGATGTTGGTTAATGACTGCGTTCATGAGCAAGTAGCGAAGCGGATTGCGAATGTCCGCTTTACGAGAATCAACCGGTGAATTATAAAATGAGTTTTCATTAAATCAGTGGACTGTGAATATTCGTTTGATAAAAACAAGATATTGTTAAAAAAATGTTTATTAAACTAGATATAGTATTTTTTGATTTTGTATGTTATACTGACACTAGATTACAGAAAATCAGAAAAAACGTGAAAATTGCCCGTCACAATTACGACAGTAATAGCATTTCCAGATATTCTATGCATTTATTATGTTCTTATAGGAGGTAATTGTAAAATGGCAATTTCAATCGGCATTAACGGATTTGGACGTATTGGACGCGTTGCACTCCGTATTGCCATCAGTCAACCGGATACTTTTAAATTATGTGGAATTAATGTACGAAACGCAGATTTAGACTATATGAAATATATGGTTCGCTATGATTCGACATTTGGCAGATTTCAGGGAGAACTGGAAACTTATGAACAGGGATTAGTGATAAACGGTCAGAGAATTCCTGTATATTCAGAAGCAGATGCAGCTTTGATTCCATGGGGCGCATGCGGAGCAGAATATATTATTGACGCAACAGGCGCATACTGCACAACGCAGAAAGCAATGGCACATATAAAAGGCGGCGCAAAGAAAGTCATTATATCAGCACCGGCAAAAGATGCGGAGACTCCAACTTTTATTATGGGCGTGAATCACCTGGAGTATAAAAAAGAAATGTCAGTGGTATCAAATGCATCCTGCACGACAAACTGTTTAGCACCACTTTGTAAAGTACTGGAAGACAATTACGGGATAGAGTATGGGCTGATGTCTACCATTCATGCGGCAACAGCAAAGCAGAAGGTTGTAGACAGCCGTTCCCAGAAAGACTGGAGAACAGGAAGAGCAGTCTTTGGCAATCTGATTCCATCCACAACAGGAGCAGCGAAAGCAATTTCACTTGTAATTCCATCTTTGAAAGATAAGATGAGTGGTATTTCTTACCGTGTTCCGACTGCGGATGTGTCAGTTGTTGACTTGAACGTAGCATTAAAGAAATCAACATCTTATGAAGATATCTGCAGGAAGGTTCAGGAAGCCTCTATGACATATTTGTCCGGTATTCTGGATTGTGTAGATGATGAAGTGGTATCTTCTGATTTTATTGGAGATTCACACGCATCTATTTTCGATTTACGACAGGGGATTCAGGTCAATTCCCATTTCTTCAAATTAATCTGTTTCTATGATAATGAGTGGGGATATACATCTCAGATTTTCAGACTCATTCAGTATATGAATCAGATTGATACTGGTCGATAACATTTAAGATGTGACAGGGCAGTTAAATTCTGATTTTAACGTAACCTGCTTTCTGTAAGGGACATATCCATTCGTTATTACGATTATGAACCGTAAATGAAAATCGGAAGCCGGGAGATAAGTCTGGCTTCCGATTTTTTGTATTTAGATGATCTGGTAACTTAGTTACCGAGGAGTTTACATAGTTGTTTCGTATGTTTGTTTTCTGGTAACCCAAAAAAAGACGCATACAAAGATAATTCCTTTGATAATCGATGTGGAAGAAAATGCCCACCAGATTCCGTGCAGTCCAAGGGAAGTATTTTTTAAGAAAATAGCAAGAGGGATCCTTGAACCTGTAAATATAATACTGATGATACTGCAAAGGCGGGTCATTCCAAGTCCGGAAAGTGCACCGATGGTTGTCAGTTCAATACACATAAAGCCTTCACTGAATCCAATGATAATAAGATATCCGACTGCGATGGTAATCGCTTTTGGTTCATGAAAGAAGATTGTTGCAATTGTATTTGGCGCAAAGACAAATACAAGAGTGATAATCAGACCCCAGGTGCCAATGGTCCATAGAGAGGCACGATATCCTTTTCGGACACGGTTCATTTTTCCGGCACCATAGTTTTGAGCAGTAAAGGAATTTAAGGCTGATGCAAAACCATCTGCAGTATTCCAGGATACGGACTCAATCTGACCTCCGACTCGTTGTGTGGCAACCGCTTCTGCACCGAAAGCAGATACCATACGGGTAAGCACCATCGAGATAATACAATATGCCATACCCTGAATGGCGGTAGGAATTCCAATCCGGCAGATACCATTTAAGTAAGGTGCCGGAATTTTTGCAAGTAAATGAGTTCCCTTTAATACATTTTCTTTTTTCTGTTTGATAACGCAGATTATCATAATGCTCATAACGATAAACTGTGCAGTTACGGTTGCAATTGCTGCACCGGTAACGCCAAGCTTTGGAAATGGACCGGGACCAAGAATTAAAACAGGGTCTAAAATCATGTTTGTCACAAGTCCAACTAGATTGGCGAGAAATGGTGTTTTTGAATCTCCCTGTGCGGTATAAATTCCGGTTAACGTGACTGTTAAAAAAGAAAATACAATCAGTCCGCAGGCAATTTTCGTATAGGACAATGCGGCTGAGACTGCTTCTGGGTCAGTGAGCTTAAAAAATCCGACCATCTGCCGGACAAAAATGAGGCATAAAATAGCGTAAGCCAGTCCCATAAAAGTAGATAGCTGCACAGCGGTCTGCGCAAAACCGTGTGCTTTTTCTTTTTCTCCCCGTCCTAAAGACTGTGCGACTTTTACCTGACCACCCATCCTTGCCATGGAAGCCAGTCCTTGCGAAAGCCAGGTAAACATACCACCAACTCCGACTCCGGCAACGGCTTTTGAGCCAAGCAGACCAATCCATGCCATATCGGTGATATTATATAATGTTCCCAGAAATGAAGAAGCCATGATGGGGAGTGCGAGTTTGGTTAAGGTCTTTAGAATAGGACCTTTTGTTAAATTTCCATCCAACGTATTTGTGTAACCTCCAAATTATTCTGTATATCTATGTTATCTTATTTTATGAAGAAAAGCAACGAGAAAAAAGAAAGAAAATTTGAAGGATTCATTGAGAAAATCTGGATATCATGATATTCTGTAGTCAGAAAATGTCAAAAAGGAGAGAACTATATGAAGAAAAAATCGTTTTTGCTGTCATTTTTCCTTGCCATGCTTTTTGTTGTATTAGGCAGTGTGAATGTAAAAGCAGATGAAACATTGGAAGGATACACTTATGTCAATCCAATGTATGAAGACCTTGAGGGGAATTTTGAGTTTGAGTCTGATTTTGAGCTGTATTCTGAGTCTGATAGTGAGGAATCAGATGAAGAGGATGGAATTGACACTTATGATTCGAGGAGTGTTCAGTATACGAGTGACAAGCAGAGTCTGATAAAGACATTCAGACAGCAGTTAGTCAATCGTGCAGAAACAATTGATTTGTATTATCACTGTGATCAGAAGATTACACAGGATTTTTTTGACGAGTTCTCTGCTGAACTGTTTAATGGGGCAGTGGCACATACGGGTGTAGGAAAAGAGGGAGATTATATCAGATGGCACTACCAGGGATGGCGTGTCAATGCAAATTATAAAACGGACCGCAATGGTGGATACAATTTGAATATTACTTATAATATGTATTATTTATCAGACGCATCACAGGAAAGTCAGATGGATCAGGCGGTTTCCAATGTGTTGAAGTCTTTAAATCTTTCAAATAAAACAGATTATCAGAAAATCAAAGCGATTTATGATTATATATGTTCCAATATCACGTATGATTATGTAAACTTAAATGATGATACCTATCTCTTGAAGCACACCGCATATGCTGCATTGATTAATAAAACAGCAGTTTGTCAGGGATATGCAACATTATTTTATCGTCTGTCTTTGGAGGCAGGGGTAGATACGAGAGTCATTACCGGAGATTCCGGAGGTCCACATGCATGGAACATTGTGAAACTGAATGGAAAATATTATAATCTTGACAGTACATGGGATGCTGGTTCATCAAGCTACTATTATTTCTTAAAGAACATGAATGACTTTTCTAACCATACGAGATATGAAGAATATCAGACATCCGATTTTATGTCTACTTATCCGATGGCAGAGAAATCTTATTCTGAATCAGGAAATCAAGAGCCACTTGAAAAAGAACATAATTATGGACAGCCAATGTATGTATGGGCAAATGACCACAAATCGATTACCGCAGCGCGTATCTGCCAGAATGATTCAAGCCATATTGAGCAGGAAACAGCAGAAGCAGAACAAACGGTTATAAAAGAACCGACCTGCACAGAAAAAGGCAGTGTTCTTTGGCGTGCGGTGTTTGAAAATTCGGCATTTGAAGCACAGGAAGAAGTGGTTGAAGAACCTGCGCTTGGTCATAGCTTTAAAAATGGAGTCTGCGTCAGATGTAATGCGAAAATCACAGGACGCTGGATGAAATCAGGTTCTAAATGGTGGTATCGCTATGAGGATGGTTCTTATCCTGAGAATGGATTATATAAAATCGGCAATACATGGTATGGATTTGATGCTTCCGGCTGGATGAAAACAGGATGGGCTGCTTTTGATAAAAACTGGTATTATTTTGCACCGAGCGGAGCGATGAAAACAGGCTGGCTAGCAGAAAATAAAATCTGGTATTACTTGAAATCCGATGGAAAGATGGCAAAAGGCTGGCTTAGAGTAGACGGTGCCTGGTATTATATGAATGGAAGCGGATATATGCTGAAAGGTTTCATTACGGTAGGAAATGGAAAATACTACATGAATGGAAGCGGAAGAATGGTAACCGGCTGGAATGTAATAAATGGTTACTGGTACTACTTTACCTCAAGTGGAAAGATGGCGACCGGCTGGCAGAAAATTGATAATAAATGGTATTATTTAAGTTCAGACGGTAAAATGGCAAAAAACACCTGGATCGGAAACTGGTATGTAAATGGCTCAGGCGTTTGGGTAAAGAGCAGGTAAA
>ERZ838399.2790-NODE-2790-length-12301-cov-3.199167_pt1 | contig 12301 bp, 17 predicted proteins | sample MGYA00519683_ERZ838399 | MGnify/ENA primary metagenome ERZ838399 (study PRJEB31850, sample SAMEA3708833) | human gut metagenome | biome: human gut; feature: human-associated habitat; material: faeces | place: China | collected 2014 ...
ATTTCTTTGATTTCATCATGCTGCGGAATAGTTGAAATGGTTGGTATATCGAATTCCTCGCAGTAACTGATTTCTTCCAGTAATGCTTTAAAAAGAACATATTTCATGATCAGCGGTAGAGGGTAGAAATTTTCACTTTTGAGCAAAGAACAAAAATCATTAATAACAGGCAACATCTTCTTGTGTCTGTACCTTGCAGGAAAAAAGTGTTTTAAACCGTCAATATCATAATCAGTCATTGGCTCGATGATATCATATAATCTTTTTGAGATGAATTTTGAAACCAGTTCGTTAACATGAGGCTCTTGTGTTGTTAAATAATCAGATAATTGAATTAGGCGACTGTTTTGATTGTGCAATGGTAGCAGAACATATGGCTCCTAGATGGTCAGCAGAAAAAGAACTAATTAATGTTAAAAATTTTGAAGAAATATGTATGAATTGCCCTAATCATTTAGATTAAGCCACTTGCAGATTATGCAGGTGGTTTTTTTATACCCATTTAGGAGGAGAAAATATGGAAATCGTAATGGAACGAGAAAAACAAAGGTGTTTTTCCGAAAGATAAAATACCTAATCTGCCCGTTCATCCGCATTGCCTTTGTCATCTTGCCCCCGTTTATAAATCCGAACTTAAAGGCAAAACGCAAAAAGACAACATCAAAGAAGCAGGCGACGAATGGCTCAAATCTCTGCCAAAATAGGAGCAGTACAAAGCTCTCGGATTAGATGGCTTAAAAGCATGGAAAAACGGTGCAGATTGGCGCAATTATGCCAGAAATTATTCCACTGATTACGCAAAAACACGCTTGAAAGACGTATCGTTAAGTAATGATGATATGAACTATATGGCGGGCAGATTTAAGCCTAAATACGGCAAGGAAGCCGATGTCAATATACCGGGAACAAAAACATTTATACCGATAAAAAAGGTAACAAACAGCAATTTCAATCTTTGGGCGGAAAAATCTGAAAACCAGCGCAGTATGCCGGTTAAAATCTGTGAAAAAATATTAAATCAAATACAAGCCGATTTACCGGAAATCCTTGAAATACCGCAGATTATTATTGTTGATTTTGATAAATACAATATAAACTCATCAGCTATTGGAGGACATGACCCGAAAACGGGGAATATATTCATCAATGCAAAATATCGCAGTGAAAAATCAATTACTGATTATTTGGCTAAAAATGAAGGCTTTTTCGCCAGTACGGATATTACAGCACCGTATCTGCATGAATTAGGGCATAGATATTATGATTTAGTTATCGAAAAAATTGCAGAGAAACAGCAAATATCGTATAATAAAGCTAAGAACTTAATAGAAGAACCGATTAGAGAATATGTAAAGCAGCATAGTAAATTTGACTATGAATTTGTTGAAAAACAAATTAGTAGGTATGCTTATAATAACTTCGATAGTAATAAATTTTCAGAAGTAATAGCAGAATTATTTTCTGTAAAAGATATAAAAAAAGACAATGATTTTATCAAATATATATTTAAGATATTGTCAAAAGGAATGTGATATTTATGAAACTCCCTAATCCAGAAGAAGAAAAATTAAGAGAAATTTTCAGACCTTATGTTAATGCTGAACTTATATTTAAAGGAATTCCACTTTATGAAACTTCTTTGAAATTAGGTGCAACAAAAGAAGCACAGGAAGCTTTTGAAAAATGGAAAGTATTGAAGAAAAAAGAACTTGAAGAAGAAGCTAAAATTGGCATTGTATTTTAAATAAAGAGAGTTCCAGTATCTCTACGGGGACTGGCGCGAGAACCACTTGCAAATATGCAGGTGGTTTTTTTATGCGGTTTTTTAAGGAGGTGATGATATGTATAAATGGCTTAAAGAATATTTCACGGCTTTCGGCAAGGACTTCCCGTTCAGCAAGGTTGCGGATTTAAATGAATATGAAATAATCCGCATTATCCAGTACTGCGTTAAAACGAACACGGAATACAGCGATGAAACTGAGCCGGAAGTCAAGGCGGCGGTACTGGACACGGCGAAAGTCGGACAGTGTACAGTTTAATTTATGATTGAAAGGATAGATGAAAAATGGCTTATACGAAAAAAACATGGACAACAGGTGAAGTTCTTACTGCTACAGGTATGAATAATATTGAAAATGGCATAGCTGCTAATGATGAAGCATTATCCGCATTAAATACGGATATAGATGGAAAATTAGATAAACCAGAAACAGAAGGAACTGAAAACCAGATTTTGGCACTTAGTGCAGATGGAAAACTAATTTATATTGATAAACCAAAAGATGGAGAACAAGGTCCACAAGGAGAAAAAGGAGAAAAAGGGGATGTTGGACAGCAAGGTCCACAAGGGGAAAAAGGAGAAAAAGGTGATGTTGGACAGCAAGGTCCAAAAGGGGAGACAGGTGAGCAAGGAACAGCTGGAGCGAAAGGAGATACTGGTGCAAAAATTACAAGTATAGAACTTACTATTACTGGCGGAACTATTACAGGTACAGCTCATCTTGATGATGAAAGCACAGCTTCTATTAGTGGAACTTATACAGCTGAATAGTTGGAGGCAAATAATAATGAAATATACCTTAGCACAGATTTTTGGCGCACTTGGTAGCGTGGAAAATGGTCAAGATATGATAAATTCTTTACAGAATATTATTGACGCAAATCGTCAAGCAGATAAAAGTGGTGAAATTCTAAAAAAATTAGGAGTAAATAGTGTTGAAGAATTAGAAAAAGTAGTATCTACTTTAGATACATTTAAGAAAGCGGGTAATGACCCTACAGCTCTTACTGCTCAACTTACTCAACTTACAAATCAAGTAAAAGACCTTACTGTAAAATATGAACAAAGTGAGGCAAAAGCGAAGGAAGAACGTGAAAAACGTATTAAAACAAATATAAATACAAAGCTTCTTTCGGCACTTAATAAAGAAAATGCAATTATGCCAGATGAGTTTGCACAACTTTTAGCAGGAAAAGTTGTAGCAAAAGATGACGATAGTCTTATATTTTTATCAGATGATAATAAAGAAATTTCTATTGAAGAAGGTGTAAAAGCATGGTTATCAGCTCGTCCTAATGCTGTTAAAAATACACTCACTGGTGGAGCTGGTAGTGGCATACAATTTGATAATGGTTTAAAAAATCCTTTTTCTAAAGAACATAGGAACTTAACTTTAGCAGGTAAATTGTTAAGAGAAAATCCAACACAAGCAAGAGAACTAGCAAAACAAGCAGGTTTTGATTTAGGAGGTTATAAATAATGGCAGGAACAACTTTATCCGATATTATCGTACCAGAGCTTTTTAATCCATATGTAATAAATCGAACAATGGAACTTTCAGCATTTTTTCAGAGTGGGATTATACAACGTGACCCATATTTCGACAATTTAGCATCAGAGCCAGCACAAGTTCATAATATGCCTTTTTTCAATGATTTAACAGGCTCTTCTGAAAACATAGTAGAAGGAACAGACCTTACAGCTAAAGGAATTACTTCCAGTAAAGATGTATCTACTACTATAAGACGAGGGGTAATGTTTTCAGCGACAGATTTATCCCGTGAATTGGCAGATGGCGACCCACTTACTGCTATTGGAAATTTAATGGCTGGTTTTTGGATGAGGGACCACCAAGCAGAACTCTTAAATATTCTTAAAGGTGTTTTTGCTTGTGCGGATATGTCAGATCACATTTTGGATATAACTGGTAAAACTGGAAAACTGGCTAATATCTCTGCATCAGCATTTATTGATGCACTTCAGCTTTTGGGTGATGCGCAAGCACAAATTACAGCCGTTTGTATGCATTCAACTACTAAATCCTACTTAAAACAACAAAATTTAATATCAACAGAAAGAGATAGTAATTCTGTTGAATTTGATGTTTATCAAGATCGTAGAGTTATTGTAGATGATGGATGTCCAGTAGAAGATGGCGTTTATACAACTTATCTTTTTGGACAAGGTGCTATTGCTTATGGCATTGGTAATCCTGAAGGACATGTAGCCACAGAAACAGATAGAGATAGAAAGAAAGGTTCTGGGGTAAATTATCTTATTAATCGTCGTTGCTTTATAATGCATCCAAGAGGCATTGCTTGGCAAAATAAAGTTCGTGCTAATGTTGAATCTGTATCAAGAGAAGAACTTGCTAATGCTACGAACTGGAAACGTGTATATGACTCTAAACAGGTCAAAATTGTGGCATTTAAACATAAATTAGGTTAATTATGGATATAAGAATAAAAGGCTTGGATGATGTAACAGGCAATCTGGACAGCTTTTCTCAAAATGTTCAAGTTGAACTTAAAGACGCTCTAGATATTTCCTTGCGTGATATGCAGGAATATGCTAGAGAGAACCACCGTTTCATAACAAGAACAGGCGAAGCGGAGAAAAGTATTGAAACAGTGGCAAGCTATGGCACAAATTTTAAAGGCGTTGTCGGCACGACACGCGAAATAACTGTTTATCTGCACACGGGGACGGACAGACACACTATTGTGCCACGTTTAAAGCAGTCGCTCCGTTTTGTCAAAGGTAATAAATTTAAATTCGCAAAAAGGGTAAATCATCCGGGCACGAAAGAAGACCCGTTTATTTACAACGCACTAGAACATAGTAGGAGTGATATTATAAGTCGTTTTGAAAATGCAATCATAAATGCAATTAAAGAAATGGGGTAGAATATGAATTGAATTTAACTTTTATCACCATTGATGATATAACTGATAATATTTTAAATCCTTTGGATAAACATATAGAGTATGCCAATAGTTATTTGACTGATAAGGCATACTCTTTTAATTTAGTCGTGGATGAAATCCGTTTTCCACCGTCTGATAGGGTAAAGAGACTTGGTAGTCTGATTGCTTGCCGTGAATGTGCTTTGGATATGGTAGGTTCAGATACCACTGTTATGACGGATGGTAAAAGGACGGAAGATATCTATTTGCAAAAATACAAACTCTATGACGAGCTTATACAGGATTTGGAAAGTAAACTCGGATTTGAAGATTTTGCCGTAGATGATGTGAAACCACAAGGAAAGGCAGGTGTAGGGATAATTGATTTATCCCGCGCCTAATGGAAAAATACACACTACACAATATTTCAAATTATATTTTAGAGCTTTTAAAACAGGAATTACCAGAGATTAGGTGGGACGAAAAAGTTCTAGGGGCTGTTTTTCCAAAAGAAACAACAGGTTTAATTTATTGTGATAGTTTAGAATTTCAGCATACAGGTAAAACAATATCTAAAGCAAAAGCCATTTACGGCATAGATATTATCTGTCCAAATCCTAAAGGTGAAGAGCTTAAAACACGCCCTGTAGAAAACATAGCTCTTCGTATTCGAGAAATACTTACAAAAGATTATTCACTTGGTAACTGGGCTCTTTATAGCTCAGTAGACCGCATCATTTTTGGAGCGCCTGCCGGCATGAATACTGTCGGCAGGGCATTAATTATGTATACAGTTGAATTTGAAATGGAGGAAATATAATGGGACTTGTAACAAAACCGCTTGATACGGGAGCGGAACTTGGTAAAGAGGTACTTTTATTTATAAATTATAGTGAAGATGATAGTGCAACTTATGAAGAACCTTGCTGGAAAATGATTGGTGGTCAACGTACAGCAAATATGAGCGATACAAGAAGTGAGCTTGATGCCAGCAATAAGACTAGCGGTGAATTTGGCGATTGGGAAGTTGGCATCAGAACAGGTGAAATTACAGCAGATATTGTTGTATATCCAGATGATATAGGTTATACACAGTTAAAAGAAGCATATCGTCTTGGACAAAAAGTAGATATTTTACGTTGGCATAAAAAAGGAGAATCTGAACGTTTTTGGTGTGTAGTATCAGAATTTAGTGATGAAACTAGTTATGATGATATAGCAACAGTTAGTGCTAAATTTAAAGTAACGGAAACACCCACTTATTATAATGATATGCCAGACCCTAGAGGAATGGATACACTTGGCAAAGCAATTATTGGCACAGCAATTTTAGGATAGGAGTAATAGTATGAGTAAAATAGATAAAACAGTAGATATTTTCATCGGTGGCAAGGACCGTAAAATGAGATTTGATATAAATGGTATTTTGGAACTTGAAGCACGCATACCAGAAAAAAATATTCTTATTTTAATGGGTAAGGGTGCTACTTTTCCGCTTGATACTTTAATTAATGCTGTATGGATTGGCTTAAAATATCAAGATAAACTTTTAGACCGCAAAAAGGTACAAAATTGGGTGGCAGATTATATTTCGCAGAATGAAAACGGCTATGAAAAATTAGCAGGGCTTGTTTATGGTTCCATTGGTTTATCAGGACTTACTGGTGGCAAAGTGAGCCTGTTTGAAGATGTAATTGAAAAAGCTAAAATGATTGGTACAGATGAGGAAATAGATGAAAAAAACTAATTAATTTTGCTGATTGGGTAGAAAATAATTTATTAAGAGATTTATTTATAATGGGATATACTACAGACCAAATTGGCAAAATGACAATATTTGATGCGGTAAATTTAATTGATGGATATGTATTTAAATATAGGCAAATGCAAAACCTTCTAGCGGAATTTGTAACACTGCCCGTCGTAAATACTGCTGGAAAAATTGTTAAAAAGAATTTAACACTTAAAGATTTATTTCCTGATGGCAGATTTAACGGAGCGGGCAGAATGTCTAAAAGTGAAGTGGATTACTGGCGTAGAACTTTAAGGGGAGGTGAAAGTAGTGGCAAACAGTGATAAAAAAATAGAAGTCGTGATATCTGGTGATAGTAAAGCGTTAGAAAATTCACTAGATAAGACGAAAAGTGATATAAATTCTTTTGGCACGGCAGGCAGAAAAAGTGCACAAGAGCTGGAAGAAGCCATGCAAAAAGCGGGACGTGAAGTGCAAGCTACATCCGGCAAAACTAAAAGTGGCATGGATAAACTATCTTTAGCTGTTAAAAAAGCCGCTTCCTCTTTTACTACGTTTGGTACAAAAGGAAAACAAAGTATAGATAAACTGACACAGAGTATTAATAAAGCTAAGTCATCCATAGATAATTTGAACGCCAGCGATATTTTAGGCGGCGGTGCCGTATTTGCCGGAGCAATAACAGCCGCTTCTATGCTTTATGAACATATTAATATGGCGCAACAAGCTATGAGCAGGTTACAATCAATGACCGGTGCAAGTAAAGCGCAAATGCAGGGCTTAATGGAAAATGTCGGCAATGTATATGCCAGCGGTGCAGGACAGGATTTTCTGGATGTCGGTAATGCTGTCGGCATATCGGCACAGATTACAGGGCTTGACGGCTCGGCACTGGAAGATATCGCTCAAGGTGCGTTTTTAGTACGGGACGCATTTGAAATTGACGTGAATGAAAGTGTACGCGCTGCCGATAATCTTATAAAACAGTTCGGCATAAGCGGTCAGGAAGCATATACACTCATGGCGCAGGCAGCGCAAAACGGTGTAAATAAAAACGGCGACCTTGCTGACACGCTGAATGAATATGCCGTGCAGTTTAAACAACTCGGCTTTTCGGCCGAAGAATTTACCGGCATACTGATTACCGGTGCACAAAGCGGCGCATGGAGCATAGATAAAGTCGGCGATGCCATGAAGGAGTTCAATATCCGTGTCAAGGACGGCAGTAAGACGACGGCGGAAGGCTTTGCCGCAATCGGACTGGATGCCGATATCATGGCTCAGCGTTTTGCCGCTGGCGGCGACAGTGCCAAACAGGCATTTTCCGAAACGGTTGCGGCGCTTGCCGCAATGAGCGACCCTGTAGAACAGAATATCGCCGGTGTAAATCTGTTCGGCACGATGTGGGAGGACCTCGGTGCAAAAGGCGTGCTTGCTCTGGCTAATATCTCCGATAAAGCCGACATGACGGCTGATACGCTCGCCAAAATGCAGATAGACAATATCTCAAGCATTGGCGGCATTTTTGAATTTATCGGACGCCAGATTGAAACAGGGCTTATTATTCCGTTGCTACAGGAAGCCATGCCGCTTTTAAAAGAGTTCGCCGCTTTTCTTGTCGATTTCTTTGCTTCGGTACGGGAAAACGGGATTGCTGAAACGTTTCGCGAGATGATACCGCCGGAACTTAAGATAACGCTCGGTGCGCTTGCCGGAATTATCGGCGGGATGCTGATAGCATCCATAGCGGGACTTGCCGCAGTGGCGGCGCCGCTTGTTGCCACCTTTACCTCCGTTGCCGCGGCCGCCGCGCCGATTATCGGTATGGGAGCGGCAATAGGTGCCGGTATCGCCCTTGCCGTTACGGCATTTTCCGAACTGGACGGCGAGATGAACTTTTTTAGTACCGCTACCGACAGTGTTATGCAGACCGTCTCCGATTTGGCGGCGGATTTTTCGGACGCTTTCGGTCGGATTTATGACAGCGGTGCAGATTTTGTCAACAGTTTAAGTTCTTTGCTGGAAAGCCTTATGCCGATACTTGAACCACTGGCGGAATTTGTCGGCGGTACGCTTTTATTTTCCTTTACGACAACATTCGGACTTATCGGGGATATCGTCGGTACGGCGGCAAATTTAATCGCCGATATCGTAAGCGGCATTATTGATATTTTCACCGGTATCACAACGTTTTTAACCGGCGTATTCACAGGCGACTGGGATACGGCATGGAACGGTGTCGTACAGATTTTCTCCGGCGCATTTGACATGATATATAATATCGGTTCGAGTGTTTTAAACGGGCTTTTAGATATGGTGAATACGGTCATCTCCGGCATAAACAGTGTGGCGGGGACGGATTTTTCCGGCTTTGATGCGGGAAAACCTGCCCATAATGCCAAAGGCGGTATCTACTCGGAAGGAGCATTTTTAACGTATTTTGCTGAAAATAGCGCCGAAGCGGCAATCCCTATTGACGGCACACAGCGCGCTAAAAATCTGTGGCTGCAAACAGGTCAGATGCTCGGCATGTTCAAGGCGGACAATGTCCAGGGACTTAGTATCTCCGGCGGTATAACCGGCAACAGTTTCGTTGAAAATACTTCCGTTACGGCAAAAGCGGATATTATTGTCAAGACGGATAAATCCTTAGGTGAAATTCAGAAACTACAGCAGAAAATCTCCGAGCTTCAGGCGCAGGGCAAGGAAGTAAGCCAGAACCTTTACACAAATATCACGGATAAAACGGAAAAAATCGTCCAGAATATCAATAAAGCTTATGACGATATCATCAAGGATAGTACTAATTTAAACAAGTTGTTCGTCGGCTTTAAAATCGAAAGCAATTTTTCTCATATGGACGGCGCGCAAAAAGTACAGGCGCAGATGTGGCTCGACACCTCGGACGCACTCGACAAACTGGACGAATGGAAGCAGAAATACACGGACAGTACGCGTCAGGCACAGGACTTAGTGCAAGCTGCGCAACTTAGTGGCAATCAAGAAATGTTGGCAAAGGCAAATGCATTGCTTCAACAGCGAAAAGCTGATGAAATAGCAGCGGAAAAATATATAGTTCAGGAAAAACAGAATATACTTGACGATTATTATGATGAATATATCGACGCTTATAAAAACTGCAAGGATATTCAGGCAGAGCTTGACAGTGCCTATAACCAGATGAGTCTTGAAAAATTGCGTGAAACTTTAACAAAAGAAAATTCCATCCGTTTAAATAATATGGAAGCGCAAAAAGAAATGATGGATACTTATCAGGAAGTATTTTTAGTGGCAAATGCTACTAATGCACAGCTCATATCCGACTTATACGGTACAGTTTATGATAGTCTCGGCGAAAATATAAACTCGCTCATCATGGGCACACAAACATGGGGCGACGCTATCCGTAATCTGGGGGCTTCTCTTATTCAGACCGTAGTAAATTTCTATGCTCAAAAACTTGCAGGTATGATAACAGCTTCACTTATGGGTGAGAGTATGGAAAAGGCAAGTGCGGCAAAATCTACAGCTTTAGCTGCACAACAAGCAGCAGCTTGGGCAACAGCAGCACTTTATAAAGAAATGGTTATGCCTGGTACAAGTGCTATTGCACTTGGCTCGCTTGCTGCTTCATCCGTTGGTGCAAGTGCGCTTACAGCAACTGCAAGTATACCTGCTTTAGCAAGTGGTGGTATTACAACAGGTGCTACAATAGCCATGATTGGTGAAGGTAAATATAAAGAAGCAGTCATGCCACTCAATAGAAGTTATTTTGAAAAAGCGGGGCTGATAAATGATAATGCAGGCAACAGCTACAATATCAATATCAGCGCGGTGGACGCAAAATCGGTCGAAAAACTTTTTAAGAAAAACGGCAGAAATCTCGTTAAAGGGCTGGTAAGTCAATCGTTCAAAAGCACGGGAAGGGGACAGGCGGTATGAGCTTATTGATATTTCCGAACAGAAAAGTGAAATGGAACTCCGTTAAAACACCCGATTTCACCACAACTTCCGTCATTTTGGGGCGCGGCAGGCGCAAATCCATCACTAACCGCGCCTATCCGAAATGGACGATAGATGTACAGTTTACGGGACTGAAACAGCGTGAATACGAAGAAATAATCGGCTTTTTATGCAACGTCGGTGGCGGCAGTTTTCTCTGGTTCGACCATGAGGACAACAGGCAGATAAACGCCGTAATTGCGCAGGGCAACGGCACGGCAAAAAATTTCCAGATGATACGCACATGGGGCGTAAACAATGTTTTCTACGAGCCGGTAACGGATATAATTCTTGAAACGCTCCGAGTTTATGTAAACGAACAGTACGTAAACAATTACACTTTGGGTGAAAACGGCATACTGACTTTCAATGCTCCGCCGACGGGAATTATTCGGGCGGATTTTATGTATTACTGGCGCGTTGCACTCGATGACAGTGTGGATTTCACGGCAGTCTACAGAAATTTCTATGAAACGGGCAGTTTAAAACTAATCACCGTATAAAAAAAGACCGCCGTAAAAGCGGTCTTTTGTCAGGAGTGATTTTCCACGCCTAATTCTTTAATTAAGGCGTTTTGCAATATATTGGAGAAATTAATATTTCTTTCCAATGCTAAATTATTGAGCCATGCAGGAATAGTCAGTGTCTTCTTTACAGATTTTTTATCATATAATTTTCTATAAGCTAAAGTATCTGCACTGATTAAAGATACAAAGGAGTTTTCGTCATATTTAATATTTTGCGGATTGCTTGGAGCAGGAATATTTTCCTTACTTTCTTCCATATCCCAAAGCGTTAAATTCAAAACATCTTCTGCCATATTATACGCTTCTTCCAATGTATTACCAAATGTATGGCAGGCATCCAAATCTGGGAAATTTACCAGATAAACACCATTAGGAAAATTTTTATCGGAAGTATCGAAAGTGAAAACGGCAGGATAAATATATTTCATAGTATTTATGTTCACCTCTTTTTTGATTAAAATATTTATATTAAATTGAGGGGAGGGCTTATTTAAGCCCTGCATCCTTCAGTATTTGGTTTGCTGTTCCAGTAGGAACTTCTTTAGCATGACGCCAGATTTTTAACTTTTTGCCAGTTAGAGGGCTGTAATAGATATCATGATTACCGCCGTTTCTGACAAATGTAACGCCATGCTTTTTTAAGATTTTCAACAACTCCTTTGTTTTCATAAAAATCTCCTCCTAACAATTAATATTATAACACATATTAACACGTATGTAAATATTAACACGTGTTATTTTTTTGATTTTCTTGAAAGCAGGTGATTAATTGAAAAGTGCTGACAGTAATTTAATAGCGTTTTTAGCGCAGACAACTGATTTTCGTATGTGTGATTTATATGAGATTACGCTTTTTGACGGGGCTGTTTTCTGCTATGCCGACTACGACAGGGATATAAAACTTTCTGACGGTCGGCTTTTTTCATGTAGCGGTCCCGGATTTTCGCGCGATAAGATTTCATTGACAGCGGATGAGGTTATCGACAGCCTGAATATCGAACTTACAATTGACGAAACGGACAAGATGAACGGCGTGAGCATTATGCAGATTGCTAGAAACGGCGGCTTTGACGATGCGCGTCTTTCGTTGTACCGCTGTTTTCTCGATGAACAGGGAAATGCCCTTTACGTACTGGAACTTTTCACGGGCGAGATTGAAACGCCGGAAGGCGGCGGTCTTAGTCTGTCGCTTGATGTGAACAGTCTTGCCAATAAACTAAATAACAATTTTCCGACACGTTGCTATTATCCGACGTGTCCTTTTTCGCTTTATGACGGCATGTGCGGCGTAAATCTGAACAGTTATAAAAAGACGGGTACTGTTTCATCA
>ERZ838399.2792-NODE-2792-length-12295-cov-4.533007_pt1 | contig 12295 bp, 10 predicted proteins | sample MGYA00519683_ERZ838399 | MGnify/ENA primary metagenome ERZ838399 (study PRJEB31850, sample SAMEA3708833) | human gut metagenome | biome: human gut; feature: human-associated habitat; material: faeces | place: China | collected 2014 ...
CTTTACAACACTTTGTAACACAATATAAACCAGTTCGATAATCCCTCCCAGATCATGATCACAATCAATCAGCAAAATCGGTTCCTTTGCCGATTCAATGACGCTTTTCGCGCTATTTACACTTTTACACCATACATAGCCTTCCGGCGCAGGGCGTATATCATCTAACCAAATCTTCATATTTTTTCATTCTCCTTCTACAGTAACTATTCGTCTTTATCTGCTTTCGTTTCCATTCTTGCTTCTCCTAACAATTTCATCCCAACTCAATTCATATTTTGAAACAATCCTTGCCCTATATAATGGAGATAAATACTGCTCTACTTCCCGATGATTAAAGAAATAATCTCCATGTTTTAATGCTCCGGTTTCCATATTTCCTTCCTCATCTACATATTCACACTGTATTCCACAGCAATCATCTCCAACTTCTTTGAGCCGACAATAAAACGCTCCCGGTGCATACGGTCTGCAATCTATAAACAGAACATCTCCCGGATGATATGGAACAGGTAAGTTCAAATCTGGAGATACAGAAAAAAACTGATCTTCCACCATTCTTCCTGGTGAACCATTTAAATGATTCGATGAATTCCATTCATGTATATAATATTGAACTTCTCCATCTTTATCCATAATATAGGTATACTCTGCTGATAAAAATCCATCTTCTCCGCTGTTCACATCCTGACTGGCAGTATATAATTCTACCCGCCAATACAATGTCTTCCATTCCGCATCCGCATCTTCATCCATATCCTCACGATAATAATTCTTCACTGCATTTTTGGTATTAGCCAAGGACGTCATGATATACGGTCCATCCATAATATCACTTTTATGCTTGTCATCATAGCCCATTAGCTGTATAAGAAAAATTGTTCCAGTTTCACTTGTCAAAAATTGAACTGCACGATCCATACATGCACAACATAAGCTCACATAATCCATCTCTTGTTTTTTCAAGCAAGATGATCGCTTCATATCATGTAACAACTCCTGCTTTCTCCCCAAACTGATTGGCGCTCCGGCAATAATTGATACATAATCTTTTAATTTCAATCGTTCTGCATGTTCCATTAAATAGGCATGTAACTCTGGTGATTCAATTAAATCCAGAATCCTATTTTTTAATTTTGATTCCAATTTTGTTCTCCCCATTCTTATTCTTCTGCCTTGCCATTCCTTGTCCCATATTTTTTCAACACATCATAAACCTTATGATACACCATCTGGTTTGGATAATATCTGTAATCTGCAAACACATCGATTCCATTTTTATAAAAATATTCGTGAATAGCTGCTGCACATCCAGAACTTCTGCTTTCACCATATTCACATTGGCAAATAATATCCTTTCCATCTTTTTTTGCTGTAAAAATAAATTCTGCCAGCTCATCTGCTTCTGGAAAATAAGTCTCGTATGTTAAATGATATTTTGGCAATACTGCAAAATCAATGTCATGCAACGCCACTTCAAATACACAGTCTGTTTTTGTAGAATAATCTACAGGTTGATAGTCTGCATCACGAAAACTTCCTGGTGGATCATAAAAACTGATGATTGCCACATTTTCAGGGAAATCACTTTTTAACAGTTTTTCCATTGCTTTTCTTGAATAAATGAATATCTTCATCTCTGCCATTTTTCTAAATCTCCTCAAAAAGTAATCCGGATTGTTTCACTTTAGATATTTGTGTGAGCATTTCATTTAAACACTGCGTTTTTTCTTTCACTGATAATTTCCGAAACCACTCATTAAGTCTGTTTTTATAGTTGTTTCCCATTTGTTTAGGAAGCGGGATTTTCTTATCGTACTTCTCCAAAATTTTATGATAGGGTTGCGTCTCATAATAATCTTTCTCTGCCCCAACCAATTGAGAAAACAGTCCTTCTTCCGCCATCGCAAGCTGCATTTGCGGCCAGATAATAAATTCTACCTTTAACGGTGTTAATTCTGTATTATTTTCTAAATATTTCCTGATCGCATTTTGGATATCTACATACCCATATTCACGATCTTTCTTTTCCCCACTGGATGTCTTTCTCAAGTTGCTCCAGGATGGATATTTTCTGCATATTTTTTCTTCTTTATTATCTATCGTAATCTTTACACCTTTTTCCTTTAATCGGTAAAACCATTCCAGTGTTATGGAGTCTAATGGCATATGGCAAAATCTAAAATAATCTTCGCGCTCCTTGGCACCTTCTAAACAATAAATATATTTGAAAGTCATATTGAGCACTTTTTGTGCCTTTCCATATTTATTATCTTTTAATCTAAACCGCTTTAAAAAATCTTCGCAAATCTTTTCATGCCAATCATCAAATTCTTTCTCATTTTTTTCTTTCTCATCAAAAAAATCCAAAAACTTCTTACTATATGGCTCTAGCTCTATATGTGTATCTGACTTTTCAAGTTCTTCCAACATATCTTTAGCTGCAAAAGAAACACTTTCTTCTCGTTTCTCCGTTCTAGGTGTAAAATCTTTTAAAGCCATGAAAAATGCATATTTTATCCCCTCTTCATTTAGCTTTAGTCGTTCTTTCTTTTCATTCTCACCATTCCAAAAAAGTTTTACTAAATTATCATGTGTGCAATCCATTATATTTTTCTTCCACTCCCTAAACTATGTATGTTTCCGTAATTCGTTTTCTACAATACTTCAATCTTCATATGCTTCCCAAGATTTTTTCAGATCATCTCTTAACTTATTTCGCAATCGCTTCGGCTGCAGCACAATCACATCCGGAGCATAATTTTTTGCAAATTGTTCTGCTGCACGTTCATTCACATGTACGCTCACCACGACATGTGTATCCGTTTCTTCCGAAAAAACAACATCTTTTCCAAACAGATCAATCACGTCAGAAATCATTACTTTTACGATTCGAAATTTAACAAACGCATTTTCACTGGAATACATATAAACGTGTTCTTTCGTATATTTGTTCAGATCCATTTTCTGATGTCCGGACCACTTTAATGTTTCAAATGGCTTGCCATTTTCCTCAAGGATCTGTATATTTCGAATTCTGTCTACCCGGTAATTTGAAATATCATCATATTTATCATAATTACAGATCAGATAATACTTTCCATCCTGAGCAACCATCTGGTATGGCGTGATTATATATTTACGAATCCTTCCATCCTCTCGTTTTTTCAAATGCATTTTTTTATCCGTATGGTATTCCGCATATTCAAATAAAACTTTCTTCTTTTTCCGAATTGCTTCATCCAAAACACTGATATTGTAAAATACCTGCTTATTATCTGTCCGATCTACTGGAAATGGATAGATATACTGCGAACGCGATTTGAAATATATATTAGATAACGATTCTAATTTTGAGATCATGTCTTTTGCCTGTTTGTATGGAATATGCTTTGCAAACAACAAACTGTCTATTAATAATCTCAGTTCTTCATTGGTAAATTTCTGCTTCAGATAAAAATCAGTCCACAGCGAATTATCGTCTGAATGTTCTTTTTCCGTTAAAACCTGTGGATTATCATCTGATATGCAAATTTTTTTCTTAAAAATATCTTTCCGTGCCACTTCCCTATATTCAATATTGCTACCATATTCGATCAGATTTAAAAGATTCCTTTTCACAGCTTTCCGATCAACCGGCATCTCATACTCTTTTTTCAAAATATCCTGAATGTCTTTCTGACTTAATCTGTGTTCTTCATCTGAATATTTTTGCAAAATATCTAAAATATACAAAATCAACAATTTTTTCGGATGTTCCGCGCTCATACTTTTTCTCTCCGTTCTGTGCAGTTCATATAATTTTATTGTATGCCTGCACTTTGCAGATGTAAAGCGGACATTCGCAATCCGCTCTCGCTACTTGCTCATGAACGCAGTCGCTTTGCGACCTGTCAGTGGGAGCTTTTAACTCCCACTGACATAAGCATCCCCTTTACCCACCACTTAGTGCTCTGCGCACTTGAAGTGGGGGAATGCTTATTCTTCGTTCAAGCAATCCTTATGTGTCGCCTTATTTCCTACTCTCGCCGCAAAAATTCTTCTACTTATTTCTCACTGACTCTATTTTAATGATTCCAATGGGGCAAAAAGGGGACACAAGGAAATGTGCATCGTTTGCACGACATGATTTTATTTAATAGGAATTTTATCGTAATTTCCTATAAAAAAAAGACTGAACAGCAAAAATCCATTCACTCTCTCGTACGTTCAAATTTTATTTACACCACAAATTTACAAATTAATCCCAAAACAGACATCCCGTTTCTTTCGAACTCAGAATGTCTGTTTCAACTTTTATCTTATTAACAATTACAATGCATTATGCCTCTAACAGTTTTTCCACACTTGCAAGTTTTGCACAAACGATAAATACCTCGCAGGCCTCTTTCAGTTCTTCCATTGGCGGAAGTGTCGGAGCGATACGGATCACGGAATCCTTCGGATCCTTTTTGTATGGGTATGGTGCGCCTGCACCTGTCAGTACAACACCAGCCTCTTTTGCTTTTGCAACGATGTTCTTTGCACATCCTTCATTTGCCTTGAAAGTGATGAAATATCCACCATTCGGACGAATCCAGCTTCCTGCGCCAAGACCTTTCAGTTCTTCCTCAAAACGATCCAGGATCATCTCAAATTTCGGACGGATGATTGCTGCATGTTTTGCCATATGTGCTTTTACGCCATCAATATCTTTTAAAAATTTTACGTGGCGAAGCTGGTTGATCTTGTCAAATCCGATAGTCTGAATGGTCAGACGTTTCAGGATGTCTGCTTTGTTCTCAAGACTTGTGATCAGTCCGGATACACCTGCGCCTGAGAATGTGATCTTGGATGTGGAGCAGAACTCGATCGGAAGGTTCGGGTTTCCGGCTTTCTCACACTCGCCAAGGATCTCAAGGATCTGATCTGCTTTGTCCTCATACAGATCATGTACACAGTAAGCGTTATCCCAGTAAATACGGAAATCTTCTGCTGCCGGTTTTAAACGTGCCAGTCTGCGGACGGTCTCATCGGAGTAAGATGTTCCCATCGGGTTGGAGTATTTCGGTACACACCAGATACCTTTGATGCTGTCATCTTCGCTGACTAATTTTTCTACCATATCCATATCCGGGCCATCTTCGTAAAGTGGTACGTTGATCATCTCGATGCCAAAGCACTCTGTGATGGCAAAATGACGGTCATATCCCGGAACCGGGCAGAGCCATTTTACTTTATCAAGTTTGCACCATGGTGTGCTTCCGTTTACACCAAACAGCATGGAGCGGGCAATGCAATCATACATGATATTCAGACTTGCATTTCCGTAAACAATGACATTGTCATATGCTTCCGGACCAAGTCCAACTAAACTTGCGATGAATTCCTGTCCCTCTGTGATACCATCAATCACACCGTAGTTACGGATATCTGTACCGGCTCTGCTGACTAACGGAGTCTTGCTGGTCAGAACGTCCATCATCGGCATGGACAGCTCAAGCTGCTCTTTGGATGGTTTACCTCTGGACATGTCCAGTTTCAAGCCTTTTTTGCAGATTTCTTTGTACTGCTGTTCCAGGCTCTCTTTTTCTTTTAATAATTCCTCTCTGCTCATTTCCTGATAAGACTGCATTGATTTTTCCTCCTGCTGTGTATTGTTAAATCATTTTTTACAACTTCTTTTTATTTTATATTCAAAAGGAGATTTGACAAAAATTTACTCCTGTTTGATTTTTTTAAAATATTCCCGAATGGTCTGCTCATAGCCGTTTTCTGTCGGCTCATAGAATTTCATATCTTTGTATGCATCCGGCAGATACTGCTGCTCCACGTAGTGATTCGGATAATCGTGGGCATATTTGTATCCAAGCCCACGTCCAAGTTTTGCAGCACCTTTGTAATGGGCATCGCAGAGATACGTTGGAACCGGTGCGGTTCTCGACTCCCGAACAACGGAAAGTGCTTTGTCCACTGCCAGGTAAGCCGCATTGCTCTTTGGTGCGCTTGCCACATAAGTGACTGCCTGTGCCAGCACAATCCGTGCCTCCGGCATTCCAAGCCGTTCTACAGCCTGGGCTGCGCTGACCGCCACAGTCAGGGCGTTCGGGTCTGCATTTCCCACATCTTCTGATGCACAGATCATAATTCTCCGGGCAATAAATGTCACATCTTCCCCGGCGTACAGCATTTTTGCCAGATAGTAGACCGCTGCGTCCGGATCAGATCCCCGCATACTTTTGATAAATGCGGAAATATTATCATAATGGCTGTCGCCATTTTTATCATACTTGATCACGCGCTTCTGGATACATTCGGAAGCCACATCCAGCGTGATATGGATGAGCCCGTCTGCACTGCGTTCTGTGGTAAGGATTCCCAGTTCTATGGCATTTAATGCGCTGCGGGCATCTCCGTTTGACACATCTGCCAGAAATTCCAGTGCATCTTCATCTGCCACCGCACGATAGGCTCCCATGCCTTTTTCCATATCCTCTAAGGCACGGTGCAGTAACGTTTTGATATCCTCTTTTTCTAATGGCTTTAATTCAAAAATAATGGATCGGGAGATCAGCGCTCCGTTTACCTCAAAATACGGATTCTCCGTAGTGGCACCGATCAGTGTCACCGTACCGTCCTCCACAAACGGAAGCAGATAATCCTGCTGACCTTTGTTAAAACGGTGAATCTCATCGATAAACAGGATCGTACGTTTTCCGTACATGCCCTGCAGCTGTTTTGCCATTTCAATCACAGCTTCCATATCCTTTTTTCCGGCGGAAGTCGCATTGATCTGCATAAATTCTGCGCTGGTCGTTTTCGCAATGACTTTCGCCAGTGTGGTTTTTCCGGTTCCCGGAGGTCCGTAAAAAATAACCGACTGCAGTTTGTCCGCTTTAATGGCACGATACAGCAATTTGTCTTTGCCGATAATGTGCTGCTGACCAACCACTTCTTCCAGCTTCGTTGGTCGCAATCTGGATGCCAGCGGTGATTCTTTTTCCTTATTTTGTTCTCTCATGTAATCAAACAAATCCATTTTCTGATCTCCATTTCACGTTTCATCCTTCAAAAATGAATCCTTTTCATGATATAAAATTCATTTTTAACTGTTTTCATCCTGTAAAATACATGGATTTTAAATGTTTTTGCATGATACCGATATGATATCTTTCATATCCATGCTATACAATACATTAAATTAACCGGTCTGACAAGTTATTTTTTTGTCAAAGTTGCAATTTCTCCAATTTTTCCATAATATAGGAAGATTTGTATTTCTGTTTTCTACATTGTGCCGAAGATTTTTTCCCTGTTTTCCACTTATAATATCAATTTGAACGCAGATTCAAGTCGAACGCACGTGAGACTTGGCGCGTGATTCTGGTCAGCGTAAGCTGACATATTCTTTTCAGAATCACTGCGCATCCTCGCGGAGCGTTTATCTCAGTCAGAGATTGGACTCCCACTGAGACAAATTTGTTATTACTCACCACCTGAAAGAGGTGGGAGTCTTCTCGACTGAAATAAAAAATCAGCCCTTTAGGATATTATATCGTAAAAGACTGATTCTAACAACTTGTATATTAGTTTTGTATTAATTCTTAACAAAGTTTAATAAAATGTCTGATTTCCAATAGTAAGTCCACTTCCACCACCCGCATGGAAGAAGAGACATTCACCAATTGTATTTGCTCCTGCAAAGACATCACGGGCTGCCGCATAGCAGTCTGCATTTGCTCCTCTTGAAAGTACACTTGCTAATTTTCCTGTCCAGACCGGCTCAAATTGCCCACTCTGATAAATTACTTCTGAAAGGGTATTTGGAAATTCACTGCTTCTGATTCGATTTAAAATAACTGCTCCAACTCCGATTTTTCCTTCATAAGATTCCCCACCTGCTTCACATTCAATAATTGCAGCCATCAAATCCAAATCTTGGTTTGAAGCAGAAGCATCTGTCTCTACTGCTGCCGTTTCCTGAATTTCTTCCTGAATTTCCTCTGTTTCCTGAATCTCTTCCTGTGTTACCGCCTCTGCCGTAACAACATCGCCTGTTCCATGCAGTGCTTCGTATAAATTCTTTGCATCGTCCTGATATAACAGTAAATCCTCACGAATATATCCCTCTACTTCTCCGGAACAAATCTCTACCCAGCCATTTTCCGCTCCGACTACGGTTGCAACCGCTCCCGATGGAAGCCGTCCAACGCAGCTGCTGTCTGCATCTGCACTTTCGCGAATATTAGCGTATGTAACTACATTCGCAGCCACTTTATCGTCCCAGTTATAAGATGCATCATCTAAAGTATCTGCCATGGCAGGCACTGCCCCCATTGTCATCATCAAACCAACCGTTCCTATACAACATAAAATATGGCGCATTCTTTCTTTCATAATTACCTCCTGAAATTTCTGCGTTTTATCAAGCCTTATGATTACTTTGCTTGAATTTGTTACAAATTTATTAATTTTTATTACAAAGTTATTGTATCAAGATTACTTTTCAATGTCAATACGGTGTTTTTTGTAATATTTTGTAAATTTTTACATTTTTCTAAGGTTCTCTTGTAAGAGGTACTGCATTTTGATATACTTTTATTATTTCCTAATTGAGGTAACTGATACATTTTATATAAAGGAGATTGTCGTTGATATGAGTACAAGAACAAAAGACGAGCTTGGAACTTTAAGCCTGCTCGGAAACAAAAAAACTGTTTATAAAGATGATTATGCACCGGAAGTGTTAGAAACCTTCCCAAACAAACATCCGGAAAATGATTATTTTGTAAAATTCAATTGTCCGGAATTTACCAGCTTATGCCCGATTACCGGTCAGCCGGATTTTGCTACGATTTACATTTCTTATGTTCCGGGAGAACGTATGGTAGAAAGTAAATCTTTGAAATTATATTTATATAGTTTCCGAAATCATGGGGATTTTCACGAAGATTGTATGAATATTATTATGAAAGATTTGATTCGGCTCATGGACCCGAAATACATTGAAGTGTGGGGAAAGTTCACTCCACGTGGAGGAATTTCCATTGACCCTTACTGCAACTATGGAAAAGCCGGCACTTTATGGGAACAGGTTGCTTTCCAGAGATTGACACAGCATGATTTATATCCAGAAAAAATTGATAACCGGTAGACTTATCTACCGGTTCTTCTCTGCCTCGCAGTCTCATACATCAGGATTCCTGCTGCCATCGCCGCATTTAAGGATTCCACTTTTCCTTCCATCGGAATTTTAATCAGACAGTCCGCTGAATCTGATAATTCATCGCTTAGACCATTTCCCTCATTTCCAATGAAAAATGCAGTTCCCTCTGTATAGTCTTCCTCATGGTACCAGTTTTTTCCTTTTAAATGTGCTGCATAAGTCTGTATTTTATTTTCTTTTAAAACCGGAAGAATTTCAAGCAAATCTGCCTGCATCACAGGCATCCGGTAAATGGAACCCATTGTAGAACGGATTACTTTTGGATTATATAAATCCACGCAATTTTTACTCAAAATAATTCCTGTTACCCCTGCGCCTTCTGCTGTTCTAAGAATTGTTCCCATATTTCCGGGATCCTGCAAGTCTTCCAGAATCATAAGAAATGGGGCTTTTTCATCTTTTGTTTTTAAAATTTCTTTGATCGGAGTTTCCACCCTTTTAATCAAACACAAAATTCCCTGCGGAGTCACTGTATCTGACAGATTTTTAAATACTTTGTCATCTACCTCTTCTAATTTTCCATTCTTTTCTGTGCAGCCTTTTTCCAGAATTACACTCTGATTTTCTGCTTCTTTCAGAAAAGAAGAGGAAGCATACACTTTTTCAATTCTCTCCTGTGGTGCTTCCCGAAACATTTTCATTCCTTCAACGACAAAAAGACCAGATTCTTTACGGGCTTTCGCTTTTTTTATCAACTGCTGCACCAGCTTCATCTGTCCATTTGACATACTTGTTATCATTTTATTTTCTCCATAACTAAATTAAAAACGAGGCTGTGTATATCAGTGCAACAGCCTCATTTTATATTTTATACTTTTTATTAATTAGTCATTTTTGCTGTAGTTATGTGACAGAGAATAGCTGATTTCATACTGATATTCCGGAATGGATTTCTGCATTGCCAGAGCTTCATTGATATCAAAATCAACATATTCACCATTTTTATAACCGATTACTCGTTTTGTTTTTCCTTCAAGCAGAACGTCTACTGCTAATGCGCCCATTGTAGATGCATATACACGGTCTTTACAGGTCGGGCTTCCACCACGCTGCATGTGACCAAGAATGGTTGCTCTTGTTTCAATACCAGTTGCAGCTTCAATACGTTTTGCCATAGCCTGTGAATGACCGATACCTTCTGCATTGATGATGATATGATGTTTTTTACCTTTTTTACGATTTTCAATAATATTGTTGATAATCTTCTGTTCATCATAATCATATTTTTCCGGGAGCAGAATATCTTCTGCACCGTTAGCAATACCACACCATAATGCGATATATCCCGCATTTCTTCCCATTACTTCGATAATACTTACACGCTCATGTGATGTTGATGTATCACGTACTTTATCAATTGCTTCCATTGCTGTGTTGACAGCGGTATCAAATCCGATGGTGTACTCAGTACATGCGATATCTAAGTCGATGGTTCCCGGAAGACCGATCGTATTGATTCCAAGTGCTGCCAACTTCTGGGCACCCTTGAAAGATCCGTCACCACCGATTACGATGATTCCGTCGATACCATGTTTCTTACAGATCTCAGCACCTTTCTGCTGACCTTCCGGTGTTGTAAACTCCATACAACGTGCTGTCTGTAAAATCGTACCACCACGCTCTATAATATCAGATACGTCCTTTGCTTCCATATCTACGATTTCTTCCTGAAGAAGTCCTGCGTATCCTCTCTTAATTCCTTTTACCTTTAATCCTTTTACAATTGCCTCTCTTACAACTGCACGAATTGCTGCGTTCATTCCAGGTGCATCTCCGCCACTGGTAAGTACACCGATTGTCTTGATCTCTTTTGCCATTTTATAAGTTCCCTCCTAAAAATAAATATACCCATTGAATATCTGTTTACCCATTTACAGATATTTATTTATCTAATCTACACTATTTTAATATCTTTACGCTCTCTTTTCAATGCTCTTTTCTACAACTTTTACATTATTTTCACCCAGAAAGTTCGTCAAATTGTTCACAATCTCCTGATTTATGCAGATATTGTAGTTATTTGGCAGTCGTTTCATTGCTTTTATGGATGAAATGTAAATGACAACCGAATCTCTTCCATCCGAATCATGAAGCCTTCCATAAAGCTCCTGCTCTTTCGCCTCAAACTCTTCCTTCGTGGAAAACTGAAGCCAGAGTTCCCTTTTTACACTGTCAAAAGAAGTGATCTGCTCACAGATGATCTTTCCGTTCTTATCTTCCTCCACATTAGCCCGTCCGGTGATAAATACCTTCTCATCCTCATTTAATAAGGAACTGTACTTCTCATAGCTGTTCGGGAATACAATCACTTCCACAGTTCCGACGAGGTCTTCTAATGTGAGAAATGCCATGACTTTATTGTTTTTCGTGTACTTGACCGTCTTTTCTGTGATCATTCCGCCGACTGTGACTTTCTGGTTATCCTTTACCTTCACCTCATTGGTCTCTTCATCCAGGACAAAATCCGTTGTGACCGCCGAAATATTCTTGCGCCAGCGCTCCTCATATTCCTCGAGCGGATGTCCCGTCAGATAAATGCCGAGCACCTCTTTTTCAAAACCAAGCTTGATCTCCTTACTGTATTCCTCAAGCTGCGGAAGACGGATCTCATAGTCCTGTTTTTCTTCCTCCGGCACAAGATCAAAGAGTGTCATCTGACCGGACATACTCTTTTTCTTCTCCGAGGCAAGGTTGTCCATGATCGTGGAAAAAACAGTGATCATCTGCTGCCTGTTTCCGTCAAGCCCGTCTAACGCCCCCGCTTTGATCAGGTTTTCCACCGCACGTTTGTTGACTTCACGGCAGGAAACACGCTCCAAAAAGCTTTGCAGTGTCTTATAAGTTCCATTCTCCTCACGCTCCTGCAGGATCAGATCCACGACCGGTCTTCCGATGCTCTTGATTGCATACAGACCATAGCGGATGTTATCTCCAACTGCGGTAAAGACACCTTCCCCTTCGTTTACGTCCGGTGGAAGCACTTTGATTCCCATCTGGCGGCAGGTAAAAATATACTCGGAAACTTTTCTGGTATTATCGATCACAGATGTCATCAGCGCTGCCATAAATTCTACCGGGTAATAATATTTC
>ERZ838399.2803-NODE-2803-length-12256-cov-5.694041_pt1 | contig 12256 bp, 15 predicted proteins | sample MGYA00519683_ERZ838399 | MGnify/ENA primary metagenome ERZ838399 (study PRJEB31850, sample SAMEA3708833) | human gut metagenome | biome: human gut; feature: human-associated habitat; material: faeces | place: China | collected 2014 ...
TACCTCGATATCCACTTGTGTACCATCATTTAAATCCGCTCTAATATCTAATTTACCATCTAATGTTAATGGTTCATTATCTTTATCAAAAAACTTATATCTGTAAAACAACTTTCATCATCTTTATTTAAAATCCCATTTAAAAAGCTAAGCGTTAAATTCTTTCTTTTTTTATCTCCTAAAAGCTTTTTGAAGTATAAGTCATTCAATCTATTAAAATTTTCCATGATAATATTCCTTCATTATCAATCATCTATATTATAGCACGGAAAAATATCGTAAAAAAATAAAACTGCATTTTTAAAAGTCAAATATAAAACAACTTTAAAAAATGCAGTTTATTATATTTATGATGAAGAAAACTTATATTTTTATTAATGATTGACCTGTTTAGCTAAAGTTTCATTCATATGTCTTATACCTTCTTCTAAATTAGCCAAATGTTTATCCATGCGAAATAACAAAAAACTTGCTACTACCATAGGAAAACCATAATTTGCTATATACGTAAAAATATATTCCATATTATCACCTTAATTCTTTATTTCTCTAGAGATTTATTAATAAAAGCTAATGCTTTACGATAATTTTTGCTTACAGCTTGTACAGATATATGCAATAGTTTTGCTACTTGTTTATATTTTAATCCTTTAAATACTACCAAAATAAAGACTTTATATTGTTTAGGTGGCAATTGATGAATAAACTTCATTATATCTAATCTAGAAGAAATACTATCAGCTAAATCCTCATCTACTGCCAATAAATCCCCAAATTCTTTTATTTCATCTTCATCATCTGTATTCATTTGAGCAGATAATGACACTTCATTTTGCCAAATACGCAAATATCTACGAAATAAAGTATGCACACCTTGATATACTTTTACTTTAGCATAACCGGCAAATGGCACACCTAAAGACTCATTAAAATCTTTAATTGCCTGATAAAAACTAATCACGGCTTCTTCATATGCCTCTTCTTGAATAGATATTAAATGATGTTGTCTAGAAGCACTATTTAATAAATTCTTATACTTATTTAATAATAACTGTATAGCATAATTATCTCCAGCTTTAGCTTTTATTAATAGTCTTTCCATCTAATCGTCTTCTTTCTATCATCAAGAGAATAATTTAAAAGAAAAAGGGGTGACACGCACCCCCTTTTCCTTATTCCGCAGCGATTTCTGCTGTGTCCTGACGATTTACACTGCCTAAATTATATTTTTGTAAGCCTGCTATTTTTTGACCGATATCTAAAATATCATCTTCTGATAAAGAAGGATTGATATAACCGAAACTACGGCTACTATAGCTAGCTTTACCTGTAGAAGTAGTACCTGTTTCTACTTTAATGATGATTTCACATTCTGCATTTTTCTTAACTGCCATAATACATTCCTCCTAATAAACTATAAAATAAAATTATAAATTAAACTTAAGCTAAAACATCTTGTGTAGTAGTTGTGATATATGCTTCTTTAATCGCTGTTGCTTTATGATTATCTTTGATAATAGCCTGTGTATCAATCATTTTCTGCATGACTACATCGACTTCGCTTTTTGTCAATTCATCTTTAGGATCTGCCAAATTATATTTAAAATCGTCTCCATTATCTAAAGTAAATACCATTGTTAATTTGCGTGTATCTGCCATTAAAAATCACTCCTTAATTTTAAAATTTAAAAATACATCATAGCTTTGATTAATAACATCATTTGCCGCCGTTTCTTATTCATCTTATCAACTCCTTACACTTATTTACTTGCAACTTAGATGGCAAAAATCAACCCCTAGATCAAAAATTTTTTTTTAGCAAATAAAAAAAGACAAACTATTATCCAAAATTACATAATAGTTTGCCTTTCGCTATATGTGCAGTTATGAATTTAAACTTTATATATTTTCTGCGAAGTATTTTCTAAACTTATATTTTTAATGTCAAATAAATTCGAGGCGTAAAATTTATCCATTCTCATACCAAAACCAATACAAATTTTAAAAATAGTATCTTCTGTAGGATTACGACTTTTTTCACTTAATAAGCTAGCCACAGTTGAAGGTGGCATTCCTGCTTTATTTGCCAAGCCATTTATGCTCAAATTATAAGCCTTACATAATTCCAAAATCCTATAATCTACTGCCTTTATAAGTAGCATTATAATCAACCCTTTTCTTTCAAAGATTAACTATATTATACTCTTATAAAAATAAAATGTATTCGACATGTCGTAAATTTTTATAAAAATAACAAAAATTTTTCCCAAATTTGCTTAAAAGGTTTAATTTCTTCCTTTAAACTGCAAGTAAATCATTAAAGGAGTGATTACTTATGCAAAATTTTCAAGTAGTAGATATCTCAGCTTGGCAAACAAAACTCAACTGGCAAGCACTAAAGGAAAATAATATTCAAGGCATTATCATCAAAATAGGTGAATACACTCATCTAGATGAAATATTTATCTCACATGTAAATAATGCTGTAACTTATAATCTGCCCTATGGCATATATTATTATGCTCATGCTTCAACAATTGATGAATCTATAACAGAAGCTAATTGGGTAGATAGTCAAATAAAAACATATCTCAATGGACAAAATCCACCAGTTGGCATCTGGTATGATGCAGAAGATAAATCTATGCTCAAAAACAATATCAATGTAGCTTATATGATTGGTAATTTCATCAATCGACTAAATGAACTAGATTATAATTATGTAGGTCTATATAGTTCCTATAATTGGCTTACCAATATCATCGACTTAAATCTACTAGCAGATTATATTCCCATCTGGTCTGCTCAATATTACCATGAGAACAGCTTTAAACTTGAATATCCCAATCGCATTTGTAAGATATGGCAATACACAGATCATAAGCAAATAGATGATATGATACTTGATTGCAATATTTATTATGCATAAACCATACTAAAAGAAAACCTCAAAGAAAATATCTTCTTTGAGGTTTTTTTCTATTTATTTCTATCTATTATTGTACATTCTAAAATAATAATCTTTGTATTCACCACTGATAATTTTTTCCCACCAAAATTTATGTGTCAAATACCAATCAATAGTTTTCTTAATGCCATCATCAAATTTAGTAGCAGGAAGCCAACCAAGTTCATTATGAATTTTTGTAGGATCTATAGCATATCTACGATCATGACCTGGTCTATCTGTTACAAATTCAATTAAGTCTTCACTTTTACCAAGCTCTTTAATAATTGTTTTTACAACTTCTAAATTAGTGCGTTCATTATGACCACCAATATTATATACTTCACCAATTTTTCCTTTGTGAATAATTAAATCTATAGCAAAGCAATGGTCTTCTACATAGAGCCAATCACGTACATTTTCGCCTTTACCATACACTGGTAATTTTTTATCATTTAAAGCATTTGCTATCATGAGTGGAATTAATTTTTCAGGGAAGTGATATGGTCCATAGTTATTTGAACAGCGAGAAATTGTCACAGGTAATTTATAAGTGCGATAATATGCTTGCACTAATAAATCTGCTGAAGCTTTGGAAGCTGAATATGGACTAGATGTATGCAGTGGTGTTGTTTCCATAAAGAATAAATCTGGTCTATCAAGAGGTAAATCTCCATAAACTTCATCTGTAGATACTTGATGATAGCGGATATTACCATATTTACGACAAACATCCATAAGTACACTTGTACCGATTACATTCGTCTGTAAAAAGATTTCTGGATTTTCAATAGATCTATCCACATGAGATTCTGCTGCAAAATTTACAACAACATCAGGTTTTTCACTTGCAAATAATTCATCAACAAAAGCTCTATCTGCAATATCTCCTTTAACAAATTTAAATTTAGGATTTTTCATTGCTTCTTCTAATGTTTCTAAATTACCAGCATAAGTCAACTTATCTAAACAAATTACTTCATCATTTGGATAATTATCTAATTCATAATAAACAAAATTACTACCAATAAATCCTGCTCCACCAGTTACTAATATTTTCATCAGTTATTTTCTCCATATATAAATTTTATCTATTTATTTTCTAATAAATTCTTGCATATATAAAAATAGATAGGTAGTGATAATCTACCTATCTACATTAATTTAAATATTTAATAAAATATATCATTTTACTCGTAGTACTTTACAAATCGCACTTCTACAAAGATTTTTTTCATAGCCATTCATACCTATAAAATACATTAAAATCATATAAATTAATGTATATATAATTACTTTTATCACAAAATATAACCAACTATATTCTAAAGATACGTTCATTTGAAAAATCTCTACTAATACTATGAGTATAAAAGCACTTGGCATCATATGAATTATATTTTTCCAAAATAAAGGAATATCAATACCAATACGTTTATAATAATATCTGTTCATTATTAAACCTGTACTTATAAATATTGCAATTGAAGTACTAATTGCACAACCTAAACCATCATACATTTTAGCCAATATAAAACTTACAAAAATATTTATAATTGCACAAATTATATATACTGTCATACGATAACGATTCAAATTCATTGCTTGCAAAATAGCAAGACCTGCATTTTGAATTAATGGTGTAAATAAACTTATCATTAGTATTAAAATCATCAAATATGCAGATAAATAATTTTCTCCTGCCCAAAGATAGATAAATTCTTGTCCTACAAGAAAAAACATTACTAAAATATAACCAATAATTATGTACTGTAATCTACCAATCTTAACCATTAAATTCGTTAATTCCACTTTAGTCGTACCATTGGCTATCATCATAGTTACTTTAGGCAAAATTACTCCACTTATTGCACATGAAAATTGCATATACATATTTAGAAATTGCATAGCTATAGCATAAATGGCTACCTGAATAGTTCCTGATACCATTCCTAAAATAAATTGACCAGTTCCATAATAAATTTTGTCCATTATAGCACTTAAAAATATAAAAAATGCATAACCAGATATCTCATATAAAAATGCTTTTTCAAAATGACCTTTACTAAAATGTATATCTAAATATTTAAAACAATAATATACGTTTGTAAGTAAACAAGCAATATTTACTATTGTTGCCGTTACTACTAAAGTTACAGCACCATATCCCATAAATAAAAAAGGCAATGCTATTATAGGTTTCAATAACACACTAATAATGTTAAATATACGTAAAAAAACAAATCGTTCGTATGCCTGCATCAATGAAGCAAATACACTTAAAGGAAAAGATATCGCTATATTAATTATAAGCAATATCATCATTATTTTAGCTCGTTCAATTTGATCAGCAGATAAAGTGGCTTCAAACATATTATCTACATTAAAATACAATATACCTCCAACAGCTAAAGTAATTAAACCTATAATAGAATATATCATTAAAAATAATCCATTTAGTTTAGATTCAAAATTTTTATTACCTATTGCACGATTTTTAGATACATATCGAACAATAGTATTACCTAAACCCATATCTAAAACACTAAGATATGCAACCAATGAACCAATTAATGAATACAAACCAAATTCAGATTGACCTAATAATCTAATCATTACTGGTGTATAACCTAAACCAACAACTAAACCAGCTAATATATTTATATATGATAAAATTGCACCTATTTTTAGTTGATTTTTCATAAAAGAAGCCTCTTAATTATAAATTTATCATTATTAGATAGTTAAATAAAAAATCTTAATTATATTTTTTTAACTTATTCTTTTATTTTAATTTATTATTTTAAATTTTTAATAAAATGACATATACTATATAAATATAAATTTTCCCCTATATAATAAAACATTCTATCTTTCAATTTGTTAAATTTATATTTAGAACTATCTATATTTATTTTTTTATAATCATATATTAATCTATCCACACATCCATTCCATAAATAATTCACTGTACAATTTTTTTTATTCTTTAAATAATAATCTATAATCTCATTTATATTATCTTCAAAGTTATCATTATTATTAAAAATGGGAACAGCATTTTTTATTTTATCATTATTAAAAATCATATTTCTTGATTTATCACCGATTACTTGTTTTAAATCTAATGATGTATTTTTATAATTTTTTATAAAATTTATGGGAATATCTATAAATTTAACATCTTTATTCAAATGTTTTCCTAATATTTCTATAATATTTTTCCAAGTTATAGATATATCTGATGTTATATGAAAATCTTCATTAAAAGCTTTTTTATTTCCAAACAAACCCACCAATCCTACTGAAAAAACTTTAGAAGATATAACTGTACATTTTATATTATCTCCACCAAATATAACGATTGGCAAACCTCTTAAAATTCTATCTATAATAGTATAATAATTATTCAATAACATTTGATTTGGTATTCTTCTTTTATCATAGGTAACATATGGTCTAACAATTGTATAAATAAAATTTTTTTCTTTACTTTTTTCTTCTAAATATTTCTCACATTGAATTTTATTTATACAATAATCCCAAAGTATATTATTTTTTTCATCTGTTTCTTTATATTTATCACCTGTTTTTTTTTCTGTATAAACGGTTGCCGATGATATAAATATATATTGTTTACAATTAATAAATTCCAATGTTTTTTTCAATTGCTCTAAATTAAATGTCAAAAAATCTACAACTACATCAAAATTTATATTTTTTAATTTTATCTTCAATTCATTTACTGATTCATTACGTATATCTGCTAAAATTAAATTTATTCTTTCATCAATATTTTTTTTAGATTTTCCCCTATTCATTATATATACAGAATAACCCAAATCTAAACATCGTTCACAAACAGCAGAACTTATTGTTCCTGTTCCTCCAATAAGTAATATTTTCATTTTTTTTATACACCTCTATAAATATTCTTTTATTCCTAATTTTTTCTTTATATCACTTTTTATTAATCTCAATTTATCTTTCATTGTATATTTACAATATTTATTTATTAATTTATCAAAAGACATCTTATCTATATCTATATAAAAATCATTTACTCGTTCATCTAATTTAGGCGAATTCATTAAAGCAAAATTTCCTGGCAATACTTCTTCTATGTTTTTATCATATGAATATATATTATCTAAAATATTTTCATATAAAACTTCACCTTTTTTTGAATTAATTAATACTACAGAAGTACCTTTATCTTGATCAAGCTCTGGATATTTTTTACCCAGTCCCCAAAAATCACCTAAACTAATATCTGCAACTCTTGGAAAACCTTTGTATTGACACTGTGTGCAACATTCTCTAATATAAAATTTATTTTTTCCTATATATCCACGCATAAAATAATCATGTTTTCTATCTTTTAAATAACTTCTACCATTTTCAAATTCAATTTTTGTACTAAATAAATTCCACCCATATGTTTTATTTTTAAACCATACTTTTTTAATTTTACTATTATATTTTTTCTCTAATGTTTCTAAAAATTTACGATATACTTTAGGAGAATTGGTTCCTAAACATAAAAAATCAATCGTATATAAATTTTCATATTTTTTTCTTAGAAAACTATATAATCCCATTACCTCGCAAGGAGCACCTACAAATAATACTTTTTTATTTTCATTCAATAAAATTTTTATTTTACTAAATATATTTTTTTTATTACTTTGAACATATTTAGATTGTCTTAATAGCTCTAAATCTTTCGTCTCATTAGTAATATAATGTTCTACTAAAAATTCTTTATTATAAATAGCTCCTACAACAAATGTTTCATTTTCTTTCATAAAGCCCTTAGCCAATTCACTAAACAAACCACCTGATGTACTATTTATTCTTGTACTTTTATCTTTAGACCATGCTGCGTTCACTATAGGATTTTTAAATCGCTCTTCTAAACATTCACATTTAGACATAGATGGACATATTTTTTCACATAAATTACATTTTATACATTTATCATAATCTATTTTAGGAAATAGAAATTCTGCCCTATCTTTTTTCATCTTAATAGCATCCTTAGGACAAATATTATAACAGGCGCTACAACCTGTACATTTATTTTTATTTAAACTATCTATCATCTAAATTATTCACTTCCAATTTATATTTGTCTTTATTACTTTTGCTGGCACTCCAGCTACTACAGTATTACTCGGAACATCTTTTGTTACAACTGAACCAGCTGCAATAATTGCATTATCTCCAATAGTTACACCTTTTAAAATAGTAGCTCTAGTACCTATCCAAACATGATTTCCTATCTTTATAGGTTTTGTTTTTTTATATCCTTTCCAAAGACCTTCATGAGCATCAGAATCCATTATTGTTACATCATGAGAAATTGCTACATTTTCTCCTATTTCTATCTTCTCATGACAACGTATTTTTATATTAGAATTAAAAAATCCAGATCCCAATATTAACTTTGAATTCTTAAATAAAATTATATCTGCACCATAATAAATAGAAAAAAAATTTTTTATTTCTAATATACTATTTTTATCCATTCTTAAATTAGATTGTCTAGTTGAACCACTGATATCATTATCTGAAAAATTCAATGACCCATTCAATATGATTTTAGATGACTTTACTAATTGAAAATTACTTTTCTTAAAACAAATCAGCTTAGATTTTTTCTTTATTTTATTTATGTTTCTTGATAAAAATGTATAATATATAGTTTTTAATATCTCTATTTTTTTTAATTTACTTATCAACATAGCAATTCCTTATCAATTATTAATTTTTAGATTCAAAGCCTTTTCTAAAAAATCTTTTGAACGTCTTTTTTCTCGTTCTTGAATATCTTTTACATTGCTAAAATCCATATTCAAAATTTCCTCATCAGATAAATTACATTTATCATTTACAAGATATCTATCTTGATATCCAAATAATTCCATTAATGTATCTATACGAGATGTCATATCTGCCATTCCTATTTCTTTTCTATTAACAACCAAAAATGGTGTATTCATCAAAATTGAAAATACACATGCGTGGAAAGAATCCGTTGCTACCAATTGCGCATGATTTATTAAATATATAAATTCTTCAACTCTTGAAGTGTATAAATCAAAATTATCCTTATCCATTAAATTATAGATTTTCCAATTATTTTTCTTTGCAATGCTTTTAATTATTGGTGATGGATTTCCTAAAAAATAAGTAAGAATATACTTTTCTCTATTATACCATTCTGGAACCATTTCTATTTTTTGCCATTCTTCTTTAGACAATAAAATTGTTGGATCTACTACTACTGGAACATCTCTCCCTGTTAATTTTTTTACTAATTCTGCTCCAGCTTTCTCTCTCATTGATATTGCTTTCATTTCATTTAAACTATCTTTAAAAAATTGTTCTTTACCTTTTGGTATTTCAGGAATAGCTATACTAGCTGCATAAGCAATACGTTTTTCTTTGGGTACAAATTTTAAAAATCTTATACTAGCATGATTATATCTTTTTGACCAAAAATTAGGATTCCAAACTTGGTCACTACCTACTATAAAATAATTATATTCCTCACTTAAATCATTCTTTATTTTAAAATCTAACCTAATACTATTTTTTTTTGTAAACTTACCTATATTATATATACGAATATTATCTTTCAAATATTCTTTTTTCAAATAATTTCTTTGATTCTTCCAATTTATAAAATACTTTATCCATGTTTTCCAACTAAATATATTAATTCGTGATATATAAGTATATTGAGGATCATACCAAATAGTATTCACTTCTTTTATTTTTAATCTATTAAGTAAATATTTTTGTAATGCATAATTTTGTAACCTATTTCCATAATTATTATTATCATTTATCGTTACTATTCCTATTTTCATAAATCTCTCCTAATTATTATTTTCAATTATTTTTTTCATATATAATGCTAATCTCAATAAACCTATTTTATATAACAAAAATTTAAATTTAATACTTAAACTACATTCATTAGAAGAAAAAATATACCATATATTTTTATTTATTTCTATTTTACATTTATTATATATTTCTCTATTTTTTATTTGTTCTTCTTTTTTTATTTTATTATATTGAATGCACACATTTAATGATTGTACTAAATAACCTAATTTAGAAACTTTTTTATTTTTTCTTAATAAATAATTATAACGATTTTTAGCTATTAAATAAGACATATAATTTTTATCTAAAGTGCATTGAGTAACTAAACTATCACTTCTAATTCTATAAAAATATAATGGCTTTGATAAATAATATATATTATTAGATTTTAATACTATTTTATGTAAAACAGCATAATCTTCCATTGATTTAACATTTTCTGGAAAAATAATATTTTCAAATAACGTCCTTTTAAATATTTTTTGCCATAACTGATTTTCTATCTTTTGATCTAATACAATCTCTTTTAAAAATAAATCAACACTAATTTGTTGAGAATGCTTCCCATATTTATTTAAAATTTTTCGATTATTTTTTAATATAAAATAATCGAAAAAGATAATATCTATATCATCATTTAATAAAGCTTCTATACTACTATACCAATCACTGCTTACATAATCATCTGGATCTATCCATGCTATATATTTTCCTTTTGCTTTTCTTAATCCCCAATTTCGAGCTGATGATACACCTCCATTCTCTTTATGAAAAATTTTAAATCGTTTATCTTTTCTAGCATACTCCTCACAAATAATTTTACTTGAATCTGTAGAACCATCATCTATACAAATAAATTCAATATTATTTGATTTTTGCTTAGATATAGAATCTAAACATATTCTTAAATATTTTTCTACATTATATATAGGTATAATAATAGATAATAACATTTTATACGCCCTTTATTCGTTATTTTATAAATTTCCATATTAATTCATAAAACTTATAACTCATACACAATAATATTATCGCTATTTTGTCTCTAACAGGTACAAACCTATCAATTAAAATTTTAACAGCATTTTTCTTTATAAAATTTATTAAATCTCTACGTATATAATTTACATCATATACTCCTATCATTTGATTTAACGTACTAAATCTAGCATATACACGTCTTCTTAAAACTGCTTTATTTAAATCAGGAAAAATCTCTAAAACATCTGTTCCCATCTTATCTGTCATTTTCAATAGATCTAATTTCTTTTCAGAAAAACTTCCTGTAACTATAGAATTTTTTCTAACAAAATAATTATATTTTTTCAAATAACCACATGCTATAAATTTACTTTTTAAGAAAAATTTATATGTTGTTCCTATATCTTCAAATAAAAACCCTTTAGGATATCTAACGTCATCAAACAATTCTCTATTATATAATTTAGCCCAAGCAGATGTATCAATATCTTTATGATATAACATTCTTTTTATACATTCTTTATCTGTTAATCGTTCTTCTTTTTTCCCTTCTAATTTTTTTATTATCTTTCTATCATTAAGTATTATATTATGACTACATACAGACATTTTAGTATTAAATTTTATTATTAGATTATATAAATACTCTATTATATCATTTTCTACACTATCATCTGAATCAATAAACATAATATATTTTCCACTAGACATATCTATTCCTACATTACGCGCATCAGATAATCCACCATTTTTCTTATGAAAAACTTTTATTCTTTTATCTTTCTTTACATATTTATTACAAATTTGAGATGAACCATCTGTTGAACCATCATCTATTAATAGTATCTCTATATTATTATAAGTTTGTATTAATATAGACTCTATACACCTATTTAAATATTTTTCAACATTATATACAGGTACAACTACACTTATCAAAACATTTTTTTTATTTTCCACTATATATTATTCCTTTATCTTTCACCAAATATTATTTTAAATATCTTTGTTGTGTTATATATTTTATAAAAAAATATATAACACAATAATAATGTAATAAACCCACTAAATACTACAATACTCCATAATTCATCTATTTTAAAAATTTTTAATAAAACAATCCTTATTCCTGCTAAAATTAATAAATGCACACAATAAATCTCCATTGATTTTTTTCCAAAAAAACAGCATATATTTTTTATTTTTTGCTTAATATTTACAATATAATAAGATAATAAAAAACAAAACCAACTACCTATAATTGCTATAATAAATTCCAAATAATAATTTAATAAATAATTATTTAAATATAATATATTGATATATATTATATTTGATAATAGAAATACTATTGTTGGCAATATTATTGTGTTACATTTAAATTGTTTTAAATTTAAAAAATCTAAAATATAACTTCCTAAAGAAAAA
>ERZ838399.2806-NODE-2806-length-12251-cov-4.732535_pt1 | contig 12251 bp, 8 predicted proteins | sample MGYA00519683_ERZ838399 | MGnify/ENA primary metagenome ERZ838399 (study PRJEB31850, sample SAMEA3708833) | human gut metagenome | biome: human gut; feature: human-associated habitat; material: faeces | place: China | collected 2014 ...
TTATTTACAGAACGGAATCCTTATGGAATGAAAATGAGTTAAACATCCAATTATTTCTTTTAGTTTGTGACAAAGATAGGGTTTTAGCTGCAAAACTCAATGATAACTTGATTGAAAAAAGACTGTAAACCTGTATTTTAGCAAGAATAGTCAAATAGGAATATGTTTATATATCCGGTTGCATGGGTGAGATTGATCGTCCAAATTGATTGAAACTACATTTTTTTGAGTTATTTTTGTCGAATATTAAATACAAATCTCTCATTTAATGTATGATACCGATGAAAAGCAAATTATTACTCACATGTACCATCCTGTTTTTCTGTTCCTCTTTTCTGTGCGGACAGAATCAATCTTCTAAAGTGGCAAACTCTGTTGAAACGAATAATGGATGCATCCGGCACCCGTGGCAAGGAAAAAGAGTGGGATATTTGGGAGACTCTATTACAGATCCCAACTGTTATGGTGACAAGATAAAGAAATACTGGGATTTTCTGCAGGAATGGCTGGGAATCACTCCTTATGTATATGGTATCAGTGGCAGGCAATGGAATGATGTGCCCCGGCAAGCCGAGCAACTGAAGAAAGAACACGGTGGAGAAGTAGATGCTATCGTGATTTTGATGGGTACGAATGATTTTAATGACGGTGTACCTATTGGAGAATGGTTTACGGAAACAGAAGAACAAGTGATGGCAGCCCGTGGGCAAACCCAAAAGCTGGAAACCCGTAAGAAACGCACTCCTATAATGGATGGAAGCACGTATAAGGGACGTATAAACATAGGAATCAATAGACTGAAACAACTCTTCCCGGACAAGCAGATTGTGTTGCTGACCCCGTTGCACCGTTCACTGGCCAATTTTGGAGAAACGAATGTGCAACCGGATGAAAACTACCAGAACAGTTGTGGCGAATATGTGGATGCCTACGTGCAGGCTGTTAAAGAAGCCGGCAATGTGTGGGGAGTTCCCGTGATTGATTTTAATGCGGTAACCGGATTGAATCCGATGGTGGAAGAACAACTGATTTATTTCTACGATGCGGGATATGACCGTTTGCATCCCAGCACGAAAGGACAGATACGCATGGCACGAACGCTGATGTATCAGTTGTTTGCGTTGCCTGCTACATTTTAAATAGGTCGGACAGAATTCTATGAAATTGTACACTATTCTATAGTACATTTTCTGCAAACCTGTAATTTTGTCTTCTATAAATAATAGAACCTATGAGACATAAACTTCTGTTTTCTTTTTTCATCTTTTTGATAGTTGCTTTACCGATTCGTAGTAAGGATTTTGTTTTGACTTCCGGTCAAACAGTTGTCATCGCTTGCAGCCCTTCTGAAGAACTGGTTGTACGAACCGCATTGGAAATGCTGGGGCGTGATATTCAGACAGTATTGTCGTCGACTACCCAAGCGAATGAGAAAACAGGTGAAATTGTGATAGGAACGGTGGGGCAGAGTGAGCTTATCAGCCGGACCGGCATAGATGTTTCTGCGCTAAAAGGCAAGAAGCAGGCTTTTCTATTATCTGTTTCTCCGGAGGGTAAATTGATCGTAGCCGGCAGTGACAAACATGGTACGGCTTATGGAATACTCGAAATATCCCGTTTGTTAGGTGTCTCTCCCTGGGAATGGTGGGCGGACGTAACTCCGGAAAAGAAGAAACTTTTTAAGCTATCTTCCAAATTCCAAAGTCTTCAGGCTCCTTCGGTGGAATATCGGGGTATATTTATTAATGATGAAGACTGGGGCTTGATGCCATGGAGCAGTCGGACCTATGAACCTTCAAAAGTGAAAGGTGAGATAGGCCCGCGTACCAACGAGCGTATTTTTGAACTCTTACTTCGTCTGCGTGCCAACACCTATTGGCCTGCAATGCACGAATGTACACTTCCTTTCTTCCTGACCAAAGGCAATCGGGAAGCTGCCAAGAAATATGGAATCTTCATCGGTGCTTCCCATTGCGAACCGATGGCTTGCAGCGCTGCCGGCGAGTGGAAACGAAGAGGGGAAGGGGCTTATGATTATGTGAATAATGCTCCGGCTGTTTACAAATTCTGGGAAGACCGTGTAAAAGAGGTGGCAGATCAGGAAATACTCTATACGTTGGGTATGCGTGGTGTACACGATGGCAAGATGCAGGGAGCGAAGACGGTGGAAGAACAGAAGGCCGTAATAGATCGTGTGTTTGCAGATCAACGCGGGTTGATTGAAAAATATGTTGATAAGGATGTAACTAAAGTCCCGCAGGTTTTTATCCCTTATAAAGAGGTACTCGACATTTATCATGCCGGATTACAGGTGCCCGATGATGTAACATTGATGTGGTGTGACGATAACTATGGCTATATCCGCCATTTTCCTACGGCCGAAGAATGCCCACGTAAAGGAGGGAATGGAGTCTATTATCATGTTTCTTATTGGGGACGTCCGCACGACCATCTCTGGTTGAGTACGATGAGCCCGTATCTGATTTTCCAACAAATGAAGCTGGCTTACGATCGAGGCATACAGAAGATGTGGATACTGAACGTCGGAGATATCAAGCCTGCCGAGTATCAGATAGAGTTGTTTATGGATATGGCCTGGAATATAGAAGCTGTGGCCTCGGAAGGAGTGACCTCTCATCTGAAACACTGGCTGGAACGGGAATTGGGAGCTTCGTGCGCAAAGGCAGTATTACCTGTGATGCAGGAACACTATCGTCTGGCCCATATTCGTAAACCTGAATTTATGGGAAATACGAGGGAAGAGGAGAGAGATCCTGTTTATCGTGTTGTCAAAGATCTCCCATGGAGTGAAAAAGAAATCAACGGACGTTTGCAGGCTTATGATAAATTGTCGGAGACAGTGGAACGGGCAGCTTCGAAAATCCCATCCGGCAGACAAAGTGCCTATTTTGAATTGGTGAAATACCCGGTGCAAGCTGCTACACAGATGAACCGGAAATTGCTATATGCCCAATTAGCCCGCCACGGAAAAGCGGACTGGGAGAAAAGTGATCTTGCCTATGACAGCATTGTAGTATTGACAAAACAGTATAACTCACTGGAAGATGGAAAGTGGAACCGCATGATGGATTTCCAACCCCGAAAACTCCCCGTATTCAATCGCGTGGAAAGAAAAACGGCTACTTCTCCGATGATGAAAGAGCGTGTAGCTATCTATAAATGGAACGGCTTGGATGGGAAGAATATCCCGAATAGTAAGACCTTGAATGCGCGGAAAGGAACTTCTGCTATTTGTGAGGGCCTGGGATATGAAAGCAAAGCGACAGGCATTGACAAGGGAGATGTACTGATGTTCTCTTTTGACAACTGGAAAACAGACTCGGTAGAGGTTGACATCCGCTTGTTGCCTAATCATCCTGTGGGAGGAGATCAATTACGTTTCTCAATATCGTTGGACGATGCAGCGCCTGAAGTGATCTCTTATGAAACGAAAGGACGGAGTGAAGAATGGAAAGAGAACGTGCTGCGCAATCAAGCCATCCGAACGGTTCGACTTCCGGTATCCGGAAAGAAGTCCCACAAATTGGTAATCAAGGCATTGGACGAAGGAGTGATATTAGACCAGGTGATGCTTTATATGCCTTCGCCTACTGGTGAGTAACTGCACGGATCACGAACCATGCATGATGCGCCACGGTTCCAATCAGCCCGTAATGCTTTGCCATGATCCGAAATCTTTCTTTGAGGGATGCTTTCTGATTCCGGGTAGTCATTCCCTCCTCCAGATAGTCGATGATTGTCAGGTGGGTATTGTGCAAAGTACGTGCTTTCTTCATGATGCGGATGCACCAGTCGAAATCTGCAGAAAAGCGATATTGCAGATTATATGGCTCTACGAGCGTGTGGCGGGGGAAGAATGCCTGGTGGCAGACTAACATTCCCTGTTTGAAACTTTTCCAGGTGAGCGTTTCAGGGGCGGACAATCTGCGCATCCGCAGGAAATGCCTGTCCTTGTCTACGATAGCGGTTTCTCCGTAAAGTATATCGGGCAGTTCATTGCCGTTGATGGTGTGCACCATTTGTTGCAGCGTATCATCCTCATGAAAACAGTCGCCTGCATTCAGGAAACAGAGATAATCACCGCTGGCAAGGGCGATGCCCTTATTCATAGCGTCATACAGTCCTTTGTCGGGTTCGCTGACGACGGTGTGTATGCGTGACCGGTAGCGGTTGATAATAGAGAGGGTTCCATCCTTGGAAGCTCCATCCACGATAATATATTCTATATGATGATAGGTTTGTGAAATTACACTTTGAATCGTGTCTTCCAATACCTTTTCAGCATTGTATGTCACCGTAATGATAGAGAACTTGGGAGTAGGATGGACACTATGCATATTTCCCCGTTATTTTATTGTAGACATCTGTATATTTCTTTGCGATGATGCTCTCCGAATAATTACCCAAGACCTTGCGGCAGGCTTGTGCGGAGAGTTCATCGTATTCCGGTTCCGTCAATATCCAATGTATGCCGTTGGCAAAATCTTCCGAAGATTTGTATTGTGCCACGTAACCGTTGTGCAGATGGTCGATCATTTCGGGGATACCTCCTACGTTAAAGCCGACACAGGGTACTCCGCAGGCCATTGCTTCCATAATCATGTTGGGAAGATTCTCTTCCAGAGACGGGATGGCGAAGAGGTCTACGGCATTGTAGATATTTACTATCTCATGCTCATTCTTGATGTAAGGGAGCGGGTAGACATGGAAAGGAAGCTGCTCCTGCAATTGCTGTGACTGGTTGCCGAATACGACTACCCCCAGTGACTCTTTCCATTCCGGATGCTTTTCTGCCAGCAGTTTGCAGGCTTCAATGAGATAGTCGACTCCTTTCCGTTTGTCGGTGATCTTTAACGAGCCGAACAAAACCAGTTTCTTACCTTCCGGCAACATGAACTTGGCACGTGCCTCTTTTTTGTTCATGGGTTTGAACAGGTTGGTATTAATAGCGTTCGGAATATTGGTGACGCTTTTCCCTTCAAACAATGCGCTGGTCTGTGCTTGTTCCTTCAGCCAGTGACTGCACGTGACGAAATGAATGGGAGCGTAGCTGTATAACTTTTGTTTCTTGCGGAAAGTGCGGTAAGATAAATCTTTCCGGCCACCGCCTTTGTAGATGTAAGGGCAGTCGTGACATTCCTGCTGATAGTTCTTGCATTCCCGTGCGTAGTGGCAGATACCGGTACATGGCCACATATCGTGCATGGTCCATACCACAGGTTTGCCGGAAGTGAGTATTTTCCGTATATCTTTCAGCGAGAGCATTCCTTGGTTGACCCAATGCAGATGGATCACGTCGGCTTGGCGAAATTCCGGGAGTGAGGTGATGTCTGTGCCAGTATTGGCAATATCAACGTCGAACAGATGGTATCGGCGGAAACGATTGGCACTCCAGATAACGATCCGTTCCCACATGAACTTCCACACTTGCAACCAGTTACTTTTTAAGCGGACCACACTGATTTGGTCGGTCTGCTTGTCACGCACCAGCATTTTGGCTTTGATGCCGTTGTTTTTCAGTGACTCCATCAACCGGCTTGCTGCGATGGCTGCTCCTCCTATTCGTTCAGATGTATTTATAATCAGGACTCTCATGGGCAAAAGTTTATGCAAATGTACGGTTTTTAGAGGAAATGTTTGATATTTCCAACAAGCTTTCTGCTATTTCGCGCGAAAAGATTTCGAGATTGAAGCGTTCTTCTGCCAGTTTGCGTGCATTTTCTCCCATGCGTCGTGCCTCTTCGGGGTGGTCGGCGATGTAGCGGATAGCGTCTATCCAGCCTTGTACGTCGTTATATTCTACGGTGATGCCGATTTCTTCCTTGTCGATGTCGATTTCGAAGTTGGGGTTGCGCGAGCAGATGACGGGGATGCCGAGGGCAAATGCTTCTACGAGAGTGGTCAGTCCTACGGTGTAGGGGAAGTCCAGACAGCAGATGACGATGCAACTTTTGCAGGCTACCAGTTTTCCCAGTTCGTAGGGAATCACTCCGTCGGTATAGTGAATATGAATGGAGTCGGGCACTGAATAGCGGTCGAGTATCTTTTTATAGTTGATGTTGCCGCATGAGACGGCAATGTACAGATCCAATTCCTCGTTGGTTGCGGAGAAAGACTGGAGCAAGGTGTCCACGTCCCGGTTCTCTTTGCCGGTGGAGATAAATCCTTCGGGCTTCCGGTCGGGCATTTCTGCCAGCAGATGGTCATAGAAAGGAAGGTCCGGGCCCCAATGTATCAGTTTCAGTTTGTGGGACGGAGCTTTCCGGGTTTTCTGCGAGTCCTGAATCAGCTTCCGGCTGAATAGGAACATTTGGTCGATACCTTTGTAAAAAAGGCGGGAGATTTGTTCGCGCCAGGGTTTGGGGTTGGTGACGACGGCCGTGTGATGCCAGATGACGATGGGCTTGCGGTACAGTCCCAGTGCACGGAGGAAGATGACGGGTTCTATCCCCCGGAAAGAGGTGGCATAGAGCACGTCGTATTTTTCCTTGCAGAAGAGAATCTCTTTGGTGGCGTAAAACATGAGTTTCAGGCGGCCGGAGAAGTATTTGCATTTGTGCATTACGGAATGTATTCCGTAATTTTCGAGCAGAGGAAGTCCGTATAAAATGTGTCCGGGGAATTTATATTCTTTCCATTCCTCGTAACTTTCCCGTGTGAGACGGGTATGGTAAAAATAAATAGTAAGCAACGTATTTAGTGGTGCTTGTTTCTTTTCAGCCATTTGTTTATTCGGTTTTTGACAGCTTTCGTAATGATGGAGAAATTGCCGTATTTCAGGTTGAGGAACAGTTCTTCGAACGAACGTCCGATCTTGATCCACGGATGATCCCAGCCCATGATGCGGTAAACGCTCTCTTTGTAGGCAACGTTTTCGATGACGTAGCGGGGATGTTTCAGTGGAAAATCCACCTCATAGCGCTTCATCGTGAAGATGCGGCGGTAACCTTTGGGCAGGGTATGAATCGAGCCGGCGAAATGGGTGGAATCTGCCGTTGCTCCCAAGTTATTAATCATGTTGCGGGTAGGCACGATGCTTAGCCCGGAGTTGAACAGTATGGAGGCGTGGAAGATCGTTTCATAAAAGGCTTTCTGCTGTTCCCGGTGACGCTGGCACATGTAGATAAAGTCGCTCCGGAATTTGCGTTCCTTGATAAGCTGTTCCAGTTGTTGCATATTGAAGGAGTCGTCCAGGAAGTTGTAGAACTCATCCCATTGGTCGACTACCCGTTTCCAGCTCGCCCATCCCCAGATGGAGAAGGTGGTGGCGAAGAAATAGTCGGATGGCATATTTTTGGTGATTTCTTCGGGGTTGAAGCCGGCAATCATGCTGATGCGGGTGTCGTGTTCGTATTTATCCAGCATCTCCTTGCAGAATTGGAAAAAGGAGACGGCGGGCACATCGTCGTCTTCCAATACGATGCACTTGTCGACTTTCGAAAAGGCCCATTTCTGCGAAATGTACTCCGAAGGGTCGCAGCCGAAATTCTTTTCCTGATAAAGCCGTTCTACTTCACATTCCCAGTCTATCTGTGATACGATTTCACGGCAGGCTTTTATTCCGGGCAGGTCACGTTCGTTTCGTGCTCCGTCCTGATAGAGGAAGAGGCGGGACGGACGCGCTTTCTTCACTTGCTCGAACACTTGCGACAACTGTTGCGGGCGGTTGAAGAACAGGATAAGTACCGGGACGTCTACTAAAGCGGATTTCATATTCATAGTTCTTGTTTTGGGGTTGTACTGAATGACAGGGCGGCAGGATAGTGGTTGTTCACTTTTTCCTGCTCTTCTTCTGTAAATCGATGCAGGGTTGGATAGTTGTAACGCAAAAATCCTTCCAGGTCGTCGGGGGCGGTCACTGTGAGAGGACCGAATTTCACGGGTTGCAGGTGGCGGATGCTTTCTACGGTTACGTGGTCGGCAGTGGCCATTACGTTGTTATAGTAACGGGTGTTTCGTGAGTTGAAACAGCTTTGAACTGACACCAGCATGCGGTAGATTGCTTTTTTAGAGAAAAGCAGGTCGACTACCCTGTTCAGGAAACAGGAGAAGGCTCCCCGGTTCGTGGGGTTCTCTATTTCACATGTACCGAAGTGTTTCCACATCCATATCTCTTTTCCCATCAGGCAGCATTTGAGGAAGCCGAGTGCTTCGGATTGTATTCTTCGCAGCAGCTTGTTGTCGGGAATTTTGTCGAATGGGAATATATCGACAAAAATGCCCGGATGCATCGGGACATTCTTGAACATTTCTTCTACAAAAAGGGTGTCGTTTTTCTTGACTTTGGCAAAATAATACGGGGTATGAGGGTCTGTCTCTATCCATGAAAGGAAGTAGGAAGGACCCAGTTCCTCGGGAGCTACTTTCAGAAATTTGTTGTAGTTCTCCCGCGTCATGCCTATGTCAATATCATCATCCCAGGGGAGAATCGCTTGGTCGTAGAGTGCACCGATTGCCGTGCCGCCAATCACAAAATAGGGAATGTTGTGCTTCTGACACACCCGGATGGTTTCTCCCAATATGTCGTAGAGTTCGGCATGTAATAAATCAAGCTCTTCGGCTGTATATTTCTTGTTCATCGGAAATGGTTAATGCACGTTGTCTTGCAAATGTAGTAATTATATTGCTAAGTTACTATAACTTTAAGTTTCCTTGCATAAATTTGGTGGCCACTCGCCCACGTCCCGGAATGGGGAGGACGGATGCTTGCGGAAAGTCCTTGAGCAGACAGTCTGCCGGATTGATCTCCGGATAGAACTTCTTCAACAGGAACAGGCTGGGACCGGTGGTGATACTTCCTATAAAGACGGAAGCATCCATCAATAGCTGTATCGAGCAGAGGAAACGTGCCATTTGCTTCTGTTTCAGTTCTTTGGTGGTCTGTGTGAAGGCGCTGTTGACGTATCCTTGCTCGTTGGGGCTGCAAAGGGTGTACCAGTGTATGTCCGGGGCAAGGGTTTGCACTTGCTCGAAGAGGCGGTAGTCGTCGGTCAATACAAAGACGTCTCGGATGGCTGTTTTTTCTTTGATGAGGCGTATGTAGTGTTCCGGTGGCAGCAGGTTGGTTTCGGTTATCTTGTCTCCTCCGCGTATTTGGCATCCTGCGTATTGAGGCGGAAGTTGCAGGCTGGCGGCAAATTGGAGACATTCCTGTGCGGTGGTGTCGTTGAGTTTCCAGGTGATTTCCGTCAGCTTTTGGAAGGTGTGGAGGTAGTCACCGTCTATTCCCAGTTCGGGGATATGGAAATGCTGGTTGGGGTTGAACGTCACTTGGAAGTTGAGTCGGACCGGTTTGCCATACGTGAAGAAAGCAAGGGCTTTTCCGATGATGTTCTTACAGGTTACTTTCAGTTTCCATTTCAGTAACTTCGTCTTAGGCAGCTTTTTGTCTTTCATCAATGCCTGCCAGGAGGGGAGGCGATGGGTGTTATAAGTGTGATGAAACGGTTCGTGCACTTGCTCGCAGAAGGGGGCGAAACAATCTTCCCAACCTTTTTCCCATCCGAAGTTGGCGTCGTCGGAGTAGAGCTTGAACTGTATTTTGTGTTGCAGGCAATAAAGCATTGCGTGAAGCATATAGGTATATTCGGTGAAGAAACCGGCATCTATACCTATGTGATAAATCATCGTCTTTTTGAAAGAACTATTCAGAAGATGGTATCGGGTGGCAAGGTCATTTGGGTTCATGTGTCTTCTTTTTGATGAAATATTGAATGCTTTCTTTAAAAGTAACCGATCGGCTGCCCCACATGGTTGCTACGTAGAGTGCTGCAGCAAGCACTATCTTGCTTGCCAGGCGGAGATAAATATTCTCGATGGAGCGGGTGGTGTAATAGGTGATTACCATAACCGTAGCCGCAATGGCAGCATAAGGAAGTATGTCCATCAGGGCATGGCGAAGCTTCAATCCTATTTCCTGCCATACAAAGTAGTGCCATGTCAGTAGCCACAGTATATTGGTGGATACATAGACGGCGAGCATGGCATAGATCCCGTGTGAATGGACTAACAGAACGCCTGACAGTAGAATAATGCCGAGCGCTATGGTGTTCCACATATAGATGCGGGATTTTCCTTTGCTGATGATGAGTTGCTGATAGAGGTATGCGATGGGAGTGAAGGCTCCGCTGATACACAGAATCTGCATGATGGATATGCTGGAATACCACTTGTCGGTGATGGTGATGGTAATCAGTTCTTCTGATACGATTCCCAGTCCGAGCATGGCGGGAAACGAGACGAAAGCGGTGAAACGCAGCATTTTGCGGAATACCCGTTTTTGCCGTTCAAGGTCGTCCGACACTTTGGTGAGTACCGGTTGCGCCACTCCGTTTATCATGCCGGATATAAAGAGCTGTCCCATGCCGCACCATTTATTGGCCTGGTTGTAATATCCTACTTCCTTTTCGGTGTAGAACTTACCCAGTATCACAGAGAACAGGTTGTTGTTGATGTGATTGAATACATTGGTTACCAATAGCTTTCCGCTGAATCCGAACATTTCCTTAATCGGGGTGAAATTGAATTGCAAGCTCGGTCGCCAACGGGTAAAATGCCAGTAACAGGCTGTGTTGACGGCTACATAAACGATGCTTTGCGTGGCAATACCCCAGTAAGAGAAACCGAAGTAGGCAAGAGTGACTCCGGTGATTCCGGATACGGTAAGCCCGATAACGGAAGACAGGGCCCGCTGTTTCACCATCAGGTTTCGCAGAAGATAGGCACTGTGGGATATTCCCAGGCTGGCTATGAAGAATCCGATGAAGGAATAACGTGCCAGCGGTGTCAGTTCGGGAGTATGGTAAAAATCGGCAATGAGCGGTGCGCACAGGAATAACAGCAGATACAAGGATAAGCTGATGGCTGCATTGAACCAGAAGACAGCATTGTAATCGTTATGTGTCACTTCCTTCTTGTTGACAAGGGCGGCTGTGAAACCGCTCTCCTGTATCGAACTGGCAATGAGGGAGAAGATAGCCAACATTCCCACCATTCCATAGTCTGCCGGAGTGAGCAACCGTGCGAGGAATATTCCGAAAAGCAGGTTTAACAACTGCTGTATGCCGTTGCTGAATCCTCCCCAAAATAGTCCTTTGGCTGTCTTTTCTTTTAGTGACTGATTCTCGCTCATGTTATTTGCAAAGAATACATGAAAAGGCTATGCGTGATGATAGCTTTTCATGTATTCCCTATTCTAGTTTTATTATTTTACTTCGCTGCCCGGCTTCACCTCACGTCCCGGCATAATAACTGCCAGACTGCCGTCGTTGTTTTCGGCACTTAGAATCATGCCTTCGCTGACGATACCTTTCAGTTTGCGCGGAGCAAGGTTGGCGATGAAGCAAACCTGTTTGCCTACCAGTTCTTCCGGTTGATAATGCTTGGCAATACCCGATACGATGGTACGTGTTTCCAGTCCGTCGTCAATCTTGAATTGCAGCAGTTTGTCCGCTTTCGGCACTTTCTGACATTCAAGAATGGTACCTACACGGATATCCAGTTTCGTGAAGTCGTCGAATTCGATGTTCGGGCGGATAGGATTAGCTTTGTAGTTGGCTTCTTCATTTGCCTTCTTTGTATCGAGCAGCTTTTGTACCTGTGCTTCGATAGTAGCGTCTTCGATCTTCTCGAACAATAACTCCGGTTTGTTTAACTGATGGCCTACAGGAAGCAGGTTATCTTTTCCCAGTTCAGACCATTCGAAAGTATCCATGTTCAGCATTTTGCGGAGTTTTTCCGAGCTGAACGGCAAGAATGGGTCGAAGGCGATGGCAAGGTTGGCAACCAGTTGCAGGGAAATGTTGAGGATGGTTCCTACACGTTCCATATCTGTCTTAGCCAGTTTCCACGGTTCGGTGTCGGCCAGGTATTTGTTTCCGATACGTGCCAGATTCATGGCCTCTTTCTGTGCATCGCGGAATTTGAATACGTCGAGCAGTTTTTCTACTTCTGCTTTCACGTCTGCGAATTCTTTCAGCGTTTCCTTGTCGTAGTCGGTTAAGCTGCCCTGTGCGGGTACGCGACCGTCGAAGTATTTTTGAGTCAGCACCATTGCACGGTTTACGAAGTTGCCGTATACGGCTACCAGTTCGTTGTTATTGCGTGCTTGGAAGTCTTTCCAAGTGAAGTCGTTGTCTTTCGTTTCCGGTGCGTTGGCGGTCAGTACGTAGCGGAGTACGTCCTGTTTGCCGGGGAAGTCCGCCAGGTATTCGTGCAACCATACAGCCCAG
>ERZ838399.2810-NODE-2810-length-12241-cov-16.962580_pt1 | contig 12241 bp, 9 predicted proteins | sample MGYA00519683_ERZ838399 | MGnify/ENA primary metagenome ERZ838399 (study PRJEB31850, sample SAMEA3708833) | human gut metagenome | biome: human gut; feature: human-associated habitat; material: faeces | place: China | collected 2014 ...
CCGGCATGGGCACCTGCGGTCTGGTGGGCCAGATCGGCGTGTACACCGGCTGGGTGGCCGATGTGGCATCCGGCGCAAAAGCGGGCATCACCGCCTTTCACTGGGCAGGCTTACTGCTGGTCAGCTTTGTTCTGCCCGCCGTGCTGTGCGCGGTGCTGGGCGCGCTGTTCCGCAAAAAGGGCTGGATCAAGGACGGCGACCTGAAGCTGGACTAAGCCAATGGACGTTCAGGAAGTGTGGGCGACGCTGGAACAGCACCGGGGGAGGCCATCACCGGGCCCAAAAAGATTGGCTCCTATGGTGCCAGCTACTTATACCCGATGTTTTAAATCTGGGTATCATTCCACAACCTGAAACGGGCAAAGAAATTTAAGGCAATCAAAGAACTTTTTCGGCAGTGCCGGGCAGATTTCTGCCCGGCACTGGCTTTTTTACTAAAAATCGACGGATAAAATTTAATATCAAGTCTTAAAAAATACCTTTACAAATCTCAAAACTGTGCTATAATAAGGCTATAGAACAAGGCATAATATACTGATGCAAAAAACTTTGATTCGGAATAAATCTTAAACTATTAATAAGGAGAATGTTATGAACAAGTATGCTGGTACCCAGAGCGAGAAAAACCTGATGACCGCATTTGCGGGCGAATCCGAAGCACGCAACAAGTACACCTTCTTTGCCTCCGTGGCCAAAAAGCAGGGTTTTGAGCAGATCGCAGCATTGTTTTTGAAAACGGCTGATAACGAAAAAGAACATGCCAAGCTGTGGTTCAAGGAGCTGAACGGCATCGGCGATACCGCCGACAACCTGAAAGCCGCCGCCGCGGGCGAAAATTACGAATGGACCGATATGTATGACAGCTTTGCCAAGACGGCTGAGGAAGAGGGCTTTCCCGAACTGGCTGCCCGGTTCCGCCTGGTGGGAGCCATTGAAAAGCATCACGAAGAGCGCTACCGCGCCCTGCTGCACAACATTGAAATGGCAGAAGTGTTTGCCAAGAGCGAAGTAAAAGTGTGGGAGTGCCGCAACTGCGGCCACATCGTGGTGGGCACCCAGGCCCCCGAAGTCTGCCCCACCTGCAATCACCCCCAGAGCTACTTTGAAGTCCACGCGGAAAATTATTGATGATGGAGAACCGCCCCGGAAAGCATAACCTTTCCGGGGCGGTTTTTGGTGTGGGAAAATGTATTTTATGGGGCTAAGAATGGGAAAAAATAGTTGAGTGGGTGGTATCGCCCATAACGGGATTTCCCCCAAAGCCCCGGAACGCTCAAAACCGTTCCGAAACATTATGAATGATGCACGCTCTGCTGTAATGCCATGAACATTGCAAAAATTTGAAATATCTACATACCCAATGTTCCGGCGGGATCGGATGCCCCCATCCTACTGATATGATAAAGACAGATTGCCTAAGATTAAGGCTATTCCTGTCCCGCTGGATGATGCAAGTATCATCCCCTGCAAATTATTTGCAGCACTTATAAATGCGTGAACACTTCGTAGGGGGGCGCACATTGTGCGCCCGCCAACAACCTAAGGGAGATAGCGTTTCCACAAGGTATTGCACAAACCAAACATTCGCAGGCACACAATGCGCGCCTCTATGGGAATTTGCTCACCCGTAAAGAGTACATTTCCCAGGCAATCTACCGCTCATCAAACAAAAAATCTCCGCACCCCTTGCCAAACACAGCAGGTTACGGAGATTTTTTATGCTATATTGTGATTTTGTTAAATCAGTTCGCGCTGGGGGCCTGGCTCAGGTCGGTGCCAAAGTACTTCTCGCTGATCTCGGCAATGGTGCCGTCCTCGCGCAACTCATTGATAGCCTGGTTCAGAGCTTCGCGCAGGGTGGCGGTTTCATCGCCCTTGCGTACAGGGAAAGCAACCTGGGAAGCATCATTGGTCAAAGCCGCAATCTTGATGTTCGCATCGGGATGCTCTTTCAGGTAGTCAAAATAGGTTACTTCGGCGTTCAGGGTGGCATCCACACGGCCGTTCAGCAGCAGCTCAATGGTCTGGTTCAGGTCGTCCACGCCGGTGGTTTTGGCGCCATAGCTTTCGGCCAGTGTTGCATAGGTGCTGGAAATGGTGTTGGCGGTGGTCTTGCCGTTCAGATCCTCAAAGCTGTTGATACTGTCATCATCGCTTTTTACAATAATGGCAGTGCGGATGTAGCAGTACGGGTCAGAAAAATCGTATTTCTGGGCGCGCTCTTCGGTAATTTCCACGCCGTTGGCCATGCTGTCATAGCGGCCGCCGTCCACGCCGGCCAGCAGGCCGTCCCATTCGCCCTCCACAAAGGTGGCCTTTACGCCAAGCTTTTCGGCAACCTTCTTGGCAACTTCAATGTCGAAGCCAACCAGCTGGTCGTTTTCGTCATGGTAGGTCCAGGGGGACCAGGTACCCTCGGTGCCAAACACGATCTCGCCGCGCTGCTGAATCTGGGCCAGCAGATCGCCGGAGTTATCGGCGCTGGCAGCGGTTTCGCTGGAAGTATCCGCTGCCGGTGCAGCAGAGGACGCTGCAGAGGAACCGCAGGCGGACAGCAGGGCGGCTGCCAGTACGGCAGCGGTCAATGCTTTCAGTTTCATATGTGCTTCTCCTTGGTTATGTAAAAACTTTTATTTATCTTCCACCAGACGCAAAAAAGCGCGGGTGCGTTCCTCGCGTGGGGCGGTAAAAATCTCTTTGGCGGGACCCTGTTCCACCACAACGCCGTGCTCCATGAACACGACCTGGTTAGAAACGTTGCGGGCAAAGCCCATCTCGTGGGTCACCACCAGCATGGTCATGCCCTCTTCGGCCAGCTGGCGCATCACGCTCAGTACCTCGCCGGTCAGCTCCGGGTCCAGCGCACTGGTGGGCTCGTCGAAGTAGATGATCTCCGGGTCGGTGGCCAGTGCACGGGCAATGGCTACGCGCTGCTGCTGACCGCCGGAGAGCTGGCGGGGGTAGTAGTCGGCCCGGTCGGCCAGACCCACCTTTTCCAGCATGCGGCGGCCGATGGCGTCGGCCTGCTCCCGGGGCATCCTGCGGGCCACGATGAGTCCCTCGGTCACGTTCTGCAGGGCGGTCTTGTTCCGGAACAGGTTGTAGTTCTGGAACGCAAAGGCCGTTTTTTTGCGCAGCCGGGCGATGTCGGCCCGGCCAGCATGGGCCAGGTCAAAGGTCTCGCCGTCCAGCACCAGCTGGCCTGCGTCGGCGGTCTCCAGAAAATTCAGGCAGCGCAGCAGGGTGGTCTTGCCGGAGCCAGAAGGGCCCAGAATGGCCACTACATCGCCTTTTTCCACGGTCAGGTCCACGCCCTGCAGCACCGGCAGCTCGCTGACCACCTTGTGTGCACCGGGGCGCAGACCGGCTTTTGCGTAGGTGCGGAAGGTCTTGTGGACGTTCCGGATCTCCATCATTGCCATGGGTTCCACACTCCTTTCTTACTGGAAGCCCCGGGCGTTGAGCCGGTGCTCCAGCACAGCCTGCAGTTTGGTGATGACCGTGCAGAACAGCAGGTACACCACCGCCACCTCACAGTAGATGGGCAGGAAGATGTAGGTGCGGGCCGCCACGCGCTGGCCGGCCATGAACAGCTCGGCCACCGTGATGTTGGACGCCAGCGAGGTGTCCTTGATCATGCCGATGAGGGAGTTGGACAGGGCGGGCACGGCGGTGCGCAAAGCCTGCGGCAGCACGATGCGGCGCATGATCTGCACCCAGCTCATGCCTACGCAGTAACCGGCTTCCAGCTGACCCTGGGGCACGCTTTCCAGCGCGCCGCGCATGGTCTCGGCGCAGTAGGCACCCTCATTGAAGGCAAAGGCGATGACGGCGGCGGGAAAGGCGTCCAGCATGATGCCCAGGCTGGGCAGGCCGTAAAAGATGATGAACAGCTGCACCAGCAGCGGTGTGCCGCGGATGACCCAGATGTAGAACCGGGCGATCTGCCGCAGCACCGGCACGTTGGCGTACTGCACCAGGGCTACCGCCACCGCGATGATCATGGCAAAAAAGAAGGACACCAGCGTCAGCGGGATGGTCATGGTAAGGCCGGCCGTCAGGATGCGGGGCAGGGCCTCTACCAGCACGCTGACCGTGCGGTTGGATAAAAGTGCTTCAAACATGAACGATCACAGTACCTCAAATACTCTCAGAAAACAACGGTGAATGTATTATACAACTTCGAGTATACTCAAAGTCAAGGGGTTTGCGGAAATTCCTACAAAACCTACCAGAATACTATAACATGAAACGTCCGGCGGTGCAAATGGTTTGCAAAAATCGCGTATTGTGAACAAAAACGGCCCAGCCGCTGCGGGAACTTTGTGCAATGCGGCAAGCCGGTTGACGCGGCAGGCGCTTTCGTGTACAATGGGCATAACAACGTGCACACCGGGTTTGCCGGTGCCGCGCAAATTCACCGGCGGCCCGGCTGCCGGTGCAAACGGAGGACACAAACGTGACGAAACGGAAGATTGGCGTTCTGGGTGCAGGTACCTGGGGCATGGCGCTGGCGCGGATGCTGACCGTCAGCGGCAACGAAGTGCAGGTGTGGTCGGCCATTGAGGCGGAGGTGGACAACCTCTCCACTACACGGGTGCACCCCAACCTGCCGGGCATGAAGATCCCGGCCGAGCTGCAGTTCACCAAGAGCATCGAGGAAGTGTGCACCGGCAAGGATGTGCTGCTGTTTGCAGTGCCGTCGGTGTTCGTGCGGGGCACCACCGCCAAGGCACGGCCCTATATCCCGGACGGTCAGATCCTTGTGGATGTGGCCAAGGGCATGGAGCCGGATACCTTATATACCATGACCGAGGTGATCGCCGACGAGCTGAACAGGGACGGCGGCCCCAAAAACTGCAGGCTGGTGGCCCTGAGCGGCCCCACGCACGCCGAGGAAGTGGCGCTGGACCTGCCCACCACCATTGTGTCGGCCTGCCCGGATGACGAGGCGGCCCGCTTTGTGCAGGATGTGTTCAGCAACACCTGCATGCGCGTGTACACCAACCCCGACATCAAGGGCGTGGAGCTGAGCGGTGCCCTGAAGAACGTGATCGCCCTGGGCGTGGGCATCTCCACCGGCCTTGGCTACGGCGACAACGCCCGCGCGGCCCTGATCACCCGCGGCATTGCCGAGATCGCCCGCCTGGGCGTGGCCATGGGCTGCAACATCCACACCTTTGCGGGCCTGGCCGGCATCGGGGACCTGATCGTGACGGCCACCAGTATGCACAGCCGCAACAACCGCGCCGGCATCCTCATCGGCAAGGGCGAGAGCCCGGAGCAGGCGGTGAAGGAAGTGGGCATGGTGGTGGAGGGCATCAACGCCCTGCCCGCCGCTATGGAGCTCGCCGCCAAGTACAACGTGGAAATGCCCATCGTGCAGACGGTGAACGCCATCGTCAAGGAGGGCATGAGCGCCAGCGACGCGCTGCGCACCCTGATGGACCGCAACCGCAAGAACGAGATGCCCCAGGGCTACGAGAACATATAAGAATTGATACCGGAAAGGCACAGCTGTTCTGAGAACGGCTGTGCTTTTTTGCGCTTTGCGTGCAGAGCCGGCCCACTGACATCTGGCAAGATGCCCCCAAAATCATTCAAAATTTTTACAGAAATCAGACACGAAAGGGTAGAAGGTCGGGAAACTTTCTGCTATACTGAAACTATGAGCGCACTGCGCTCGACAGAAACAGGAGGGGATCTTATGCCGTCAACTTATGCGCACCGCCGCTTCGGCGCGGATGTTCTGCAGCAGCTGCCCGCAGCCCTGCAGGATCAGATCGGGAAAAACCGGGCCCTGTTCGACGTGGGCCTGCACGGGCCGGATCTGCTGTTCTACTATCATGCAGCCAAGTCCAACCCCGTGAGTGCCCTGGGCAACGCCATGCACGAGCAGTCGGGCCGGGTGTTCTTTGAGCGCGCCCGGGGCGTGGTGCGACAGGCAAAGGACCGGGACGCCGCGCTGGCCTATGCGCTGGGGTTCGTGTGTCATTTTGCACTGGACAGCACCTGTCACCCCTATGTGGAGGCCTACACCCGCCAGAGCGGGGTGAGCCACTGCGAAATCGAGACCGAGTTCGACGATATGCTGCTGCGCCGGGACGGCCATGACCCGAAGAGCTTCTTCACGGCCAGCCATATCCGGTCCACGGCGGAAAATGCCCGGGTCATCGCGCCCTTCTACGAGGGCCTGACCGGCCTGCAGGTGCTGGACGCCCTCAAGGGGATGATCGCGATGCACCGGCTGCTGCAGCCCTCCGGCGCGGTCAAGCGCTGGGTGGTGCTCACCGGCATGAAGGCAGTGGGCAAGTACGACGTGCTCCACGGCCTTGTGGCCAACCCGCAGCCCAACCCGCAGTGCACCGAGAGCAATGAGAAACTGGATGCCCTGTACCAGCAGGCCATTCCGCTGGCGGTGCGGCTGATCGAAGCCTATGCGGAAACGCTGGACACGGACGAGCCGTTGGACAAAGCCTATGACCACACCTTCGGGGAATTCTGAGGGGCGGCCAGCAGGAGGTCAGAGAAACTCCCTGCCGTTCAGACAACTGGGAAAAGAGAGTGCACCGCACGGCGGTGCGAGAGGAACAAGAATGCAAAAGAAAAAATTTAAGGTCACGCCGCTGGAGCGTGCGTGGATCCTGTACGATGTGGGCAACTCGGCTTTTGTGCTGATGATCGCTACGCTGGTGCCCATCTTCTTCAACGCGCTGGCGGAGGCCGGCGGCGTGAGCAAGGTGAACTATCTGGCCTACTGGGGCTATGCAAGCTCGGTGGTCACGGTGATCACCGCCGTGCTGGGGCCAATCCTGGGCACCCTGGCCGATACCAAGAATTTCAAAAAGCCCATCTTCATGCTCTGCCTGTTCGTGGGTGTGCTGGGCTGCTGTGCCATGGGCGCGGCCCGCACCTGGCTGCCGTTCCTGGTCGTCTTTATCGTGGCCAAGATCGGCTTTTCGGGCAGTCTGGTGTTTTATGACTCCATGCTGGGCGATGTGACCACCCCGGAGCGGATGGACATGGTGTCCTCCCGCGGCTATGCCTGGGGCTACATCGGCAGCTGTGTGCCCTTTGTGGTGTGTCTGGCGCTGGTGCTGGGCAGCAGTGCCATCGGCATGAGCCAGATGACCGCCCTGACCATTGCACTGTTCATCACGGCGGCGTGGTGGCTGGTCACCACCCTGCCGCTGCTCCGGCGCTACCGGCAGGTCAACTATGTGGAGGTGGAGCAGCACGCCATCCGGCAGAGTTTTGTGCGCATCGGCCACACCCTGAAGCACCTCTATGAGGACAAGCAGGTGTTCTGGTTCCTGCTGGCGTTCTTCTGCTACATCGACGGCGTGTACACCATCATTGATATGGCCACGGCCTACGGCACGGCCCTGGGTCTGGACACCACCGGCCTGCTGCTGGCGCTGCTGGTCACCCAGATCGTGGCCTTTCCCTCGGCGCTGATCTTCGGTCGGCTGAGCGCAAAATACCCCTCCAGCCAGTTGATCCCGGTGTGCATCGCGGCCTATACCGGCATTGCGGTGTTTGCTTTCTTCCTCACCCAGCAGTGGCAGTTCTGGGTGCTGGCCGTGCTGGTGGGGATGTTCCAGGGCGGTGTGCAGGCACTGAGCCGCAGCCACTTTGCCAAGATCATCCCGGCGGAAAAATCCGGCGAATACTTCGGCCTGTTCGACATCTGCGGCAAGGGGGCATCCTTCCTGGGCACCATGATCGTCAGTGTGGGCAGCCAGCTCACCGGCAGTGCCAACGTGGGCGTGGGCAGCATCGCGGTGCTGTTCGTCATCGGCTTTGTGCTGTTCCGGGTGTCGTGCCGGACGGAACACGCCAAGCAGGTGTAACACACGTTTTTTCAAAAGGCTCCTCTGTGCATGCACAGGGGAGCCTTTTTGGGTTATTGTTTACAAACCGGCAATTGTGTTTTGGAACGGTGAATGATACAATAGGGCCAGACCAAAAACACAAAGGAGAATAAAGCGATGAAGCAGGTTCCCGGTTATACCCTCGTCCGCACAGAGGACTGCCCCGAGCAGCACGGTACCCTGACCGTGCTCACCCACGACGTGAGCGGGGCCACCATCCTGCTGGTGGAAAATGAGGACAACAACAAGGCCTTTGGCATCGGGTTCGGCACCTTCCCCTCCGATGACACCGGCGTTTTTCATATTCTGGAGCATTCGGTGCTGGCCGGAAGCGAAAAATACCCGGTCACCTCGCCGTTTCTGCAGCTGCTCAAGAGCAGCATGGCATCCTTCCTCAATGCCATGACCTTCCCGGATAAGACCGTGTACCCCTTTGCCACTCCCAACGAGACGGATTTCAGAAACCTGATGGACGTCTACCTGAACGCGGTGTTCTGCCCGCTGGCCATGGTGGACAGGGCTGTGTTCGAGCAGGAGGGCTGGCACCGGGATGCCGACGGCACTGTGAGCGGTGTGGTGTACAACGAGATGCAGGGGGCCCTTGCCACCCCGGACGCTCAGCTGCAGAATGCACTGGAGCGTGCCATGTTCCCGGACACGGCCTATGGCTTTGTGTCCGGCGGCGACCCGGAGAGCATCCCGGCGCTGACCTATGAGAAATATCAGCGGGTGTACCGCCGCCACTACAGCGCGGACAACTGCTGCATCACCCTGTACGGCAAGATGGACATGGCCGAAAAGCTGGAAATGCTGGACCACGATTACCTGTCCCGGATGCCCAGGACCACCACCCGCCCCCGCCTGACGGTGCAGGACGAGCAGCCGGGCACCTGCGTGGAGCTGCCCTATTACACCGAGAATCCGGAGCCGGACGAGGTGCAGTGCGCACTGGCCTGGTACACCGGTGCCTTTGCGGACCGGGAACGGCAGCTGGGCGTGGAGATCCTGCTGGACGCGCTGCTGGGCACCAACAATTCGCCCCTGAAAGCGGCCCTGCTGGCCGAAAAGCTGGGCGCGGACATCGACATGGGCTTTGATGACAGCACCCTGCAGCCCACGCTGGAGCTGGTGCTGCGGGGTGCCACCGAAGAGAGCGCCCGCAAGTTTGCCCCGGCGGTGCGCAAGGCAGTGGATGACGTACTGGCCCGGGGCATCCCGCAGGAGCTGCTGCTGGCCTCGCTGAATTCGGCAGAGTTTGCCTCGCTGGAGCGGCCGGGCAGCCTGCCGGACGGCGTGCTGGACGCCATCAACGCTTCCACGGGCTGGCTGCACACCGGGGACCCCGCCCTGCTGCTGCACACGGATAAGCTGTTTGCCTCCCTGCGCAGCAAGATGGCGGACGGCTGGTTCGACGGGCTGCTGCGCAGCCTGTTTGCCCCGGCTCCGGTGCAGGTGCTGCAGGTGCCCACCCTGCCCAAGAACCAGGAAGAGACACAGGCCCCGGCCCGCACCGACGCCAAACTGGTGCTGGATCATCCGCTGACCGTGGCCGACCTGGGCGAAGGTGCCCCCAGCGCGGCCGGGCAGACCGAGCAGGTGGCCGGTGCCACGGTGCTGCGCCACCCCTCGGCGGGCAGCCTGTACCTGAATTTCTACTATGACCTGGGCCATGTGGCCCCGGAGGATCTGCCGTATCTGGACCTGCTCACCGATGTGCTGGACGAGCTGGACACGCCGACCCACACGGCCCAGCAGCTGAACACCCTGCGCAGCACCTGGCTGGGCGACAGCCGCGTACTGCTGGACTTCTGGACCGGCCGGCAGGAGGGCGCACCCTGCCATGCCAAACTGACCATGAGCCTGAGCCTGCTGGAACGCAGCCTGCAAAAGGCCGTGGAGCTGGGCGGCGAGTGGCTGTATGACACGCAGCTCACCGGCCCGGCGGCGGAAGCCGCCTTTGCCCGGGTGCTGAGCCAGCAGAAACTGAACATGGAACAGCAGTTCATCCAGCAGGGCAACGCCTATGCGGCGGTCCGTGCCAGTGCCCACTACAACGTGGAGAACGCGGCCAGCGAGCGATGCAGCGGCGTAAGCTATTATCACTTCCTGTGCGATCTGCTGGAAAAGGCCGACTGGGCAGGCCTTGGCGCAAAGCTGGAAACCCTGCGGGCCCAGGTGCTGCAGCATGCCCAGCTCACCGTGAGCCTGCACGGCTCGGAGCAGGCGCTGGACACCTTGCGCACCCTGCTGCCGGGCAGCTGGTTTGCGGCGCAGGAGCGCGACGCGGCGCAGCCCTATGTGGAGCCGCTGACCCCGCCGGTGAACGAGGCCTTTATGATTGACGGCGGCGTGAACTACGCGGTGCAGGTGTGGCCCATGGAGCGCCGCAGCGACCGCAAGGTGCTGGCCCGCGTGATGAGCTACGAATACCTGTGGCACAACATCCGCGAGGTGGGCGGTGCCTACGGCACCGGCATGCTGTCGTCGGACGGCGTGGAGTACCTGTACACCTACCGGGACCCCCACCTGACCGAGAGCTACGACACCTTTGCCAAGGGCCCGGCGGAGCTGGCCGCCCGCGATTACACCGAAAAGGACCTGAACGACCTGATCGTGGGTGCCGTGGCCAAGCTGGACACGCCCCGCAAGCCCCGCGCCGAGGCACGGGAGCTGGACCGGCAGTATTTCTGCGGCATCACCGAAGCAATGAAGGCTGCCGACCGCAAGGCCCTGTGTGCCGTGGACGCAGCTCTGCTCAAAGAGCAGGCCGCCGGTCTGGCCGATGCCATGGCTGCCGGTGTGAAGGTGACCTTTGGCAGCAGGGACGCGGTGGAGGCCGCAGGCTCCCTGTTTGACCGCGTAGAGACCCTGTAACGAAAACAAACCAATGAAGCCCCGGCACAGTGTGGAATGCAGACTGTGCCGGGGCTTGTTTTGTGCGAAAAATCAGAAGGCACCCTGATAGTATTCCAGCAGGATGCAGCCGGTGCGCAGGACATTGCGCACGGCGGCATCGTCCAGGTCCAGCTGCAGCAGGGTGCGGATGCGCTGCAGCCGGTACACCAGCGTATTGCGGTGGATGAAGAGCTGCCGGGCCGTGGCATGGAGGTTCTGCTCCTGCAGCAGGTAGACGCACAGGGTGTGCAGCAGGGCGGTGCTGTGGGCCTGGTCGTACTCCTGCAGGCGGCGCAGCATGGGGTGGATGAAGGCCCGGAGGTTGGCGCTCTGGGCGATGGTGCGGACAAACACGTCCTGATACAGGGCCGAGGCGCTGCGGCAGCCGCGTGAATGAGGCTCTGGTCTCCATGTGGTTCAACAACTCCCCCGAGGCCGGCAACTGGCTGATCGACAAGTGCGCGGAGTTCGGTGTGGTGCCGGTGTCCTTCCGTGCACATGCCCCTAACGCCATCATCCCCGAGTCCTACGACTACCACATGTTCGTCAACGTCGGCGACCATCAGTTCGACTCCAAGTGCGGCTACTTTGCAGCCACCAACGTCCTGTACGAGGACAGCCAGAACGCGGAAAAGTACGAGCACCCCGCCACCTACTTCTTCAACACCAAGGCTCAGGAGCTGCTGGTGGAGGACGGCCGCGTGACCGGCGTGTTCGCACAGCGTGACGGCGAGCTGTGGCTGTTCCGTGCCACCAAGGGCGTCATCCTGGCCACCGACGGCAAGATCTCGGACATCGTGGTCAACTCCCATGCCGAGTCCTCTGACATCGGCGCACCGGCTCTGGACAAGCTGATCCAGAACGCCATTGCTGCCAACAGCGCAGAGATCGACGGCGCTTCCGGCGCTACCATGACCTCCGACGGCTTCCGTGAGGCTGTGGCACAGGCTCTGGCAAAGGCACAGTAAGGCTTTATAAAAAAGAACCCCGGGGACGGGCAGCGCAGGACGCTGCCCGTCCCCTTTTTGCGCAAAAAAGCGGCGTCCGCAAAAAGCAGACGCCGCAGGAAAAAACAGGGAATGCCGCGCAGAAGGATCAGTTCTTGCGGGCAATCATTTCGGTGTAGGCCAGCACCAGCGGGCCGACGCCCTTGGCGTCGTTGCACACCACCGGCTCGCTGAAGTAGTAGGCCAGAGAGCCGTCGCGGTGGTCCTTGCCGCCCAGACCGGCCACCAGGCAGATGCCGTCCAGCTGCAGGCTGCCGTCCGGATTCTTGGACAGGTACTTGTCGCAGGTGCCGTAGAAGGCCTTTTCAGCCCAGGCTGCCATCCGTTTGGGCAGGTAGCCCAGGCGCACGCCCTTGAGCACCGCGTAGGCAAACAGGGCAGTGCCGCTGGTCTCCAGATAGTTGCCCTCCACGCCGGGGTGGTCCATCACCTGCCAGAACATGCCGGTCTCCTCGTCCTGGAACT
>ERZ838399.2812-NODE-2812-length-12238-cov-3.229500_pt1 | contig 12238 bp, 9 predicted proteins | sample MGYA00519683_ERZ838399 | MGnify/ENA primary metagenome ERZ838399 (study PRJEB31850, sample SAMEA3708833) | human gut metagenome | biome: human gut; feature: human-associated habitat; material: faeces | place: China | collected 2014 ...
ATGCAGAGGGTCCAGCCTTTTTCGCGTGGTTACCCAAAATGTTCGGAAAAAGAGTAGTGGTTACAATCCACGGTATAGACTGGAAACGCGAAAAATGGAAGTCTGGTTTTGGTTCCAAATTTATTCGCCAGGGAGAAAAGAATGCTGTAAAGTATGCAGATGAAATCATCGTTCTGAGTAAAGGTGTTCAGGATTACTTCAAAGAGACCTATGGAAGGGAGACACATTTCATTCCGAATGGTGTGAACAGACCAGAAACCCGAGAAGCTGGTTTAATAACAGAAAAATTTGGACTGACGAAAGATTCCTACATATTATTTCTTGGTCGACTGGTACCGGAAAAAGGTATCCGGTATTTGGTTGAAGCGTTCAAGGATGTCAAAACAGATAAAAAATTGGTTATTGCTGGTGGATCTAGTGATACGGATTCTTTTATGGTGAAGCTGAAAGAGCTGGCAAAGGATGATGAAAGAATCATCTTTACCGGTTTTGTCCAGGGACAGATGCTGGATGAACTGTATAGCAATGCTTACATATATACATTGCCTTCAGACCTGGAAGGTATGCCATTAAGTCTGTTAGAAGCAATGAGCTACGGCAATTGTTGTCTTGTTTCTGATATCCCAGAATGTACGGAAGTTGTAGAAGATAAGGCGCTGATTTTCAAAAAGTCAGATATCGAGGATCTTAGAGATAAACTGCAACATGCCTGTGACTATCCTGAAAAAATTATAGCAATGAAGAGGCAGGCAGCTGATTTTATCTGCGAGAAATATAACTGGGATGATGTCGTAAAAGAAACAATGAAGCTGTACAGGAGAAAATGATAGATGAAAATATTGATTATAAATAATCTCCTCTGACCGAAAGCGGGTAGTGAGATGTACGTAGTGAAAAGCCTCAGAAAACAGCTGTAATACGCTAAATTATATACTTTCCGAACTGCATGACACCTCTTTTCAGTATCACTACCTACTTTCGTATAGAGCAGATGATGTTATCATCAGCCTTTTTAAGTATCACACCCTGCATTATGATATAGCACCTCGGTAATCATTAAGACTCGGAAACGACTATGACTTTATCATACGAACGCAGGGCGGGAACAATAACCAGAAATAGTGGCAATGCGGAAATCTGTATTGCAAGCAAAGAATCTATAGGAGAAGAAAAATGATAAGAATCCTTCATTCTGTCAGCAATATGGATCGTGCCGGCATCGAAACAATGCTGATGAATTATTATCGCCATATTGACAGATCGAAAATACAATTTGACTTTTTATGCAATAAGAAAAAGCCCGGTGCATACGATGCCGAAATAAAGGAAATGGGCGGTAAAATCTATCACACACCTGGCTTAAATCCGGCAAAGTATCCTTCGTATCTGAAATGTATGAAGAAGATTTTTGAGGAGAATCCGGAATACAAAATTGTAGAAGCGCACAACGGAGCTCTTGGAGTATACGCACTTCATGCTGCAAAAGTCAATCACATTCCGGTGCGTATTTTTCATGCACATGGCGCAAGCATTACGAGAGACTGGAAGCTACCAATCAAACTTGTTTGCAAAGCTTTGCTGCCGTCCAATATGAATCAGCATTTTTCTTGCGGAATCGAAGCAGCCAGATGCTATTTCGGAGAAAAAGTTGTAGAAAGAAACGATTATGAATTGATTCCCAATGCAATCGAGGTGAATCGGTTCGTTTTCGACTCAACGATAAGAAATAGAATCCGACATGACAATCATTTGGAAAACAAACATATCGTTGGTCATGTCGGACGCTTTATGTCTCAGAAGAATCACACATTCTTATTGGATGTTTTTGCTGAGGTTTCAAAAAGGGATTCGTTAGCACATCTTGTGCTGCTGGGTGACGGTGAGCTGATGGATGCCATGAAAGAGAAAGCAAGCAATCTTGGAATAAAAGATCGAGTGACGTTTGTCGGAAATGTAGGTAATGCGAACGAATGGTATCAGGCATTTGACTGCTTTGTACTGCCATCGGTATGGGAAGGACTCCCTGTTGTTGGCGTTGAGGCTCAGGCGGCAGACCTGCCATGCATTTTTTCTTCCGCTGTAACACGCGAGATTGGTTTGTCAGATCGTGCAAAATTCATCCCGCTTACAGAAGAAATCTCGACTTGGGCAACTGAAATATGTAATGCCTTACAGCAGAATGCACGCAATGATAACACAAAGTTGATAACGGAACATCACTACAATATTGAAATTGAGGCAAAGAAATTGCAGGAGCGATATTTACAGCTGGCTGGAGAAGTGGAATGAAAATAGGAATTTTAACACATCAATACATCAATAATTACGGAGCATTTCTACAGGCGTGGGCATTACGGGAAGCAATCGCAGAATTATTTCCGAACGATGAAGTGCAGATCATAGATTATGTTAATCTGAAGCATTTTATCATCAATGCAGGTGGATGGTTCCGGTTTTATAAAAACAGAGAGTCTTTTAAAGATTGGATGGAGAAAATCAAGCTTCCACGGACATTCGCAAAAGCTAGAAATCAGGAAATGATTCTTTCCAAGCGGTGCTTTAATGCAAAACAGATCAATGCATTGGACTTTGATTGCATTATTGTTGGTAGTGATGAGGTCTGGAATTATAAGGACACAAAAGGAAATGCTGCGCTCAAATTTGGCGAAGGACTCACTTGCAAAAATTTGATTGCCTATGCGCCGAGTGTGGGAAAGACGACAGCAGATGAAAGCGTCCCGGAGTATGTGATTCGCGGAATCAAGAAGTTTAAGAAAATATCGGCACGAGATGATCTGACAGAGCAGCTCGTGTGCAATATAACGGGAACGGCTCCGGAGAGAGTGCTTGACCCAACATTTCTAGCGGAATTTCCTCGTGCCGAATTGGCAGCGAAGAAAAAGCCATATATCCTTTTTTATTATTGTGAAAACCTGCCGCATAATATATTGAATCAGATTTTTTCTTATGCAAAAGAGCATGGTCTGGCAGTTTATGGTGCAGGGGAATGCGATAAAAGGTATTCGGAAATCACAGTGAACCTTATGCCGTTTGAGTGGGTGGAAATGTTCCGCAATGCAGAATTTGTTTTTACCGGAACTTTTCATGGGGCAGTTTTTTCCATTTTGAACCGTCGGCAGTTTAAGGTCTATTTGACGAATGAAAGCAGGATTAAAAAAGTTACGGCACTCTTGGAGGAACTTGGAATCCAAAACCGAAAAATGGATTCCAAGTTTGAATTTGATCTGGAAAGCATGAAGAACGAAATCAATTATGATGCTGTTTATCGAGTGATCAATGAGAAACGTCAAAGCAGCAAACAATATTTGAAGGATGCGATAGGAATGGCAAAACAATGAAAATCGGAATTTTAACACATCATTATGTAAAAAATTATGGCGCATTCCTTCAGATGAAGGGAATGTATGAAACGCTTCAAAGACTATATCCTGAAGCAGAAGTGACGGTCATCAATTATGTAAATCAAAAGCACTGGAGAAGGAATATCATCCATATTCTTCATTTTCGTCCGGGAGTTGATACGCTTTCTACTTATGTGGAAAAAATCCGGCAGTTAAGAACATTCACAAAATATGAACGCAGTATTCCGAGGACTCGCCCGGTAAAGACTGCCAAGGAGATAATCGATTTGAAATTGGATCTTATCGTTCTTGGCAGTGATGAAATTTGGAATCTGTGTGGATCTGGGTACCATCCTTTGAAATTTGGTACGGGACTTGAAAATCAGCGGACAATTGCTTATGCACCGAGTGTTGGCGCAGTAACCGAAGAAACCGCTGTGCCGGAGGATGTCCTTTCGGGCTTGAAACACCTTGACCGGATATCTGGTCGTGATGTGGAATCTTTAAAATTTGTTGAGAGAGCCTGCGGAAGAAAAGCTGAGAAAATGCTTGATCCGACTTTTCTCTATAATTTTGATACGGATATTGAAAGGGAAAATATCAAGCCGAAGCCGTACCGCTATATTCTGATTTATGACTGCAAATTAACAGAACCGATGGTGAAACAGCTGCAGGAATATGCAAAGAAGAATGATTTGAAAATCATTGGTGCGGGCGATTACAAGACATTCTACGATGAAGGATTTATTGACCTGACCCCATATGAGTGGGTCGATTTGTTTCGGAATGCAGAAAAAGTTATTACTGGAACATTTCATGGGACAGTTTTTTCTATTAAGTACAACAAATCGGTTTTGTGTTATCCAACAGAGAAAAACCGAATCAATAAGATTCGTTCGCTGTTATCCGATATGAAGATTGCCTCTCGACTTTTGGAGGTGGGATGCGAAGATGATTTTATCCCGCTGTTGGATACGCCAATGGATTATACAGAAACTCGAAACTATATTGCACAGAAGATTCAGGAAGCAGATGACTTCCTTACAGGAGATAAATCATGAGTTCGATCGTTTTATTTGACGATAAAAAAGATTGCTGCGGCTGCGGGGCGTGCATGAATGTTTGTCCCAAGAATGCGATCCGAATGGCGGAAGATGAAGTCGGTTTTGTTTATCCGGAAATCGATCAAAATTTGTGTGTTGGATGTGGTGTCTGCAAAAAGGCTTGCGGTTATCAAATGCAACCTCTGATGCAGAAGTCTGAAGCAGTCTATGCAGCTGCATCGAACAATGACAATTTGCTGCGAAAGTCTGCATCTGGCGGAGCATTTGCTGTCCTCGCAGAGAATGTGTTGAAAAAAGGTGGTGTGGTATATGGTGCTGCACTTCCTCTGGAAAATGGAAAATTGGAGCCAAAGCATCTCCGCATTGATACAGTGGAAAGGCTGCCTGAACTGCAAGGATCGAAATATGTGCAAAGTGCGATTGGGGATACCTATGCACAGGCCCAAAAAGATCTGTTGGATGGAAAAAGTGTTCTTTTTTCTGGAACACCTTGTCAGATTGCAGGATTAAAGCAGTATCTGAAAAAAGATTATGAAAATCTGCTCACAGTGGACATTATTTGTCATGGAGTTCCGAGCAAACGATTTTTCCAGAGCTTTATGGAAGACTACGGGAAGAAACTGGGCGGAACAATCACCGAGTTTTATTTCCGGGACAAGAGCAAAGGGCAGGGCATGATTACCCGGAGTGTCTATAAAAATAAAAATGGCGAACGGCAAGAAAAAGTAATCGCAGGAAATTTACTTTCCTACGTCAATTTATTTTTGAGATCGTTCACATACCGCAAAAATTGCTATTCCTGCCCATTTGCTTCAGAAAAGCGAGTTGGAGATCTGACTTTAGGTGATTTTTGGGGATTTCATGAAGAATACCCGTCTTATGATGAAAAGCAGGGACTTTCTAACGGGAAGGGCGTTTCCTGCATTTTAGTCAATACTAATCAAGGAAAAGTTGCATTGGAGCAGTGTGAAAGTCAGTTCGTCCTGATGACCTCAGACTTTGACAAAGTTGCACGGCATAACGACCAGCTGCATTCGCCCAGCAAGTACAGCCCGAAACGTGAGCAGATTCTGGAATTGTACCAGAAAGAAGGCTATGAAGCGGTTGATCGCTATTTCCATAAAAACTATAAGAAGGATATCTTGAAATATACGGTTTCCGGAATGCTTCCAAAAGGGTTGAAGAGAAATATTAAGAAGATGGCTGGTAAAATTAAAAACAAGTAAAAATATGGGATGGAAAGAATGTAATATGGAGAAATAAAGCAATGCTGTTTTTAGTATTTTTTATAGTGGTTGCACTATTGGTTGCACTGAAAGGAAACAAAAAATTTATTTTGTTTTTCATGGCGTTTTATCCAGTATTGCCTGATTATTTTGCTATCGAATTGGGCGGCGGGCTTCCATTACTCAAGGCCAGCAGAATTTTGTTACTGATTCTGATGCTGTGTGTGTGTTTTCATAATAAAAAAATACATCTGATCAGACAACCATTGAAAGTTACAGGTTTATACTGGCCGTTGTTTATATATTTTGCGGCAAGAATTTTAGCAAATGGATATTATGCACCGAGTTTATCTGCGGCAATCAATACTGAGTTTACAGTGATTGTGGAACAGCTATTGCTGATTGTTATGATTTGTCAAGTTGTTCGAAGCAGAGAAGATGTGCATTTGTGTGTAAAGACTATTGTGAATGCAAGCGGCGTAGTAGCAATTATAAGCATTATCAATGTGCTGATTGGGTCTAACTTGTTTTACAATTTGAATACAGTGTCCAGAAATGTACTGATGGTATCTACTGTAAGAATGGGTATTATTCGTGCAGAGGCAACTTTCGGACATCCGGTATATTATGCAATGTATTGCGCACTTATTATTCCGCTTGCATTGTATGTTTGGCAAAATGAAAAAAATGCGTGGAATAGCTGTGTTCTCGGTTTAAATGTTATTGCGGCGTTTTTGACTGAGTCACGAGGAACAATCGTTGTATTGCTGGCACTCTTTTTGGTATATGTTATAATTGCGGATAAAAAAACGAGAAACAGAATTTTAACTGCGGTCTGTGCGATTGCATGTGTCGCTGTTGTGGTTTCTTTTGTTGTACCGACAGTTGCGCAGCAGTTTTCAAATATTATTAAATCTGTAATGATTGCATTTGGAGATAGCAGTGAGACAATTGAAAATTTTGGAGGAAATTCTTCGACGGGGCTTTCGTCAAGAATGATACAGTTATCGGGTATTTCTTGGATGCTGATACATAATGCAGTATTTGGACTGGGAGCAAGTTGCCATACAAGAGGAAAATTAAGTTATCGTATAAATGGAATATGGCAGGTAAGAGATACCATTGATAACGGTTATGTTGGATATTTTGTAGAGGAAGGTTTGTTAGGTGGAATTGCATGTTTTAGCTTATTCTACTCGCTTCTTAAATCTTCTTGGAAAAAAGCAACATTCAAAAATTCAAGAAACATGAATAACAGCTTTTTTCTCTGTTTTGTGTCCTATGTGGCGGTAATGCTGTCTGTTGCTGATGTATCGCAGTTGCTTTGGGTAATTATTGCTTTATATATAACATATAATGCGAAAGCACAAGCAATTGCAAGCGAATAATTTGAGAGGTTTAGTATGTGTCGATGCTTAATATTATTATCTACATATAATGGCGAAAAATATTTACCAGAACTATTGGAAAGCGTACTAGCGCAGAAGGACATATATGTTGATATTCTTGCGCGTGACGATGGTTCTACAGATAAAACGGTTGAAATATTGAAAAAGTATGATAGGGTTAAAGTTTATGGAGGGAATAATTTAAAACCGGCGAAAAGTTTTCTGGACTTGATTTGGAAAGCGGATATAAATTACGATTATTATGCGCTGTGTGATCAGGATGATGTCTGGAAAGAAGAAAAAATCATTTCTGCTGTAAAATGTATTGAAAATATAGACAAGCCTGCTTTATACAGTAGTGCAGTTGAAGTGGTGGACAAAGACTTAACATTTATCCGGAAATCGTTTACAGATAATACATTTAAAAATCCATTGTATGATATTCTGACATATGGAACACCAGGATGTACATTTGTGTTTAATAAAGTACTGATGGAAAAGCTGAAACAATACAAACCTTCAGTAATTAGTATGCATGATAGCTGGATCAGCTTTGTGTGTCTTGCTGTGAATGGCTTTTTTTATTCAGATCAGAATGCCTATATCATGTATAGACAGCATGATGCAAATGTTTTGGGAGCACAAAGGCATTCTCTGAAAGATACACTGATGGGGATCGTTAAAAATAAAAATGTCCTTAGAAGTGATATGGCGAAGGAAATACTAAAAGGGTATTCCGAGATGATGCCAGAAAAAACAAAAGAAGCTTTTATAGCTTTTGCAGAATACAAAGAAAATTTGAAATATAAATTGAAGATTTTGATGCTCCCATATAATAAAAAGAAAACAACCAAGAGAACATTTGAAAAAGTAAAACTTCGAGTCGTGTTTAATACGATATAAAGTGGAATTGAAGATTGAGAGCATTTGATCTTCATAAAAATGAAGGAAGAGAAAGTCTACAATGTCAACATCACTGAAAAAAGGACTGATGTACGTCCTTATAGCAAATTTCATAAATTTAGGATTTAATCTGATAACTAATTTTGCTCTCCCGAAAGAACTGAGTGTGGAAAGCTACGCTACAATAAAAACATTCCAGCTATATGTAAGCTATGCTGGTTTATTTCACTTTGGATTTGTTGATGGAATGTACCTAAAATATGGAGGAAAAAACATTAAAGAACTCCGGCGTGAAGATTTAGGGACAAACCTTTCAACTTTAAGGTTGTTTGAAATTGTTGTTACGATTGTTTGTGCTATTATTGCGATAATTTCAAAGCAAGAAGTTTTGGTGTTTTTTTCGCTTTCAATTCTTCCGTTGAATTTAGCAAACTATTTCAAACAATTATATCAAGCAACGGGTGAGTTCTCACTTTACGGAAAAATCATGAATGCAAATACTATTTTGATTTTCTTTGCAAACATGATTTGGATTTTCTTAATAAAAACAGATAATGCTCTTTGCTTTCTGCTGAGTAATGTTGCGGTTTATTTTATTGTATGGATTGTATTGGAACTAAACTGTAGAAAACTTATTGGTAGCAAAAATGATGGAAATACATTTTCATTTGATGAGCTGATAAAAAATATAAAAGCGGGTATATTATTAACTGTTGGAAATCTGTCGTCAGTTGTACTTACAAGTATGGACCGATGGTTTGTAAAAGCTCTTATGACTACGCTTGCATTTGCACAGTACTCATTTGCTGTTAGCATGGAGAACTTTATGAATGTCGCAGTCACACCTGTTACAACTACATTATATAATTACTTTTGTAAGGCAACAGATGAAGTTAAGGTAAGAAAAGCAAGAAATTATGTGATGATTTTTGCCGCATTGATTGTATCCTGTGCATTTCCTGCTAGATTTATTTTGGAAGTATATTTAACAAAATATATCGATTCTGCTAAGGTGATGTTTTTGCTTTTTGCGGCACAGATTTTTTATATTGTCATAAAAAGCATTTACGTCAATCTCTATAAGGCACAAAAAAAGCAGAGTATTTATTTTATAAAACTCACAGCGATTATTGTTGTGGGATTTGTGTTTAATGTAATATGCTATAACCTTTATAAGGTAAAGGAAAGTTTTGCAGTGGGTACATTGCTATCGGCTGTATGCTGGTACTTTTTATGTTTACCTGATTTTAAGTGGATAAAATATAACACCAAGGAAAAGCTGTATCCTTTTATTCAGACGTGCGCTTTTTTAGTATGTGGATTTTGTTTTAGTGCTATCCCTGGATTTTTCATTTATATTTTTGAAATAATGGTTGTGACATGGATTTCTTTTCCTAAGGAGACAAAGTTCATTATTAATGAGGCAAAAAGCAAGTTGGCTCACTTAAAGTAACATGATCAGAATAGCCTGAACATTATAAAAAGGTCGAAGTATTCCGCTTCTGACTAAAATAGGATGCGTTGAGCTGTTGTCTGAAAGAAATCAAGGAGAAAAGTAAAAATGAGTCAGCTTTTAATTATTACCAAAAAAATCCTTACTAATATTCTAGCAGCTCTATATAAACCTTTTGGCTTTTCATGCTTGCTTTCTTTTTTTGCTCTGTTTTTTTACCTTTATGCCTATTACCCGTCTGAAGCCGGAAAAGGTTGGAAAGCAGCAATCCATACATGGTTTACTGCATTCAAAGAATCCTCTTTTTTTAGAAAGTTATTCTTGCTTGTTTTTGTCACCTCGATGATCCTGTTCCGGACGCTATTGAATCGGGACTTGTGGATGAATCCTTTGTCCGATGTAATGGGCGGCTGGGGCATCTGGGAAACGGTGAACGGAGAAAGACAGCTGACGACCGAGTGCATCGAGAATGTGATCCTGATGATGCCGTTCACCGGGATGGTGATGTGGACGTTTGATGTTGAGAAGGGTGTAGTATGGAAAAGCACAAAGCTTGGCCTGATCTTCTCCGTGAGCATCGAGATGCTGCAGTTGCTGCTTCGACTGGGGACATTCCAAGTGTCAGACATCGTGTACAACACGCTTGGCGGTATGCTTGGTGGACTGTGTTACATAGTGGGAAAGAAAGTACACGAAAGGCTGTCAAAATAGAGAATAATATGATATACTGGGGCAAACGAGACTGACTGTGTCTCAGGTGGGGCCCTGACTCTGGGGCCACGGGAGACCGTGGCTCTTGCTGCTCTAATAATCACACACCTCTACGCGGTGAGCAGCAGGCAACAATCTAAGGATTGGCTGAGATGTGAAGAACTACAGAAAAAATATGTGAGAGGGATATGAATGACAAAAAAATCAGACGAGGATTCCATTCATCCTTCGGAAACTGCCTATGATAAAGCCATAAAAAGAATGGAAGAACGAGAGGCACACATTTTTAATACTCCGGCTATGCAAATTGCCGCAGATGCTGCAGAACAAATAAGAATTCAACAGGCACCATTGATTCAAGCTTTACAGCCCCTGCAAGATACTTTGCAACCATATCATAATTTAATAGATCAAAATAGCTTGGGGCTTGTTGCGGCATCTCTATCTTCTGTGGCCCAGACAATAGTTCCCGATAATGCAGTGGGCTCAATGACAGAATCTTTGAATGTTGTAGCAACAGCAATACAGCCGTACCAACAAGATATGAATTTATTCAACTCAAATGTTCTAGCCGCTTTTGAAGCTGCAGCAATTACGCCAGAACTACGGGATTTTCGTACACAGTTTGAAGTTAATGTCCAAGAAATGGGAGATGGTATGTCTGCTATTTCTGATTATGTAAATGGATTGACTTCACAGTGGGACAATGCGCTTGGAGTGGCTAATGTATTAGAGCGTAGTATTGCAGCACAAAATCTCGCTATGGTAAGAATGCTGCCCTGCTACAGTGATTTAGAGCTGCCGCGTGGAAGTAAAAAGGTATTAAGGTCTTTGACAAAAACGACTGCTAAGAAATTGATGCAGTCCGATGAGATTCAGTTTGATCCAAAGGAAAAAGACTTTTATCACAAAGATTCACCAGAAAGTAAGCTATCGGCAGATCAAATCACGGTGGTAGAGAGTTCGCTGGAGCTGTTTGCGGAGTTTGATGAGTTGCTTTCATTTGAAAGCAAATTGGAACAGAATTTTGCTTTTGCTGTTCGGCATCCAGTTGGCGTTAGAATATATGAAATTCTTCAAAATTGGAAGAACTTCGTAAGCTTTGAGAATATTACATATTATCATGCAAGAACGTTAGGTGAAAATCAACGACATTTTCATGACTTTGAGATGATGAAAGCACCTACCAATGTTTCAGCACACGGCCGTTATAATGAAGTTGGAAGAAGCTGCTATTACATAGCTGAAAACAAGGACGGCGCATTAAAAGAAATTTACAAGCACAGTGGCAAAACCAAACCTCGTGTGCAAGTAATTGGGCTGAAAGCCATAAAATCGGCTAAATTACTTGATTTGTCTGGAGATGTAAAAGAAACTAATCGTTTCGTAGAGCACCTGAGATTTACAGTAGAAAACGATGAGGGAAGAACGGTGCAAGAATATTTACTGCCTAATTTTGTAGCTTCGTGCTGTAAAGAACTGGGAATTGACGGCATCAGATATAAAAGCACTGGATATAAATGCTGTGTTCTTTGGAAAGACGATTATTTTGAGAATGTCGAGAGCAGCAGAGAGATAATACCATATTAAAAATCCAAGGAAATATGTGAAGAAGATGCATAAAGTGCGGGGGTGATAAAATGGTTGACTTATATAAAAAATATTATCTTGATAGCGAGACGATCAAAGAGATTCTACAGAATGGAATTGTTGTGTTCGATACTTCTGCATTGCTGGATTTATATTACTATTCTTCAGAAACCAGAAATGAGATTTTTAATAAGGCATTCAATTATCTCAAAGGTCGGCTATGGATACCTGCACAGGTATACTTTGAATATTTAAAGAACAAAAGCAAGGTTTCAGAAAAACCAATCCTTTCGTATGAGCGACTATTAACGAAACAAAGCAAAGATGGTGGATATGTTAATTCAATCGTAGACAAGACAAAGATGCTCCAAGGGCAAAGTTTAGGCGAGATAAAAAATCAATTGAAGACACTGAAGGAACAAACATTAGGAACGGATAAGCACCCATATTTGTCTCCAGATGTGTATGCAGAATATGAAAGTGTATTGTCTGTTGTTGAAAATCAATTGACTGATTTTTCAACTAAGACAGCAGAATTCCA
>ERZ838399.2813-NODE-2813-length-12234-cov-14.370556_pt1 | contig 12234 bp, 10 predicted proteins | sample MGYA00519683_ERZ838399 | MGnify/ENA primary metagenome ERZ838399 (study PRJEB31850, sample SAMEA3708833) | human gut metagenome | biome: human gut; feature: human-associated habitat; material: faeces | place: China | collected 2014 ...
CTTTGCGCATTTACAGGTTTTCATATAATTTATTTGAAGTAGCACAATAGGTTAAATTATACAGTGTATACTCTGAACTTCCGGAAACCTGTGTTGTGACGATCTGTTCCCCTTTATACCATACAACAAACCAGTATCCTGTCGCATGGTCTACGCTGTTCCAGGTGAATTTTACCATATCTCCTACTGTATAGCTGTCACTGTTTTTCCATATGGATGGAGTTGTCGTTATTGGATCTGGCTTTCTATTGGATAAAAACAAATCCGCTTCAGCATTTCGCCTTCTTGTCAATCCCGCTAAGACTTGACCTCCTGATTTATTCCAGTTTGTAAATGCTGTACGTATTTGTGCATCAGAATACTTTGTATATCCATTTTTCAAAATTGTCTTTAATTGAAAAGTTTCCGTACTAACCCATACATTTCCCAAATTATATGTAAAACTAACCAACGCATCAAACTGATTTTGTCCTATTGTAATTCTATTAGAATTAAGAAAACTATTTACCGAATTCTCTGTCTTCGCAACATCCTGCTTTAAATACTGGTCTGCCTGTGCCTGAGTAATTGTCATCCCTGCATAGACGTCTGAGCCGTAATGTCCCCATCCTATTGTATAGTATTTTTCTGTTGAAACTGCCTTATATGCCGTCAAACGACAACTCTCAAACTGTTTTATAAGTGAATATCCATTTTCTCCTGTTGTCATTCCTCCTGCCCGGCTGGAAAAAGTATTTATTTCTGAGCCAGTTTCACTTAAAATTTCATCTGTTGATTCTGTTATTTCCTCTGTATCCGTAAATAACTCTGTTTCTATTTCTAAATCTGATGCTCCCTCCTCTGTATCTGTTTCCTCTTCCACTAGTACATCTTCTGGAACATCTTCGATTTCCAAGTCCTCTGAATTTTCCATATCTGAAAAATCCATCTGCTCATCCTCTACCGAAGTCTCCACCCCATCCTCAAAGTCGCTGGCAAGTACATCTATTGGCAAGTTCACCGTAAACATCACCAGTGCAGCCGCCGTTATACAGCTAAACCACTTCTTTGCTTTCTTTTTCATACTCTGTTTCCTCTTTTTTGTGTTTTATTTGCAGATTATAGCAAAACAACAGCTTGTTCTTTTTGAGCCTTTTGTTTTTCTAGCGCAAATTGTTCTTTCATTCCTGCAAATTTCATTATTTTTATGCATTATTTCTTCTCTGGTGCTTGATTTGATTTAATTTTAGTACATATATTTACTAATTGCAATGATAAATATATGTACTATGGTAAAGTTTACCTAAATTGCATGGAAGGAGGCTTTATTTGAATTATATACAACGAATTCGGGATCTTCGTGAAGATGCCGACTGTACGCAGACTCAGATTGCAGAATATCTCGGAACCTCTCAGACTATGTATGCCCGATACGAACGCGGAGCCAATGAAATGCCAATCCGACATTTGATTGCACTGTGTCAGTATTATCAGGTCTCTGCCGACTATATCCTCGGCTTCACCAATATCAAAAAACCTCTTCCTGTAAGAAAACACTCAAGATATAAAAATTAAGGCTGACAGTCATCTCATACGACTGCCAGCCTTAATCTTATCTACACATCCTTACATTCATTTACCTGGATTTCTTATACTGTCAACAATTCAGAATTTTTTATAATATCTTTTATCTGTTCTTCGTCCATTTCTGCCACATCCGCGATCTGAGCAGCTGTATAGCCTTTGTTGTACATTTTCATGATCATTTCCCGTTTACCCATTTCAATTCCGGTTTCAATTCCAGTCTCTTTAATTTTCTGGCTTAAATTACACATAATACTCACATCCTCTCTGAAATCCTTTTCTATTGGAATTGCATATTCATTTCCAATGATGTCCAGTTTTTCGTTTACCGTTAAATCCTGAGACAACAATGCTCCCAGTAATCTATGTAACTCGTATTTTTCCTCATGCTTCGGAAGTTCTTCGGCAAGCCCGATCATTACGATATTAATCAAGTCCATTTTTCCCTTCCAGGCATGGAAGTTTACAATACTGTCTTTCACCAGATGAATATGTTCCAAACTATTTTCTGGCATATTCATGCATACCCAAATAGAATAGACTCGCTTGATATCATTATAATTTGAATTTGAAAAATCTCTTTCCTTTTGTGAGGAAATCATCCGACTTACATAAAAAACAGAGCCAACAATCCCAAACAGACTGTCAGCCCTGCTTTCATTCACACATATCCAAATTCAATATTACCCTATTTCGTCAGAACCCTATAATTTTCTTTCTCATTATAATCTTTATGGATTCCGTCATCTTCGTACAGAGTATAGTTGCTGCCTTCATAGCCAAGCATCTTGAGGTGCTCTGTATCAATATCTTTCACGCACTCTGCCACTTCTGCGAGCGGGATGCATTTGCCGCTTCTGATGAAGAGTGGTACTTCGTTGAGTGCTACGTCTACATAATGAACTCCTTTGGCGAGGATTTCTTCGGAAATGGTTCCGTCTGGCAGGAACTTGATGAATTTCATTTCTTCCGGCAGGTAAACGTAGCGTCCTCTTGCATTCTGCTCGTAGACCGGTGCGATCATGATCTCGTTTCCGAGGATGAGCTGGTCTTCTACGCGAATCGCCATCTTGTCATCCGGATAAACGAAGCCGAGCGGTTTGAAGTACATGTCATCGTTCAGTGCAGCTTTCATGTACTCGCTGTACAGATACGGTACGAGACGGTATCTGGTATTAATGACATTTCGAAAATCCTCGATGTTTTCGAACTGGTAGCATTCCTGCTCTCTGGTTCCTTCTGCCGCATGATTACGCATTAACGGGGTGAATACACCCAAAGCAAGGAAACGGAGCACCAGATCTCTGGTTGTATCTGCGCCAAATCCGCCAAGGTCGGCACCTGTGTACATGAAGCCACACATATTCAGAGATGGCATCATCTTCAGATTAAGAAGGATGTGTGACCACCAGGATTTATTGTCACCGGTCCATATTCCACCGTAACGGTGCATTCCGATGTAGGAAGATCTGGAGAACATCAGGAAACGTTTTTCCGGATCAATACGCTCAAAGGCTTCCCCTGCTGCTCTTGTCATGTTGTAGCCAAAAAGGTTATGCACTTTGTCGTGACGGATTTTTTTGCCATCCACATTGTGGTAAAATCTTCTGTAATCCTCCGGATTGTTTGCAATGCCTTTCATCTTTGCCTGCATATCCCACGGATGGACCCTGCCTTCTGTGTCTTTTGCAAACTCTCCGGCAAGTTCTTTTGCTTCTTTAAGTCCTTCAGAGGAATAAAAGATTGCCGGCTCGTTCATATCGTTCCAAAAGCCTTCAATTCCCTGTTCAATAAGGAAACGATATTTGTCTCCAAACCACTTTCTGGCATCCTTATTCAGCATATCCGGGAAGTGGGTATCTCCCGGCCACACGGCTGCGACGAAATCACTTCCGTCCTCTCTCTTGCAGAAATAGTTGTTTCTGACGCCTTCCTCGTAAACATCGTATCCCGGTTCGACCTTGACTCCGGCATCGATGATTGGAATCAGACGAATATCCTGATTCTTCATTTCCTGTACAAATTCCGGAAAATCCGGGAAGTTTTCTTCGCTCAGTGTGAAGTCCTTAAAAGACTGCATGTAATCAATATCCATGTAGATCATATCGATCGGGATGTGATTCTCGCGATATCCTTTTGCAACAGTGCGGAAATCTTCCTTTGTGGTATAACCCCAGCGGCTCTGTCCGAAACCAAAAGCAAACTTCGGCGGGATGTAGCTGCGCCCGATCACATGGCGGAACTGTTTTACAATATCATAAGCATTTTTACCCTCGATCACATAGATATCCACATCCGCATTTTCGCAGGATACTTTAAGTGTATCCATTCTGGTATATCCGATGTCAAAGGTCAGTTTTGACGGATAGTCAAAAAACAATCCAAACGTCGTCTTACCGCTCACGATAATGAAGTTGTGAGCTCCGTACAGAGAACGCTTGTCCTCTGTATGCTCCGGATCATCTGTGCAGTTGCTGATGTAGCAGTAGCCTCTTTTGTTGATTCCGCGGTTGGATTCACCCAGGCCATAGACGATGTCATCTTCGTCCATGATATAGGTAAAAGCAAATCCTTCTTCCTGACTGATCTTTCCATATGGAAAAATGCCCTCAGTTGTTTCGATTTTTTCGGTCAGTGCCTCCGTGTCAAACGGAGTTCCATATCTGTATTTTCTGATCATCTCTGTGTTACCTCTTATTTATATAATACAAATGCCTCATATGGTTTCAGAATGATTTTGCCATCAAATGCAGTTCTGCCAAGGTTTGTGATCAGGCATTCTGCACCTTTAAATTCTTCCGGTACTTCTACTTCTGCGTCCTTGTCAGTGAAATTGCAGACTGTCAGAAGTTTTTCCTGATCCAGTTTTCTTGTGTAAGCAAAAATCTGCTCGTCGTCACGATAAAGCGGTTCAAACTCACCATAAACGATGATGTCTTTTTCTTTACGCAGGCTGATCAGTTTCTGATAGTAATGGAAAATAGAGTTCGGATCTTTGAGCTGCTGCGCCGCATTGATCTCTTTATAGTTCGGGTTCACTTTGATCCAGGACTCACCGTCTGTAAATCCTGCCTGCGCGGAAGTATCCCACTGCATCGGAGTTCTCGCGTTGTCACGACTTCTCAGCATCAGACATTTCATCATGTATTCCGGAGTCATAAGTCCTGATTCCGTAAGTTCTGTAAAGAAATTGATACTCTCAATATCACGATAGTCTTCCAGTTTGTCGAAGTAGACATTTGTCATACCAAGCTCTTCACCCTGATACACATATGGTGTTCCCTGCATCATATGAAGACAGGTCGCCAGCATTTTTGCGGAAGTCTCTCTGTATGCCGGATTGTCATTTCCAAATCGGCTGACACTTCTCGGCTGATCATGATTTCCAAGAAACAGGCTGTTCCATGCTTTGCCCTGAAGTTCTTCCTGCCATTTGATCATGATGCGCTTGAACTCTTTGAAATCATATTTCTCAGTTGTCCACTTTCCGTAATCACCGCTTCCATTATCCACATGCTCAAACTGAAATACCATATTCAGTTCTTTTCCGGCTTCTCCCGCATATTTCTGTGCCTCTTCGATAGTAACTCCTGAAGTTTCACCAACTGTCATGATATCATATCTGGAAAGTACTTCTCTGTTCATTTCCTGAAGAAATTCATGAACCCTCGGACCATGTACGCAATATGGTCCAAAATCGCCATAGAGACCATTGTTCATTTCTCCGTCCGGAAATGCCTGATCTTTGGAAATCATACTGATAACATCCATACGGAAGCCATCGATTCCTTTTTCACACCAGAATGTCATCATATCATAAACTTCCTGGCGGACTTTTTCGTTTTCCCAGTTGAGATCCGGCTGTTTCTTCGAGAACAGATGCAGGTAATACATTTGGGTCTGGGCATCATATTCCCATGCGGAACCGCCGAATACACCGCCCCAGTTGTTTGGTTCTTTTCCGTTGACCGGTTCTTTCCAGATATAGTAATCACGGTACGGATTGTCTTTGGACTTGCGGCTTTCGATGAACCAGTTGTGTTCATCGGAAGTGTGATTGACAACGAGATCCATCAGGATCTTGATGCCGCGTTTGTGTGCCTCGGCAAGCAGTTCTTCGTAGTCTTCCATTGTTCCGTAGTCTTTGTAGATCTTCTGATAATCAGAGATATCGTAACCGTTGTCATCCTGTGGAGACTCAAGCATTGGAGAGATCCACAGCACATTTACGCCAAGTTCTTTCAGATAATCAAGTTTCTGTATGATTCCTCTGATATCTCCAATACCATCTCCATTGCTGTCATTAAAACTTTTCGGGTAGATCTGATATACGACGCTTTCTTTCCACCATTTTTTCTCCATGCTATAAGCCTCCTATTTATTATTGTTTTATTGACCGATACCTACGAATTACTCCGCTGTTGCACAGCTCACGTAATTCTACAGCCATTCGGAATCCACAGATTTACTCCGTAAATCGCTACTTCCTCATGTCTGGCGGGTTCCAAGTTCAAATGTCTTATCCTGCAAGCAGGAACGACATTCTGAACTTTTAACCCTGGTATCTCACTTAACCGCACCGGCAACCACACCGTTCATGATCCATTTCTGGCAGAAGAGGTATACGATCAGTACAGGGGCAAGAACCAGCAGATAGGATGCGAATGCCAGGTTGTAATCTACAGAGAACTGTTTTTTGAATACGTACTGTGCAAGCTGTAATGTCTGCTGACTCTCATCGCTCAAAAGTACCAGCGGCATGGTGAAGTCGTTCCATGTCCACATAAATGAAAGGATTGCTACGGTTGCAGTGGTAGGTTTCAGTACCGGGAAAATGATCCGGCTGAATGTCTGGATCGGGTTTGCACCATCGATCATTGCTGCTTCATCCAGTGCCTCCGGGATTGCTTTGACAGCACCTGTATAAAGGAAGGTGTTCATCGGCAGACCGAAGATGATATACAGGAATGTGATTCCGTAGATGTTGTCCAGATGGAAAGTATTTGCCTGTACAACTAACGGAAGCATGATTACCTGGAACGGAATGAACATTGCACTGATAAAGTAGTAATACATGATTGAGAAGAATTTACTCTTCTTTCTGTTTCTTGTGATCGCATATGCTGCGAATGAGTTTGTGATCAGGGTAAAGATCAGGTTGATCACGGTAATAAAAGCTGTGTTAAAAAATTTCCTCGGGAAATTTGTCATATTCCAGGCATCGACAAAGTTCTGAAGACGAAGTTTTGTCGGAAATGCCAGGATATTGTTCATGTCTGACGGATCTTTGATTGCGATCATCAGTGCCATATACAGAGGCAGAAGGATGATCAGCACGATTCCTGCGATCAGAAGAATGGTCACAGGCCAGTTGTAACGTTCTTTTACGTTTGCTGTACGACGTTTCATCCTAATTTCTCCTCTCTCTTTTCAAGTATACGTAACTGGAACACGGAAATCAATACTACTACGATAAAAAGCATGACTGCGTTGGCTGACTGGTAAGCAAACTGACCGCCGCCGAAGCCTTTCTTATAAATAAGTACTGCGATAGAAGTTGTACTGGTTCCCGGTCCACCTTCTGTCATCGCCATGATCTGGTCGTAAACCATCAGGTATCCTTTTGCAGAAAGTACCATGTTGATGGTAAAGGACGGTGCCAGAAGCGGGAAGGTGATCTTGGTAAATCTGCGGAAGCCGGTTGCTCCGTCGAGGTCTGCTGCTTCGTACACATCCGTATCAATAGACTGCAGGCCTGCGATATAGATCAGGGTGTTGAATGCACATCCGGTCCATACAGCAACGGCGATGATTCCCCATATCGCATGATTGGTACCAAGGATGTTTACGCTTAATGCCTGGATCCCGAGGCTCTTTCCGAGCTGTGGGATCAGGTTTGCAAAAATATAGTTAAAAATAAATCCAACGATCAGGCTTCCAAGCATATATGGAAGAAAGTAAAAAGCTTTGATCGTGTTTTTGAATTTGATCTTCGCATTCAGTGCACACGCAAGGATCAGACTGATCACATTTACAAGGATCGTTGCGATCACTGCAAACTTGAAAGTGAACAGGTATGCATTTCCTGTATCTGCATCTGAGAACATGTGCAGATAGTTGCGCAGACCAACAAAGTTCCAGTCTCCATATCCTTTCCAGTCCGTAAAGCTGTACAAAACGCCTCTCAGGAACGGGATCGTATGGAAGACAAAGAATAATGTTGCAAGGATTCCTACATAAATGTAATAAACTTTATTAACAGCAGGTCTTTTGCGGGCTGTTTTTTTCTTCATGGGATCATCTCCTCACTTAATCTACATTAGCGATGTCGTATTTTTCATCACACTGTTTCAGGAACTGGTCCATATTTTCCTGATTGTCCATTCCATTGGAATAGTTCAGGCACATTTCAGAAATAAGTGCGGAAAGATCAAATCCTGACGGATAGTAGTGATCCGGGAAGTTTGCTACTTTGCCGTTGGCGATATCTTCTTTGACACCAGCAACTGTTTCATTGTTCTGCTCTACACCTTTGATAGCGGAGAATGCGAACTGATCGTCGATATAGGTCTGTGCGTTTTCCGGCTCCATCATGAAGGAAACGAATTCTTTTGCCATATCTTCGTTTGCGCTGTCCTTGCATACGCCAAGAAGTACGTCAACACCTGATGTTACATAGTTTTTGGATTCATCATTGGATGCCGGAAGTGCAAACATGTTGACATTCAGATCTGCATTAGCACTCTTGTACTGATTGATCGCCCAGTTTCCGTTGATGATCATGACTGAATCACCGTTTGCAAAAGCTTTGTTTCCATCATCATAAGTCAGACCCATGAAGTCATCCTGTGCATAGTCAAGGAGTGTCAGATATTTTTCTACGATCTCTTCGTGAGTTCCCACGAATGTTGTTTTGCCTTCTTTACGGTCGTCTGTGAATCCTTCCGGCTGAAGGTCAGGTGCCATGCTGTTCCATGGGCAGAGGCTTGTCCATGCATCTTTGTAAGTCATAAGAAGCGGCTGCTCTCCTGCATCTTTGATCTGGTCAAGTACGTCAATGAACTCATCCCATGTCTTTGGAATTTCAAGCCCGAGTTCTTCAAATTTGTCTACGTTATAGATGACACCAGATGCGTTTGTTGCGTATGGAACGCCGTATGCTTTTTCTTCTTTGTCTTTGTTTACGTCATAAACCATCTGCATATAAGAATCCTGGATGTTGGAGATGTAATCCTGATCACTTAAGTCAACCAGCATTCCTGCACTCTCTACTTCTGTATAGTTGTTGTCTCCACCCATCATTACGATGTCAGGCATATCGTTCTTTGCCATTCTTGTCTTTAATACAGTTCCTGCATCTGCCGGAGCTGTGATCTTGATCGTCACGTCCTCATGTGTTTCATTGAATTTATCTACAAGCTGCTGAAGAACGTCTTTGTTTTCTGCTTTACTGGAAAACAGTTCCAGCTCCGTTTTTCCACCCTTTGCAGAAGAATCCCCGTCGGAAGATCCGCCGCATCCAGTTACAGTGAGCATACCTGCCATTAAGGCACCGACCATTAATACGCTGATAATTTTTTTATTTTTCATCTTTTCTTTCCTCCATGATGTTTGTTTACAAGTATGAAGGCTGCGCAGCACCAGAAGTTTACGAAACATTACCCCGGACACGTCTGTCCTGTTCCCTTTTGGTGAGTTTATCATAACCCCACTGCCTCTGTAAAATCAATAGGTTTCTCGCGAAACTTAAATTGTAGACAAAGTTTAGCTTCTGTTTTTATGCACTTTGAACAAAAAAAGAAGGACTCTGTCATTCTTTGACAGAATCCCTTTTGACCAGATAGACCGGACTTTTTACATTTAGTTCTTTCAGGTTTTCTCCCTGGATCAGTTTCATTAGACGTATCAGTGCCAGATGTGCTTTTTGCTGGATATCCTGATGAACTGTTGTCAGCTTCGGCCGGACCATGCTTGCATATATACTGTCATCGTAACCCGTTATGGAAATCTGATCTGGAACACTGATCCCCTCATCAAAAAAGAAGTTCATCGCCTCGATCGCGTCATAATCTGAGGAAAAAGCCAGTGCTTTTGCTTCAAGGAAACGTGGAAGGAGTTCTCTGTATTTCCGAAGACGTGGATTTTTGTCACCCGGGACGACGATATACCGGGAACGGCTGCAGAATTTCCCTTGCTTCTCCATCGCCTGTTTGAAGCCCATCCAGCGGTAATAATCGCTGTCCTGATCGGTTTCTGCGATGAACAGGGCTTTCTCATAGCCGCGGGAATAGAGGTATTCCCCGATCTGATAACCGCCGGAGTAATCGTCTACACCAACATTCTGGAAGGTGTAGGCTCCCTTGGGGTAGGCATCGATCAGGATCATTTTTTTGTTCAGCTTGCGGGAAAGTCTGCGGTACTGATCTTTGTCATAACCGAGGATGATGAGACCTTCTACGTTCCATTTGGAAGCAATGTCCACTACATTCTGGATGTTTTCTCCGCCGATGAGCATGACGTAGTAGCCTTTTTCTTCGGTTTCCTTCTGGATAGTTCCGATCAGTTCGCCTACGAACGGGTCCTGAAGGGACTGCATGCCGTGCGTGTAGGCAAAACCTAAAACTACTCCGATGATCCTGGAACCGTGACCGGAAAGCATCACGGAGCCCATGTGTGGGACATAGTTCTGTTCTTTGAGGATTGCCGTTATTTTATCAATGGTTGCCTGGGAAACCCTTTTGGTTTTGCCGTTGATGACATTTGATACGGTGGTGCGGCTGACGCCTGCCATTTCCGCGATGTCCTGAAGACGGATCATATATTGTTCAGCCTCCTTTTGTTTCGTATGTTTTAATCTGTTTTGGTATATTTTAGTGTGTGTTGCGGCGTTATGGATGTTATTCGTTTATGAACCTGATGGAATTCTGACAAGAAGCTTCTGTCCGTCTTTTTCTGCTGCTGTGAGAACCGGGATGTGTTTCTTTCGGAGTGCATGTACGATCGGGTATGCTGCGAAGAGATTTTCTCCGACGAAAACAGCTTCCGGCTTGTATTTGAGGATTTTTCTGACCTGATCTTTGATCCGGACTTTCCATTCCTGTTTTTCCATGGCTGTTTCGGCATAGATTCCCTGGATTTCAAGCTCCGGAAGGGCAGGAAAATCTATGTGGACGATTTCTGCTGCCTGTAATTTAGGAAGCTGATGGAGGAGTTCATCGTATTCTGCTGCTCCACCAAAGCTTACGATTACAGATTTCTCGTGAAACTGTTCCATACTGAGCTTGCATGCCTGTGCTGCATCTGCAAGTTCACCTGTGGTCATGAGGAAACCTCCTTTATGGCAGAAATTTGCTGTTTTGAGGCCGGTTGCCGCTTTGAGTTCTTCGTTTTCGAGGCCGAGCCATTCTGCTGGAAAGCTGCATTTGTAGTTCATGGAATATTCTTTTTTCTGAGGCTGAATGCAGTAACCGCCTCTGTTTGACGGAAAGATCACGAAAGCGATCTGTGTTTCGGAGAGGAATTTCTGGCAGGGAACGAATTCCGGGAGGATGAGGATTCTTGCATCATCTCTGTGTTTTTCTCTGTCATGGAACGCCTGCTGATGTCTGGTGTAGATTTCTTCTACCCGTTTGTCGGCACGTTCGTTGCCTCTGTATCGTTCAAATTTATTTTCCAAGATCATCCCTGCAACGCTGACTGCCTGGAAAAAAGCTTCATCATTGCCGCCCTCGGCATCCCAGGTCGGATTGAAGTTCCCGATCAGAGTGGCAAGTTCGTTCTTCTCGCCGGTATTATCGTTGTTGTCGAGTGGCTGCACGAAAGCTTCATCGAATTTCTGCGCCAGTTCTTCGCCAAGGATCTCCGGACCAAGTTCCTCCCACAGAAGCCCGAATGCCGCATACGGTACACCGTTCTCACGGATCCTGCTGTCTTTCTGGTGATGGTCGTATTTGCCTCTGCCGATATCAAAGACAATACCATCGAAATCATCCGGCACACGGTTTCCACGTGTAATCGTGATCTCCGGGTTCAAATATAATAACAGCGCAAATGAAAAAACGTCATCTGCGTGGAATTTACCGCTGTGGGTGAAGGCGGTGGCGGTTTGGGTGCGGATTTTATTTAGTAGATCGTTCATGTTGTGTGGTGCTCCTCTTATTGTAAATAATGCGTCAAATACCTATTTTATATCCACAGATATACATTTTTCGTATATCTCTGAAGAATAATTGACGCTCACTCTTGTTGCACATTTTGTTCTATGATATAATGGTTATGTTGTCCAACCGATACCCGGCAACGGGAGGAGGTGAACTGCATGGATACTGTAATCTCGTTTCTTGTCTCCTGCACGGCAAGCATATTTGCCTACTATGTTTGCAAATGGCTAGACGGAGACAAATAGGGCAACTCTAACCTAGTGGTTTTCCTGTCCACTATAAAAAGCAAGAAGAAGCCCCCAGTATTGGTGCTACTGAGGGCTTCATTCTTTTTGTCCGCATGGACTTGTAATCTCTTTGCCTACTGGCATTATAGCATATGCACTTCTCATTTGCAATATACTTTTTCACACCATCTCCACATACCTTCCCCCTGGTTACTGTTCAAGGGTATGCATAGCCCATTGTAAAAAGTGACGAAATTTATTTTTTTGTTTTGTGGATAACCAGT
>ERZ838399.2816-NODE-2816-length-12213-cov-18.913144_pt1 | contig 12213 bp, 8 predicted proteins | sample MGYA00519683_ERZ838399 | MGnify/ENA primary metagenome ERZ838399 (study PRJEB31850, sample SAMEA3708833) | human gut metagenome | biome: human gut; feature: human-associated habitat; material: faeces | place: China | collected 2014 ...
GGAGCCCCATGCTCAAACAGCCTTATCTTGTTTACTGGTGTCTTAAACACCTCATTCTGCGTATCTGTCATATCTACTCCTCCCTGCTCTCAAGAAACAAAAGCTTATTAGCCTGTATGCTCAGCTCATCATAATGCATAAGCATATCACTCTCATCATATTCTTCTGAAATCACTTTATAGCCTTCAAACCTTATAAGATTCTTGAAATATTCTTCCACATCTGCTGTCTGCTTAACAACAACCTCACTGAATGCCACTCCCTCTTCTGACTCCTGAAAATCTGGTCTGTAAAGAAGCTCACCGGTAATTATATTTTCTTTATCGGCTACAAATACAGCTTTGGCATAATATTTGTTACTGTCCGTTGTCGCAAGACGTATTCTTCTTGGTGGTGCCATCGTCTTATCATTCATGGCATTCGCTTTTCTGACTTCTTCTGAATCAAAATAATCCTTTTCAATTATCATATTTAACCTTCTTTCTGTCATATAAATAACTCATAGTTTTACAATATCCAAAACAGGACGATATATTTAAGGTCCTTATGGATATATGTTCTAAACAGGCTTTTGTATCAGGGGAAACTATTTTTCCATTTTTTAGCCCCCAAAATGGAATTTATTTTTCACTTTCTTTCCCCCAGTTTTGCATTAAATAAATTCATTTTCTTCTTTTTACCTTGCTTCTTTTTGAAAAATTAGATTTCCTTTTTTATGATGAATTTCGGAAAATTAGATTTGCGTGATACAAAGAAGTAATTGTCTACCACAATGCTAACTCACATAGTGCTAAACGTCAATTATTTCTTACCATTATATTTCATCTGGTCTGACTTCTGTTGAATTAACTTCACGCACCATCTGCATCATATAATTTTTATTCATATCACCATTATCAGGAACTAATATAAGTTCGTGTATGCTGCTTGGTAAAACATATAGCCCTTTACAATTATTACCAGTTTAATCCTTCGCCTTATTTAAACAATCCTTTAAAATGTCTGTGTTATCGTAAAGCAATACAGATACCCCGAATGTTCTGTCTTTATTAGATAGCACATAAAGGCTTTGGTTTTTAAAGCAAGCAAGGGACAGGAAATTTTTTCATGTCCATACCGCAAGGCAGTACCACTCCTTGACTTGTTACCTTCGGTAGATCATTACCCCCAAGATTTGGGAAGGGAAATAAGGGATTCCTTGTGAATACCTTATTTGTCGGGGTTGAATTACAGACAAAATAAAAACACGGACAAGTCAAAATCATCCTGTTTGCCGACTTACAAATGTTATTATTACAACTACAAAAGCAGGCTTCTTCTGCATGCTTTTTTCATTTTCCCCCTCATTTTTTTGTTATTCATATTTAATATGCAATAAATATACTTTCGTGTGGAAAAAAGCCGTTACAAAAAATCAGGCAAAACTGTTAATTAAATTAGCTGATTTTGTAGCTGAATGTGAACAACTTTATGACATTGTCTCCATCCACTATTACAACAGGTACATGCTTCTCATGTACTCCATCACTGGTTCCCGGTACAATCTCTGTCATCTTCTGACCACAGCACATAACTGGAACACCTGACTCCTTCACATATTCAATGATATTTCCACAATGCTCACAAATATAATATTTCATATAAAAAACCTCCCTATTAATAATATGTGCTCTCGGAATCTTTCATCTGTATCCTTCCAAAATCCCATATAGTATAATTCCAAGGAATGCCGAACCATCAATTACCTTTGGTACAGCCGTTTTATATATATATTGTATGTAACACATAGCATCACTGCTGCCCCACACCATGCAGATACTTCTGCAATGACCACTCCCTGAAATCCCATTCGGGGTACCAGTAGGAAGCCTGTAACCACACGCATTCCAACCTCAAGTACTCCGGAAAGCATTGGTACAAATGTTTTACCCAATCCCTGACATGCACTTCTGGTGACAAAAAGCCATCCCAAAGGGAAAATGGCAATTCCTGTGACGAAAAGGAATTCTCTGGTATAAGATATAACAATCGGATTATTTAACATAAGCCTTGTCAGTATCTCCGGAATGATAAGCTGTACAAGGCATATAGGAATATTGATTAACGTAGACAGTAAGATGCCATCCCATACTCCTCTTCTAATTCTTTTTATCTTATTTGCACCGTAATTCTGACCTGTGAAAGTAAGTATCGCAAGTCCTACTGCTCCTCCCGCCTGTTCAAAAAGGCTGCATAATTTCATACAGGCTGCATATGCCGCAACATAAAGAGTTCCCATGGCATTCACGAAATATTGTAAGATCATTCCTCCAAATGATGTGACAGAATTCATGACTGCTACCGGTATGCCCTTAAGCATAAGATATTTTACAATATGTATTCTGACTTTCCAGTCTGTTGCCGTAAATTCTAACTCTTTTATTCTGCGTATATAAATATAACAGTACAGCAAGGAGCACACCTGTGCCAAAACAGTTGCCAACGCTGCACCGGATACTCCCATTTTCCCCGGAAATACAAACAAAACATCCAATATGACATTTATAATGGAAGAAAGAATCATTGCAATGAGCGGAACTCTGCTATTTCCCACGCATCGCAACAATGTCATGGCAAAATTGTTGCATACTGTTACCGTACTGCCTATCAGAATGATTCTAAAATAACTGATCGTATCCTTCATCATGTCCTGCGGTGTATTCAGAAAAGTGAATAAAGGTCTCATTGCTAACAGACTAAGTATTGTAACAACAACACCGATTCCAAGACAAATCAGCACTGACATAGCTGTTTCCTGTCTCATTTTTCCATAATCCTGTGCTCCAAAGGATTGTGAAATATAAATTCCAAGCCCTCCTGTAAGTCCAATCATAAATCCAAGGATAAAGAAATGCACGGAACCGGTATTTCCCACAGCCGCTAATGCTGCATCTCCTATTCCCTTTCCAACAATAACCGAATCTATAAAATTATAAAACTGTTGAAAAAAATTACCTGCCAGAATCGGAAGAAAAAACTGAACAATCAGTTTCATGCAATTACCTTCCGTCATCCCTTTTGTTGTATTTATGTCAATCACACTTCCTTTTAAAATTATAGAATCTATTTTCTACTGTAAAACCCTAATTTGTCATATTTCTTCATTCAATTTATTGTTCCTGCTCACAATTATATAGGATTTTCCGTATGAAAGCTACAACAATTCATGAAAAATCAGAATGGTCATTTGATGATGGGAGTTAAAGAATTCTTGTTATCTGTTTCCCATTCCACTTCTATACTATGGAGCATAGTCGTGTTCTGCCAGCCGCCCGTTCCCGGTGTTCCCGTATGCCAGATCAAAATTCCGCCCTCCGGATTTACCGACACCTCCGACTCCAATCGTACCTCATGTGCATAGCCTTTTTCCATCTGATAAGCAGGCTGAGGTGTATCACATTCAGCCGTAGCAATCAGCGTTTTTCCTTCCAATCTGACAGTTACACAAAAGCCGGTGAGATAACAGGAAAACAACTGTAATGCAGTCAGATAGCTGCTCTTTCCTTCTCTGTATTCTACCAGCGCCATTGCTACTGCATCAGAAGCTTCTTTTACGCGGATTACCCGCAAAGCATATCCTGTCAACTTTTCTACATCAAACTTGATTCCAAAATCCATGTATTGTCCTGTACTGCCAAACCCCTGCCCCGCCGTCTTTGCAGGGTCAGCCTTTACCGTCAGGCTCATATCACCATACTGTTTTAAGACGGGAGCAAACCGAAGTCTGGCGCCCTGGGTATTCTGATAGAACCCCACACCCTTGCTTCCATTGCCTGTCTCCCCATATTGCCAGGCCGGAATACTGCTATCCATCTCCCAACTGCCAAAGGTGGACGAGTTAATCTCTATGTCGACCGGTCTTGCACAATCCAAAGTCCAGCTTCCCCTTCTTAATTCCGGCTGATTTTCATCCGGTAATTCAGAGAAATCTGTAAATAAATACTTCTCATCCACTTCGTCTTCCGTCACAGGAAAAGATGTCATAACCTCTTTTGCAATTCCCGGCAAACTTCCCGAAAGTCTGGGAATGATGACTGCCTTTATATATTTTCCAATATCAGCCGCTGTCAAACGATAGCATTGAAGCGGAATGCTTCTTTTGGTCACAGCGCAGAGTACCGCACCCTCTCCCGCTGCGGTATCACACCTGTACCAGGAAATCTCCGACGCATCCGTGCGTTCCTTTGAAGACAGAGCATAGGAAAGAGTCACACATCCCATTTCTCTTTCCATCTTCATTACAGGTTCTCCTGTCAGTTTCGGTGCTGGAAAGAGGCAGGGTTCCACAGAAATGGCAACCGCAGCCTCCAGACCGCTCTCCGTACACGCATGAACCACAAGCTGCTTTTCCTGCTCACTGTGATTGCGATTTTCAATTCGACAGGAATGCTCCGTTTCCGGAATCAGTTCTGCATAAACTGTATCTCTTTTCTCCAATCGAAAATCAACCCTCTCCCGGCATTCCTCTCCGGAAAAGAGGAATACCTTCGCGGTAACATGAATAGCATCTTCTCCGTAGACAATTTTTTCCCTGTCTGTCTGCAACTGCATAAAAGTCGGAATTCGCAGCTTCCCGGCTTTTTTCGAAATTTCCGGCTCTCCCAGAGGATTCCAGCCCTCACTTCCCCCAAGCAGATTTTCAATATTGATATATCTCTTTGCCTCATATTCGAAAACATAGGCTTCCAGCGCTTTCTTACCCTGAAGCTGTACCGTTTCTTCGCTGCCACCGCCTCCAAGTATGACCGGCTTTCCGTTTTGAACAACTCCGTACTGATAACATTTTAGAGAGGGCAATGGATATTTCGTCCAGTCAACTCTCACAGGCACGTTTTCCGCTGTTTCATAGCAACAATCAATCAAAGCGATCTGACCGCCCTCCTTGGTAAGATACTGTTCTGCCTCCGTTCCCAGAGTCTTAATCCTGCTACGGAAAATGCAGTCAATAAACACAGCTCCCGTTCCTGTTGCCTGATAAATGGGCCGATTACCGTAAAAATCAAAATCGCAGCCTACATACACTGCGTTTCCGTTTAAAGCATCATCTGTGCTCTCAAAATGACAATTCCGATACAATGCGCGTTTTGCCCCACAAACGGGAACCAGATTTAACCGACTCACAAAACGACAATTGTCGGCACAGAGTTTTTCTCCTTCCTGAAAAGCAAGCTGTGCCTGGGTAACAGACTCCGTTCTCTTTTGCTGATTCAGTGCCGGATTCGTCGGATAGACTAAATCTATACAACAATAGTTTCCCAGCGTCAGATTGGCAAGGAACAATTCCTCCACCTGAAAACTAAACAGAGTATAATTTCCGTTGCAGGCATGGGACTGCCCTCTGTTGCCTGCAATCACTATGTTTTCCGGCTTTTCGGATAATCCTACTATTTTTAAAGATCTGCTGTTTACATGCATACCGAAGGGAGCTCTATCCCCTTCTTTTTTTTGCAGGGTATCTGTTGCCAGAGGGTCATCAATCCAATAGACATTTGGAACAATGTACATGATAGTGGGATTTTCCAGACTCCCTTCCGAAAGTTCACGACCGGCAAAAGCCTCCTGAATATCACAGTAGACATGAGGATGCGCAGCCGCCTCCTCCCGGGAAAGTCTGCCATCCAGCAAAAGCGTTTGTTCATTCAGTTCCCTGTATTCTTCATTATATATAAAACCCTGTTCCTTCCAGATGATGTCCAACTTTTAGTTCCTCCTTGTCATAGTAATAATCTCTCGGAATCTCTAAGCCAGTAATTTCAAGGCTTTCAGATTCCTTTTTTATTAAAATCCCCCACTTTTTTTGTCAAATTTTCTTGACAAATCCATCGAAAAATGCGGCGCTTCGCGCCCTTATTTATAAGTCATATTTTCGATTGGAGGCGATTTTTTTGTTACCTGTTAACACTGGTGGTCATTCCACCTACCAAAATTTTGTTGTTGAAAATCTTCGTAAATATTATCCGAATCCTGATGCTCTTTCCCGTTCTACATGGGACATCATTGACCGTTTCTGGAACCTCGATCTGTCTTATACTGATGAACTGATGCGTAGCCGATATTCTGTCTTCGGTCCAAGACCAAGAACTCCTTCCTGCATGCAGCGTTCTTACCTGTTATCTATTGATTTCAAGGTCACTTTACTGACAGACTGGGCTGCACAGCTTAAAATAAACCCTCTCTATGCCATTCTTAGTGGTTTTGAGGTTGGTGATACTCCTGGTGTTGGTACCTTTTATGATTTTCTGAACCGCCTCTGGGATTCTGATTCAGATAACCTTAACCCTCATGTCCGCCCTGTTAAGTCTAAAGAAGTCAAAAAGCCTAAACAAAAAGGGGCTAAAGCGGAATCTGTTGAAAAAACTACCGTTGAACAGCTGTTCAAGACACTTGAGCAGAAATCTTTCTCCATTGATGAGCATCCTTACGGTTCTTTATTCAGACTATACTAGAAAGAGTTCCTTGAGCAGTCTGTTAAACGTGAACTTATTACACCGGAATCTCTTGCAGTTGCCGGAGATGGGACTCCGGTAATGACATCACACAGAGAACGTAGGAAACGTATCTGTGACTGCGCAGAAAAAGGCATTACTGACTGCAAATGTGACCGGTATTTTTCCCAACCCGATTGTGATATCGGCTGGGATTCATCCAGGGACTGTTTTTATCATGGCTATGATCTTTACATGATAGTTGCTTCTGATTCTGACAGTGATCTTCCTATTTTTCCGCTTTTGAATCCTGCTTCGAAACATGATTCCCATGGCTTCCTTGAAACCTATTTCCGTATGAAATCGTTTCTTCCTGATTTTCATGTTAACAAATGGCTTTTAGATTCTGCCCACGATGCCATGCCTTATTATCTGTACTGCCGTAAAAATGGCATTTCTCCTTTTATTGACCTGAATGAAAAACGTGGAATCAAGGTCAAATATAAAGATGATTTCACCATTGGCAAAGATGGAGTTCCTGTATGCTTGGCCGGGTTAAAAATGAACCATGATGGAACGGAACCTTCAAAAGCAAGAATAAAATATCGCTGCCCTCTGGCAAGCAGGAAAAATGGCTGTTCCTGTGCCCATCCATGCTCTGATTCAAAGTATGGACGAACCGTTCATCTGGCCATGAAAGATAACCCAAGATTAATAAACTTTCCACCAAGGGATAGTGAAGCATAGATTATTTTTCATCTAATCTGAACGGACTCTTCCGACAGGCCTTTTTTGGCAAGAATATAACGTTTTTCTTTCCACCTTTTCTTATATTTACAACCCAAACCTCATCCTACTTTATACTTAATCCCTACGGATGACAGTTTTGAAAAATATGGATTGGTGACAAGAAATCATTTTCGCTGACAAAATCAGTTCTCCATGCCATATTTCGCTGACAAATTTGTCACCGAAACTGCCATTTTTACATGAAAAAAGCAGCAATGATTTTCTAGTCATTACTGCTTAAATGAGCGTTCCCTATAGGAATCGAATCTACAATAGAGTCTTAGGAGGACCCCGTTATATCCATTTAACTAAGGGAACAAATGCCGTATTTTCAGGCTTTTTCAGCCTTTTGGCTACGGTCGCCATATCTATGAATCCAATCACTTTCGTGATGAATTACCTCTATTTCTTATTTCGACATCTCAGGCGACATTCCTTGAATCGAACTCCAAGTTATACCCTTTTTGTTTCTCACGGGTTTAACCATGGTTGAACCTTAGGAGTTCAAGTCCATGCAGAAAACACATATCATTATCTGTAAATCTAAGTCAAGGAAAGTCTTGATTATTCTAACCTTCCTGTCAATTTGTGTCAAAATAAGAAAACAGAAAATCATTCAAGTAAAACGGCTCTCGCTGACAAAATGATGACACTGTCACCCTGAGGGTTCAACCATTCCGTTCCTATGAATTCATATCTATGGCTACCATTCGCTCTTATCAAAGCAGTAATGATAACACTATTTTCTTATTAGATTACATATATTATATCGTGCATGAGGTCGGATGTCGATGGTTTTTTGACCATTATTTACTCTATTTTACTCATATACTCTTATATATAGAAAGATGAAAGTTGTAATCTCTCCTGAGTATTACGGTACAACACAGCACAGCTTAGAATCTCCTAATTTCGTTGTTCTTGGTGGAAACGAAAATTATTGTTGCAAAGTCACTCAACTATATTCAAGGGTCAAAAATGGGGCTTTTAGTTATATTTATGTTGATTGGAAAACCGCAGAATTAGCGAAGTACATGGAAAACTGTTGGATAGCAACAAAGGTTACTTTCTGTAATGAATTTGCGGATATTGCCAAGGCTTTTGGAATTCAATATGAGCGCTTAAGACAGTGCTTTGTTGCTGATGAACGAGTTAATCCATCACATACTTATGTATATCCAGAGCAGCCCTATTATGATTCACATTGTTTGAACAAAGATATCCCTGCGTTGTTAGTCTCTTGCAAAAGCAATAAAATTAAAACGCCGCTAATGGACAAAGTGCACATGATAAATCTTGAACGAAAATCAAAATAATAATTTTAGGCATACAGAAATAAAAATCTGTATGCCTATTTTTTACGGTCATTTATTCTATTGTTTTTCATATATTTATTCCCTTTTTGTTAAATTGAGTAGTACACACTTTACTACACACTTTTTACACACTTATTTTATCAAGTTATGATAATTTGTGATAAATTATAACATATAAATAATTTAAGCCAAAAACCTTGAAATTGGATTAAACATGCTTAAACACTGTATTTTCAAGGCTTTTGGCTAATTTTTAAAACTTACTAAAATCTCTGATTACATTCTGTCGTGGAATGTTCTAGAAATTACATCCATCTGCTGTTCCTTTGTAAGGTCGATGAACTTAACAGCGTAACCAGATACACGGATTGTGAAGTTCGCATATTCTGGCTTTTCTGGGTGTTCCATAGCATCCAGTAACTTATCCTTACCGAATACATTTACGTTAAGATGATGAGCACCCTGATCGAAGTATCCATCCATAACGTTTACAAGGTTAGCAACTCTTTCTTCTTCATTATGACCTAAAGCATCCGGATTCATTGTCTGTGTATTAGAAATACCATCTAATGCCCACTCATATGGAAGCTTTGTAAGTGAGTTAAGTGAAGCTAAAAGACCATTCTGTTCAGCACCATAGCTTGGGTTAGCTCCTGGTGATAATGGTGTACCAGCCTTACGTCCATCAGGCATTGTACCTGTATACTTACCATAAACTACGTTAGAAGTAATTGTAAGGATAGATGTTGTAGGCTCTGAATTTCTGTAAGTATGTCTCTTCTTAATCTTCTCAAGGAATGTTCTAAGAAGCCATACAGCTATATCATCTGCCTTATCATCATCGTTACCATACTTAGGGAAGTCGCCTTCGATTTCGAAATCAACAGCGATGCCATTTTCATCACGAATAGGTTTTACTTTAGCATATTTAATAGCGGATAAGGAGTCTGCTACTACGGATAAACCAGCGATACCAGTTGCAAACCAACGAGTTACCTTGCGGTCATGCAAGGCCATTTCTAGTTTTTCATAAGCATATTTATCGTGCATGTAATGAATGATGTTTAATGCATTTACATATACGCCTGCCAACCATTCCATCATGTCGTCGAATTTTTCCCATACTTCGTCGAATTCTAAGTATTCGGTAGTGATAGGGCGGTATTTAGGACCAATTTGTTTCTTCAATTTTTCGTCAACACCGCCATTGATTGCGTAAAGCAAGCATTTAGCCAAGTTGGAACGAGCACCGAAGAATTGCATTTCTTTACCAATACGCATTGGGGATACGCAACATGCGATTGCGTAGTCATCACCAGAGTTAGGGCGCATCAATTCGTCATTCTCGTATTGAATGGAAGATGTTTCAATGGATAATTTTGCGCAGAAACGGCGGAAGCCAATCGGCATGCGAGGGGACCATAATACAGTGAGGTTTGGTTCTGGAGCAGGACCAAGATTAGTCAATGTATGTAGGTAACGGAAGGACATCTTGGAAACCAATGTACGGCCGTCAGTACCCATACCACCGATGGATTCAGTTGTCCAAACAGGATCGCCTGTGAACAAGTTGTTGTATTCGTGGATACGTGCGAAGCGAACCATGCGCAATTTCATAATGAAATGGTCTACGAATTCTTGAATTTGCTCCTCTGTGTATGTGCCGTTGCGAAGGTCACGTTCTGCGTAGATGTCTAGGAATGTAGAGTTACGACCGATGGACATAGCAGCACCGTTTTGCTCTTTAATGGCACCAAGATAGCCGAAGTAAATCCATTGCATAGCTTCACGAACATCCTTAGCTGGTTTGGAAATATCATAGCCATAGGACGCTGCCATTTCTTTCAATTCTTTCAAAGAACGGATTTGATCTTGTATTTCTTCACGGTCGCGAATGACATCTTCTAGCATGTCACCCATTGTAATGCTAAATTGTTCTTTTTTATCTTCAATGAGATAATCAACACCGTAAAGAGCAATACGACGATAGTCACCGATAATACGACCACGGCTATACGCATCTGGCAAACCAGTTACAATATGAGCTGTACGTGCAGCACGCATTTCTGGAGTATATACATCAAATACGCCATCATTGTGAGTTTTGCGATGTTTTTTGAAGAAGTCCTCTGTTTGCGGATCCATTTTGAATCCGTATTCCTCGATAGCGGATTTTGCCGTACGCAAACCACCATATGGGAACATAGCGCGTTTCAAAGGTTTGTCAGTTTGCAAACCAACAATCGTTTCAAGGTCTTTGTCGATATATCCTGGCGCATGGGCAGTAATGTGTGTGGCCACAGAAGTATCAGCGTCGAGCATGCCGCCTTTTTCACGTTCTTCTTCATAAAGCTTCATTACTTGTTCCCACAATTTTGTTGTTCGTTCTGTAGGACCAGCAAGGAAGGAATCGTCCCCTTCATAGGGAATATAGTTTCTTTGAATAAAGTCGCGTACATCAACGGCTTTATCCCACACACCTGTGTTAAAATCTTTCCATGCAGTATGTTGCATTTTGCACCTCCATAAAAGGATATAACTATAGATTTCTATGCCTATAGTGTACAATGTTTGTAACAATTCCACAATGAATAAATGATATAGATTTTCAATACATACTATGCGATTTTGTGAAGTATCTTATAAACTTTCATAAGCTAAATTATTTGAATACGACAATATATATGGGTTTGTATGAGTTTTTGTTTTTTATGGTTTTATTTAATGTATATATAATAATATGAAATTGCATATCAATATTGTTAAGAAACCTTGGGTACCGATTTTTCAATAATATTGGATAGCTTATATTTGTGTATAGTTCAAGCGGTCGTTTACATCTTGTACAGAATTAGCCTGTAAGTCTTTATAAATGCACGTATATTGTGAGGCTACGGAACGTTGCTGGACAAGAAAACAAGCGTTTCTTTTCTTCATTGATACTATGTACTATACTCTGAGCAGCTTTTGTTGAAGAGTAACTGATATTGCCTAAAATAGGAGGTCACATTATGGATTTTAATGAAAAATTACGGGAGTATAGAAAACAATTCGGATTATCTCAGGGAAAATTGGCGGAAACGCTCAATGTGTCAAGACAGGCCATAACAAAATGGGAATCGGGCAATGGGATGCCGGATATTTCGAATTTAAAGGCTCTTTCAGGTGTATTCCATGTCTCTGTGGATGAATTACTTTCAGAAGAAGCGGTTAAACCTCGATATTCTTATGAAAGCATCGTAGAATATGATATCGACGAGATAAAACATTTCGATATTAAATTGGGCTCTGTTAATCACGTAAAAATGAGAGCTGGAGAGGGTGAGAAGATAAAGGTTCAACTGGTCAGTGATACTATTGAAAATCTGACGGAATTGGTGAAAGTAAAAATCGATGATATTAAGAGGCGGATCGATGTAGATGTAAATCGTTCTAAATCCTTATCTGAGGAGATTGCAAAAGAACATTTGTCGATTTTTATAAATTTGCCTGAAAAATATATGGGAGATACGGAGTTAGCGATCCATTGTGAAAAACTGGAACTATTTGATATTATTAGTGAAAAGTTTGAGCTAGATGGAGAGGCTAAAGAAATTTATATTGCCGGCGGTAACAGCCATATAGAGCTGGATAATAACTCTCCA
>ERZ838399.2822-NODE-2822-length-12194-cov-3.159651_pt1 | contig 12194 bp, 30 predicted proteins | sample MGYA00519683_ERZ838399 | MGnify/ENA primary metagenome ERZ838399 (study PRJEB31850, sample SAMEA3708833) | human gut metagenome | biome: human gut; feature: human-associated habitat; material: faeces | place: China | collected 2014 ...
TATACATAACGTTTCGATCCGGTCTAATCCGTTAATAAGTAATCTAATCCGTGCACAATTCCCGTCGCATCGAGTCGATTGTGTTTCCTGTTTATGTATCCGGCTTGCACAACCTTTGCAGTTCTTAGACGGACACATTTGTTTATACACTTCGATAGCTTGCCGCCTCGTTTCGTCTCTCTGTATCCGAGCCGCTTCGATAGCGACTTTTCGGATTAAGCCACGCGAGCGGATGCGCTCGTTTGTGGCTTTTTCGATGTACTGTTTTACTTTACTCATTTTACCGTGTTATTTTTAGGTTTGTAATTCCATCCGTTTAACTCGTAGACTTTCCGTTTCGCCTCTTCTTGCGTTGCCGCATCATCTACCTTTGTGTCTCCGTCTGGATCGCGACGATAGATATTGAAGTGTCGAAAACGAGGGGAATAATAATACTTTGATTGATTTTGCGTTTGGCTCATTTCTGTATCGTTTTTAATATTAATCTCTTGCTTCAGCCATCTTCCGACCTTTTGTAGTCGCCGAATAGATATTCGGCTTATCACCACTGAAACATTTAGTTTTTATCCATTCATTTCGTTCAGCTTCCCGGATATAGAAGGATATTCCGTATTCAGATGTATGTTTTAACCAATCCAAATTTTTGATTTGTTCAAATGTCATAGGACCGCCATAAACGAGCGATGACGTCAACATTTCAACGCTTTCTTTCAATGAATATTCACTCATATTTATCTTGTTTTACTCTAATTAAAATACACCTCCATCACAGGCGTTAATAATAATTTCTACTATTCTATCACTTTTCATTCTTCCATTTTCGCTCACTCCATCATTATCATCCTTATCAAGTTTCAAGATGTTTAAATTTCCATCAGCAAAGAGAATCAGATTCTTAGGTTTATTTCGGATTAACTTCTTCAGCTCCTTAATCCATTCCTCTTCTTTCTTCGTTAGTTTGATTATTTCCATAATGTTCCTTATTGATTTGTTTTGATTATTTCCTTTTATTCATTTTCTTCCGCTTCCGGTCTTTTTTGATTTGATTCGCAGTACGTCCACCTTTCGAAGAGGAATTTTTCCAAGAAGGTGGGACGGTTTTCCAAGGAGTAGACTTTTCTTCATCTACCATTTTCAGTTCCATATAAGGAATATCATAAGGTCTGTTTTCGTATCTATATGTATTCATATCTGTTTTGTTATTAGTTATTCAATCCGTTCACCCAACTTTAAAACATACACTTCTTTCTTATCAGGTGCACCCCACTTCTTCCGACCAACTCCAACAGAGATACGATCCAACTTAAACAACATAGTTCGCGCGGTGTACCCATACCGGAAACGAACGTGTGTATAATGATCGCAACTACCAACCGGACAACCGTCACAACCTTTTGCGCTTGGATGAAGTCCGCAACACTTTAAGCGTTTGATCCAATACGGTTTTATTTCCCGATATTCTTCTTTCTTTTCGCCGGATTCGATCATTAGAAACCAAACCGCCATTAATGGTAAATCTAGTATTCGCATAACTTTATTATTTATTAATTCTACACAAACATTCTAGGCTGCATCCGCGACAAAATGATTTTATTCGCATCTGCATAGAACTTCTTCTTTATCTCAAATCCGTATGCTTTTCGCCCGCATTGAGCGGCTGCAAGTAATGTTGTACCACTTCCGGCGCATGGGTCTATTACAACATCACCCGCATCGGTGAAAAGTTCGATCAACCGCTCAAGCAACGGAACTGATTTTTGTGTCGGATGAATCCGCGGTGTATCTATGTCTCTAGGATAATCGAAACAATTAAATACCATCCGACCGCCATTATTGAATTTTGGCAGTTTATCCCGATACAAGAGTACACCATATTCACAATTACCAACGACCTTCATATTAGCCTTTAAAACTTGTGCCGAAAAGTTCTTTTTAAATACCAGATTGATATATTTGTTCAGCCCGTATTCCTTCGCTTTCTGTATAAGTTCGAATTGTTGCTGAAATTCACAAAAGACAATCATACAGGGGATTTTCCTTTTTCTTTTGGCTCTTTAACGAGCATCTTGCTACAAAAATGAAGAAATTCAGTAATTCGAAAATCCTTATCGGTATCGAAAAATTCTTTTCCAGCTAATTCGCTTTCTCCGTTAGAATTGTCTCCGTCGATATACCACGATGGATTAGAACCGTATGCGTTCTTCCCGATGTTGTAGGGAATATCCGCAATGATTAGTTGTGCTTTCGGAATACCGTATGTTTTATAGTTTTGGAAATGGTCGTTAAATAGTTCTACGTCTTTCATCGAAACAATAATATTAATCGTTAATAATCTCGTCCTCATTCTCTACTACTTCGCTTTTTACAGGCTTCTTCACCGGAACGCGAATCGCCTTTTCTGTAAACTTGTTCGATAGATATTGTTTCGCCTGCTCCCAATCCGTAAAGTGTAAATTCGGATCAATATAGAGCGAGATAATCGTAGAGTTTAATTTATCGAGTGCTCCGAAAGCACTTGAATTTATCGTACCGTCTAAGGGTGAAAACTTGGCAACTAAACCGTTATAATTCTCTGATACAAATCGGTCTATATATTTCCGATTTCGTTCGTTTGCCGCGACGGGGTCTGCTGATACATCGTGCAAATAATTTGTGTTTGATAGTTTTTTAACCATATTAAAATCCTTCTAATCGTTTTTGTCCGTTCATTTCGTCTACCTTGTGTTGTGGTAGTTTTCGTTTTGGTTTTACATACTCGAAATGTCGTTCCGCCTGTGATAGATCGTAGAACATTTCTTTGATTTCGTCCGGTAGTACTTCTTCATCATCATCGCCTGGCATCGGATCAGCAACCCGGAGAAAGCAGCCTAAAATGTACTGCATAATCTCGTATGTGCTTTTGAAATGGTAGTCAGCGCGAATCTTATCGAGCCTTTGCCATTGTTCCAGATCGACGCGAACCGGAATCTTTTTAAAGTACACAAGTTTCTTTTTTCTGCTTCGCATGGTTTCGTTGTATTAATTATCTTCTACTAGCTCCGTTCAAGTTCAATACGTTAAACATTTCATTTATTCGATCCGCGATATACGCGCCGTAAATACGCTGTATTTCCTTAATCGTTAAGTTCGTTGTAACATGAGTTATTGCCTCATGTCTCAACTCGTACCGACATTGGAAAATATACTGCATCACGTTTAGTTCAGTACCGAAATACTTTGCCGGGATTGGCTCGCGTCCTAGTTCATCAAAACAGATCATTCGCGGCGTACCGTTGTTGTAAGTATACAATTCTAGTGCATCCTTTCCGCGCATCGAAAAGCCGTTTGCAATACAGGAAGCCGAATCAATCCTAAAACCACCGATCGGATAGCCGCCCTTTGCTTTGCCGCGTGTGAAATAACTATATCGGTTTAGAATCTGCATGATAGTACTTTTTCCTGTACCGATGTCACCTCGTAACAATAACCCTTTATTTGAATCTAGCTTCTCGGATCGTCCTTCAGTATACAAAAACAGTTGGTTCATTATGTTTCTATTCGAATCGTCAATCTTAAAACCGGGGCAAACGTATTTGCAACACGCTTTAAACCACTCCGGGCGCTTCTCTACTTCTATCGGCTCGTCATAGTACGGTAGTCCGTATGATAGTATCGCCGCTATCGGTAGAGTCTGTTTGCTTCTTGTTTCCATATTCGCATTTATCGTTTTTTAGTTCGAATAACCCCGACCAATTATTAGCAATCGATTCATTTACGATTTGCTCCGCAATCACCGGATCATTCTTGCTCAATTTTACCAGTTTGTTATAACACGCTTTTAGTGACTTTTCCGATTTGTAATTTTGCCGCCTGTCTTTCTTGTATTCAAGCCAGAGCGAAAACGCTTCTAAAAACTCGTCAGATATAAAATCAAAATCTCCATGAGAGACTTTAGAGAGTATATTTCTGTTTGGTTTCTGTTTTAGTTTATTATAGTCTGTACTATCCCCTGTATCATTGACTCCCTTATCTACTGTATCATTGGCTGTCTGATTGGCTCCCTTATTGGCTGTCTGATTGGCTGTAAAATTTACAGTAGTAGTTACAGTAGTTTTAAATTCCTTCACGAAAGAATAAGAGCTTATAATACGTTTGTTCTTACCAGATTTATAATAAATCAATCCTGCATTTATTAAAGACTCACGGGCTTTTATTAGTGTTTTCTCATTCACGTTAAGCGCAAAACAAAGTTCAATGTTCGAGCAATCGAAAACGTCCCTCCAATCTTCGCCGTTACAAATAGCCACTAATTCGTAAAATAGGGCTTGTTCGGTGGCGGTAAATCTGAAACGTCGTCGCGCTTTTCGCATCTTTTCGGTTAGCGTATATCCGTCTATATTCATCACACTTATAAAGTCTATCGAGCGACATAATAACTACAAATCCTTATCCCGATCGCCCGTCCTACTTTCAGGACGGAACAATAACAAATAAAATTATTCTCTCTTCCTCCGTTGCGACACGTTCGACAATCGTGTTTTACTTGCTTTTGTGCTGTTTTCTTCACCATTCTTATACCTCCTTTATTTTAATTCCATGAACGTAAAGCATGAGCTTACGTTTGATTATATACTCCTTTGTCCGAACACCTTTAGTATCTTCGATGATATACTCACCATCCCGATAATAAACGAAATCAGCGATCCTCGTTCGATCAGCTTCTTTTTGTGTAGCATCTTCCGTACTCCTTGCACTTCGTAGAAATGATATTGAGGCGAAATAAGCTCGTATTTTACTTGCTCTTGTAATCCGGTTATAATCCCCTTCTTTTCGAGTAGTTTCAACTCCTTAGCGCGTCGATATTCCTTTTTAGAGTCGTATCCGTCTATTTTTACATTGTTATACTTTGCCATATATTTAAAATTATTTGTCGTCTAACCAGATATTCACTACGCTGATTAGACGTAGAACATTAAACTTAAATACGAGGGCTTTCACCTCACGCCGTCCTTTTCGGCGGCATTATTGGTTAATAATATTGTTTGGTAAAGTATTTATTTTTTCGCTTCATACGGATAAACATCTACAATCGCCGTTTCTTTGAGAAGAATCGAAGAATAATCCGCCATAGTTCCTTTCATACCTTCGTCGAGTTTCTTCATTGCGTCGTGAATGTCTGCCGCCTGTATGAGTACGTTTGTATAAGTCCGTTTCTCCTTGCCGCTTTTCTCGTCAAGCGTAGTGAAAGCAAGTCGCCCGGCAAACCATTTATCGGCGGAATCCTCTTCGCTAGTAAATATCTCGCTATAATGTGCGCGGGAAATGTCGGACACGGTGAACTCACCGGAGATAAACGGCGTTACCTCTTCGATTATTCGCGCTTCTGCTTCGGTAAAACTTAGTGCATCGACTAAATACGGTTCAGTTACCTTCTTTTGCATCCCGTTTTCCATTACTTTCTCGTAGCGAATTTTCGTTAAAAACCAAGTGTTCATAATTTCGTGTTTATTAAAGTGTTTATAAAAATGTAATTAATCATGTTGTGTTAGTGTTGTGACGGTACTTTCTTCATCAGTTTCTTTAACTCCTTCCGTATCTTATAAATCCGATTTTTAACCGGAACACTGTTTTTCGCTTCCGGCTTTAACGCCTCGATCTGCATCTTTAATTCTAATACCGCTTTTGCCTTATCGACACAATCAAGCAAGTCCAGACCGGAACGGATAGATTCGTCTATCATCTCGCTAGCCAACCGGATTCGATCATAGAGTTTCTTTATATTCTCCACGTGATCGGCTCGATTCATTTCGAGTATTCGACCGTCGTTTACATAGCCGTCATAAATGACATAATACAACTTGTCTACGTCCGGACGCCCTAGAAAATGTCCGAGGAATTGCCAATAATATTCGTCTTTTTCGTCGATGGTATTTCCGAACTGCAGCGATTCGATCTTTCCTTGCGACATCGGGCACTTGATCTCACCCAGAGCGATAACTTTCCCGTCAAATCCGTACACATAGAAATCCGGTGAATCTCCGAATCCTTCAAACGGTTCATTGAAAACAATGTCTTTAAAATCGGTTGTACACGACTTGATCTCGTTCATTAACTGGCTCCGTACCCATTCGACCGCTAGCGGTTCGTTTTCATGTCCCCAATCAAACGCCCTGTTGCTTCCGTTTTCTCGCATCATCCCGGTTCTCCGCTCGTATCGCACTAAATACATCGCATCTAACGCAGCTTTACCAAAGGGACAACCTTTGCCCGCTTTCATCAGATCGGGAAGCGTGGAGGCGGTTATTTTGCCCCGTCTCTTTTCCTTCCATTCGATTTCTTTTTGTTCACTTGATTTCATGTGCTACTAATTCTTTGATTTGTTCTTTAGTTAGTTTATATTTCGTCTGTACCTGTGCGACCGTAAAACCACCTGCCAGACCATCGAGGATATTTTTCCAGATTGCCGATCCTGTCTCAACAGTAGGCAATGAGTTTTCTACTTTCGGAAGAAAAGGACGAATACGAAGCGAATCAACCTTTTCGCCGAAAGCGTCAACTAATACCGCTCCGATTTGGATTTGCTTGTTTATCCATGACTCAAAATTCGGATTCTTGAAAATTTTCGTCAATGTTTTGCAGTTCGTCCGGTTGAGGATCATCGGTTTCACATTTTCGAAGAAATAAGCGACGAAACATTCTTCTTTCTTTCCAGACGCGCCGACCACTTGTTCTTTTTTCGTTTCGCGGATGGTGAGAATTATATCTTTTCCATCCGGTAGGCTGTAAGCGCCTAGATAGTCATAATTGAATTGAGTTTTCCAATGTGTCATTATCGTGTTGTTTAAAAGTTATCGTTTCCACCCTGATAAAGCGATTCATAACAGTGAGCGCAAACCGTTATTATCTTTGTGCCATGTCTGCCACGTTCGTACGTTTCGACCTCTAATTCTATTTCTTCGCCCGGTTCGATCTCCTCGCCGCAATCTTCACAAACTAGAGTATCAGTAGGACACGCGCCAAGAACCGTACATATTCGACAATTACCGATACATTGAGGATTCGCCGCCATGTCGTTTCACGTTTAGATAGTTACAGACTAGCACATAGACAACCGTGATAAATACGATCAATAGTGCGATGATTAATTTGCCCGGCTCCGGCTCGCCTTCTGCGAGGCTGCACGCTGCAAGCATTAAGATTATAGCGGCGGGGCTTTGTTTTAGTGTTAGCATGGTGTTTGTTTTATACTACCTTATTACTCTGTATGAATCTATCTATACTCGATAAATCGTACCAGATCATTTTTCCAAATTGAGAAAAAGAAATGAGAGCTTTTTCCCGTAACGTTCTCAAAAAATCATCCGAGCATCCTATATAGGATTTTGCTTCATCTTTACTAAGCCATTTCTTTACTATTGGCTCAACTTTTCCGGTCACTCTAGTTCGTCCCATTGTCGTACTATTCTTTGCGTTCAACATAAATGTTATCTCCGTCGATCCAAGTTTTAAAAACCTTTCCTTCATCGGTTTTTAAATCGGATGCGGTCGTTCTCACTGATTTTCTGCGGTTGCGGGGGAAGTAGGTTTGTCGCCCTACTTCCATCGCTTGCAGTGTCGGTTTAATTGGTGTTGTGTTCATTGTCGTAATATTTATTTTATTAGCTTTGCATAAAAAAAGAGATGAATAATACAAAGAATCCAAAAGCGATTAACGCCGCTAAAAAGTACATTCAGTCCAAGGAGCAATATTTAAAAACTCGCTCAACGTGGTTTTATAATATATTAATTGCGGGGGCTGGTCTTCTAGGGGCTTTAGTAGCATTATCCAATAATAGCCAAGAATTTTACCCGGTGCGCGTCCTGTTTGTTTCGACCGTAATATTGCTAACACTGGGTATTCTAAGCGTAGCAATCGCGCTATACTATGATATTTTCCGGTCAAAACGCCGCCAACTGGAAGATTATAAACGGTTACAAAATATAGTCTCCGGTGCCAATACCGATCCCACCTCTTTAAAAGGTAAGTCAAAAACCTTTTTATTTTTTGACATATTGACTTATGTATTCTTCTCATTATCATTCATTTCTTTAATAGTATATGTTATAGCGAAAAATCTCCCAGAGTGGTTTTAGTAGCCCCGAAGGGCTACGGATTAATATTAAATAGCTGCTTTCAATCGCTCTATGTCTCTTATTAATTTTTCTTGCCTTGCTACTTCATTATCTGCCATTCCGTCAAGCCCGAGACTTGCATACCATTCTGCATTATTAACAGCCTCTTCTAATGCTATTTCTTTTTTCGAAATTAACGCATTAATGGCGTTCTTATCATGGCTTTCGATTAATATCTCTAAGGCTGTCTTTCTGGTTAAAGTTGCTTTCATAATCGTATTTATTATGTAGCCCCGAAGGGCTACGGATTAATATTAAATCTTCTGGTATCCGAATGAGTTCATAAACTTCTCCGCGCCTTTGAACGTTTTGAAAGTCTTGCTACTAGAAAGTGTACATGCTAAGAATCTTTGTCCGGCTGTTGTATTAATCAAGCTAACACAACATACCATTTCGCTTCCTGCTTTTTTAAATTCTACGTCTCCGATCATTCCTATTTCCATTATTATCTATATTGTGCAGGGCTCTCGCCCCGCCAGTTATTTTTTTGTTATCTTATTTAATGCCGCAAAGTTTTGAAATTCTCAATAACTCTTCATCGCTCATAAATGCGAGGTCGAAAAATATACCTTCATCGAAAGGTTTGTTTTCAGCTAAAGCGGCTTGTTTCATGCTAACCATTATTTGAGTTATCGTATTGCCTTTTTCTTTATCGCTCATTCCTGCTTTCATAATTCTATACTTTTATTTGTTAGTTCTTGATTGATTGATTAACTTTGATGCGACAAAGATAGAAGTTATTTCGCAAATCGCAAAATATTCAGCGAAATAATTTCGCAATATGCAAAATTATGACTAAAAAAGAAAGATTAGAGGCAATAATCGACTATTATAGCGATGGAAAGCCATCAGTATTTGCGAAGTATATAGGCGTAGCTCCATCAACTATTAGTTCATGGCTATCAAGAGATACACTTGATTACGATTTAATTTTCGCAAAATGCGAAAATATATCATCTAATTGGCTGCTAACTGGAAAAGGCGAAATGATTAAAAATGCAGAGCGAGAACAAAAAACAATCGAGATTTCCGAATCTGCAATAAGCGAAACAAAACGAAAAGGAGCACTAATCTACGACATAGACGCAACATGCGGGCTAAGTGGTAGAGATATAGAATTTACAGACGAAAAAGTGATAGGAAGTATAGACGCACCGGAGATAAACTCGGATTCAAAGATTATATTCGCCACGGGCGATAGTATGCTACCTCTAATAGCTTCGGGCGACAGGGTAGTAATTAGAAAGATTGAGAGTTGGGATTATTTCAACTACGGACAGGTTTATTTAATCATAACAAACGAATACAGGCTTATAAAGAGAGTTCGTAGGCATCCTAAAGATGCGGATAATTTAATTCTGCTTCGTAGCGAGAATCCAGATTATGACGATATAGACTTGCCGAAACGGGAAATTATTCATCTTTTTATTGTGGAGAATATTTTATCAATTAAAAACATATTATAAATCACTAAAACAAAACAACATGAAGAAGCTACTACTTATCGCATTTCTAGCGATGTGTTCTATGTATTCCTTTGCTCAATTAACAGAGGGAAAGTATAAAATTCTCTCTGTAAAGGGTTTTATGAACGAGAAAACCGTTTATGAAAACACCTTTGCGGACAGTACGGCAATTGTAAGAGTTACTCCCAAATTAGTTAACATAGTAATCTCTGGATATTCTGCAAATACATACGCAATCGAAAAGCCGCAACTATTAGAAGGGAATTATTTATATAAAGCAAAAGAGATTCAATCAAATTCGGATGCAAATCTGTTATTCCGTCGGGTAGACGAATACCCGCAACTAGATGGGGGATTACTTATTATAAACCGATCTGAAAACTACGCTGATATATTCATAATATCTAAAGAATAATAACGTAAAACAAAACATCATGGAAGTAGTATTAATCTTAGTAGTTACAGGCGTCATAATTTTAGCGATAAAAATTGCTATGACAAATCCCAAAGAATCATCTAACAACCAGAGTCAACCTAAGACCGAAACACCGTCGGAAGAAATAGAATTCCCGCCATCCGGATACTTTTACTATGAAATGGTAGGAATGTACTATCATGGAGTTACGCCTAAAGATTTCGGTATATTCAAAGGCAAAGCAATAGCCGAAACAAACAACCCTAAAGATAAATTTGCAGTCGGTATATACAGAAACGGTGATAATAAGTTAGTTGGGTATATCCCCAAAGATTTTAGAGGAGTCAGTAACGAAAAGATTCATAAGGAAATTACAGAAAGCGGCGGTAGTCGAGATGTGGTATTTAAAATAAGCGGAAACGAAAAAAGGTGCAACGGAACGGTTTATATAAAAAATAGCTAATAATTCCCGCCCAATAAACAAGCATCATCAACCACTAAAACAAACATCATGGAAGCAAAAATAGAACCACACGAGCAATTCAATAGTGAAGATGAAGAACTTTCCTATTATGGAAAAGTTTACGAATCTGTTTTAAATAAACTTGATGCGGTTAATACATCATTAAAAGACTGGCTTTCTCATCTTCTAATGATAGCCGCCACGCTATTAGGAGTCCTAGCGGCTTTGAACCCCGTGAAGCAAACAGACCCAATTTGTATTCGTATTTGCTTTCTGTTGGCAGTTCTATTGCTTGTACTTGTACTCCTATTAGGTGGAGTAAGTTTGTACGGCGTAGTATTTGAAAAGCGTACTCATTTCGAGAACTACGCAAAAGAGCTAGGAGAATCTGTAAAGTATCATCGGAAGATGAGACCCACAATGCCCGATGGGAAAAGATTGTTCCTAATCTGCGAAAAAGGTTCATATATTTGCTTTGGTCTTTTCTTTCTCGCACTAATTTTATATTTGATACTATCTTTATTTGTCGTGTCATAACAGTGTTTTATCTTATACCAATAAGAATCTAATAGGTAGCTTAAAATAGAGGTAGCATATTATTAACCATTAAATCGAACTAAACATGAAAAACCGAATCAAATCATATTGGAGCAACTGTTTGTCGATCGCTGCGATTATATGTAGCGTTGTCGCTATTTGCGTTTCGTTACCATCCGCGCCGGAGTTAGGTATAGACTATATCGGGGTGATAGTAGGGATTTTATCATTTCTTGTAACATTGCTAATAGGGTGGCAGATATACAATGCAGTAACAATAGAGAAAAGAATAAAAGGTGAAGTTGAACGGACTAGAAATGAAATTGATAGCTATTTCAATAAGCAAAAAGTAGAAAATCTATATATGCTAACAATAGTCAATGGTATTTCGCAGAGTAGAATGGACGTTATGGAGAAAAAATATGATAGTGCGCTGTTCTGCTGTATATATACAATAGATGCAGCATTAAAAGCTAACACGCCGGATATTGCACAAACATGTCTTAATATGGTTATTGATTCAATCATTCCCGGCTTTAAAAGGCAAACGACAAAGGAAACAGCTAAAGAGAACAAAGCTAATTATATTCAAATTCTAAAAAAAATGAATGATGACAGAGTTATTGATCTGATTGTATATCTACGCTCTCTTTAGCTCTTAGAATTATGTGATTCATCATATTTGTATATATTTTAATGCCATCATTGCACATTTCCTCTAATTCCTTTTTCTTTAGTTGGTATTTTTGTTCTTCTTCATCCTCTTGCTTGCATTGATAAGTAAAGAGAGCCATAATAAACAAAATAGTAGAGATGGTACAAATAGTTATCATACCAAGAAAACAAAAATCAACTGCTGTCATAATAGTACTTTTTCTATTATCCGAATAAACTAGAAATAGATAGCTTAAATTCAAGCAAATAATATTTGCTATTCTTGATTGATTGATTAACTTTGTATTGAAAACGTTCTTTGATAAAGATGAAATATAAGAGGTGATATTTATAAGAAAGGGAATGAGTACCGTTTTTTAATGCAAATTCGGTGCAAATAGATTTTATAAATATTATAAGATATTAGTTATAAGCGTTTTAGATGGTGTACAAAGGGATATTCAGTAAATGTTCCTCTTTCTAAAAAATCAAGAGAAAAGCTTTGCTT
>ERZ838399.2825-NODE-2825-length-12177-cov-17.310922_pt1 | contig 12177 bp, 8 predicted proteins | sample MGYA00519683_ERZ838399 | MGnify/ENA primary metagenome ERZ838399 (study PRJEB31850, sample SAMEA3708833) | human gut metagenome | biome: human gut; feature: human-associated habitat; material: faeces | place: China | collected 2014 ...
GCCGCCCTTGGCGCGCTCTTCCTTCTGCAGCTTCTGCAGGGCGTCCCACAGCTTGTTGGTAGCATCGGTGGGGCCAGCCAGGAAGCTTTCATCACCGTCGTAGGGGGTGTAGTTCTTCTGGATGAAGTCGCGGGTGTTGACTTCCTCTTTCCAGATACGGCCTTCAAAGCCTTCCCACTGTTTGAAATCTGTCATATTGCACCTCTTTTTAAAATCAGGAATACCAGATATAGGCTTTACCAGTGACATTATACACTATGGATAGTACGTTGTGCAACTGGAAAATTGTGTACCCGGATGGATTTTCCCACCCGGCAGGTATATCATACCAAAAGATAAGGATTTAGTATGTTGTCCAGGCAACATTTTCAACTTTTTTGGCTCCCTCCCAGAGGGGGGCCTTTATGCGGAAATCAGCGCTTGATGTTGAAGGCACCGAAGCCGGGGTACTGGGCAGCACCGCCGAGTTCTTCCTCGATGCGGAGCAGCTGGTTATACTTGGCAACGCGCTCGCTGCGGCTGGGGGCACCGGTCTTGATCTGGCAGGTGTTCAGGGCAACGGCCAGGTCGGCAATGGTGGTATCCTCGGTTTCGCCGGAGCGGTGAGAAGAAATGGCGGTGTAGCCAGCCTTGTGGGCCATCTTGATGGCTTCCAGGGTTTCGGAAACGGAGCCGATCTGGTTCAGCTTGATCAGGATTGCGTTGCCGCAGCCCAGCTGAATGCCCTTGGACAGGCGCTCGGTGTTGGTAACAAACAGGTCATCACCAACCAGCTGGACCTTGCCGCCCAGCTCGCGGGTCAGCTCCTGCCAGCCTTCCCAATCCTCCTCATCCAGGGCATCCTCAATGGAGATGATGGGGTATTTTTCAACCAGGCTCTTCCAGTGGGCGATCAGTTCACTGCTGGTGTAATGGGTGCCGGCTTTGGGCAGGATATATTCGCCCTTCTTGGTGCCCTTCCATTCGCTGGAAGCAGCGTCCATAGCCAGCATGAAGTCTTTGCCCGGCTCATAGCCTGCATTGCGGATGGCTTCCAGAATGGTCTCGATGCTCTCTTCATCGCTGGACAGGTTGGGGGCAAAGCCGCCCTCATCGCCCACAGAGGTGGCCAGACCCTTGGCCTTCAGGATGGAAGCCAGAGCATGGAACACCTCGGCACACCAGCGCAGGGCCTCCTTGAAGGAGGGGGCGCCCACCGGCATGATCATGAACTCCTGGGTGTCCACGGTGTTGGTGGCGTGGGCACCGCCGTTCAGGATGTTCATCATGGGCACGGGCAGGCGGTTGCCGTTCACGCCGCCCAGGAAGCGGTACAGGGGCATGTCCAGCGAAGCGGCAGCGGCGCGGCAGGCGGCAATGGACACGGCCAGAATGGCGTTTGCGCCCAGGTTGGACTTGTCCTTGGTGCCGTCGGCCTTGATCATAGCGGCGTCGATGGCGTAGATGTCGGAAGCATCCATGCCCACCACAGCGTCGGCGATCACGGTGTTGATGTTCTCCACGGCCTTGGTCACGCCCTTGCCCAGGTAGCGGCCCTTGTCGCCGTCGCGCAGCTCCAGCGCCTCAAACTCGCCGGTGGATGCGCCGGAAGGAGCGCAGCCGCGGGCCACAGTGCCGTCGGCCAGCGTGATCTCGGCTTCTACGGTGGGGTTGCCGCGGGAGTCCAGGATCTCGCGGCCTACAACGGATTCAATTTCCAGATAGTTCATATCGAAAACCTCCTGATAGCTGATTCGGCCCGGCGTCGGTGCGGCAGCCGGACGATCTGTATAGATAGTTACACCTAACTAACCAAGAACATCCTACCACGGTTTCCCAAAAGGTGCAAGAGCTGGGCGGAATGTTTGCGGGCATAAACTTTGCACAGGGGCAGGCGGCATGGTTTCAGCGTGCCCGGCGGGGCCGTTGAATATTCCGTATGACTGCCATGTGATTTTGGTATGGCAGATATACTAAAAATAATCTTTACATTTTGGCAGGGCCGTTCTATACTGGAACGCGGTCAAGATTTTTTAATGGGATACTGGTTATCTGATAGAGGAGGATCACACTATGAATAAGGATCTGACGGTCGGCAAGCCGTCACAGGTGCTGTGGCAGTTCTGCCTGCCCATGTTCGGCAGCATTATCTTCCAGCAGCTGTACAACATTGCCGACAGCCTGGTGGCAGGCAAGTTCATTGGCGAAAACGCCCTGGCTGCCGTGGGCAACAGCTACGAGATCACCCTGATCTTCATTGCCTTTGCATTCGGCTGCAACATTGGCTGCTCGGTCATCGTGTCGCGCTACTTTGGTGCCAAGGAATACGATGACATGAAAACCTCGGTGTACACGGCCCTCATCGGCTCGGCAGTGCTGTGTGCAGCGCTGATGGTGTTCGGCCTGCTGGGCTGCCGCAGCCTGCTGGAGCTCATCAACACCCCGGAGGAGATCCTGGCGGACTCGGCCCTGTATCTGGACATCTACGTTCTGGGCCTGCCTTTCATGTTCTTCTACAACATTGCCACCGGCATCTTCTCGGCGCTGGGTGACAGCAAGACGCCGTTCTACTTCCTGGCCGTCTCGTCTCTGTCCAACATCGGCGTGGACATCCTGTTTGTGGCCGGGTTCCACATGGGTGTGGCCGGTGTGGCCTGGGCGACCTTCCTGTGCCAGGGTGTGAGCTGCATCCTGGCCATGGTGGTGGTGTTCCGCCGCATGAAGGCCATCCCCGCACAGCGCAAGACGGTGTGGTTCTCCTGGAATATGCTGGGCAAGATCGCCGTGGTGGCCATCCCCAGCATCCTGCAGCAGAGCTTCATCTCGGTGGGCAACATCATCCTGCAGAGCGTCATCAACACCTTTGGTGCCAGCGTCATTGCAGGCTACTCTGCCGCCGTCAAGCTGAACAACATGGTCATCACCTCCTTCACCACCCTGGGCAACGGCATTTCCAACTACACCTCCCAGAACATGGGTGCCGGCAAGATGGACCGCGTCAAGGCGGGCTTTGGTGCGGGCCGCAATCTGGTGTGGCTCATTTGTGTGCCCATCGTCATCCTGTACTTCTTCTTCGGCCGCACGCTGCTGCTGCTGTTCATGAATGACCCGCAGGGCCCGGCCATCGACACTGGCATGCTGTTCCTGCACATCCTTTCGCCCTTCTACTTTGTGGTGTCCCTCAAGCTGGTCACCGACGGCATCCTGCGCGGCTGCGGTCTGATGGGCCGCTTCATGGTGGCCACCTTCACCGACCTGATCCTGCGCGTGGGCATGGCCATCGTGCTCAGCGGCACCGAGCTGGGCAGCACCGGCATCTGGCTGTCCTGGCCCATCGGCTGGTGCATCGGCACGGTACTGTCCATCGTGTTCTATGCAACGGCCATCCGTAAGGCGCTGGGCCAGCCTTCGCTGAAAAAAGAGGCAGAAGATCTGGTGGAAGAACTCCACGAAGAGGCCGAGCAGGCTGTAGAACCGGCCTCTGAGACGGTGTAACCATTTTGCAACTTGTGAAGTGGATTCATCTGACGGACGAATAAAATGAACAACTTGAAATAGTGCACAAAAACGCGTGTTTTGATTTGTGTAATTTAGCAACAAAGCCGAGAAAAAGCCCCCAAAAGTATGGACGGTTTGTGAATTGCGGATTTGAACACGGATAGCTATAATAACAGACAAGAACAGAAGCAAGGCCGCTTTTAGAGGGGAAGGGCCTTGCTTCCGTTTTTATCCTTGATTCTATTCGATCCTATAAAATACTCCGAAGGAGGAGATTTTTATGAAAAAGGTGTTCACTCGTCGTCAGTTCATGGCCGCTGCCGGTGTTGCTGTTGCAGCAGGTGCCCTGACCGCCTGCGGCGGTTCCTCCGCAAGCACTGCCGGCTCTGCTGCCGGTTCCGCTGCTGCCTCAGGCAGCACCATCAAGGTGGGCGTTATGGGCCCCCTGACCGGTGATGCTTCCGTTTACGGTCAGGCTGTTGTCAACGGTGCCAGCCTGTATATCAAGCAGGTCAATGCAGACGGCGGTGTCAACGGCAAGCAGCTGGAGGTCATCGCCATGGACGAGCAGGGCGATGAAACCCAGGCTGTCACCTGCTTTACCAAGATGGTGGATCAGGGCATCACCGCTCTGGTGGGCGATGTGACCACCGCCCCCACGCTGGCTGTTGCCGCCGAGAGCGCCGACTACAATATGCCCATGGTCACCGCTTCCGCTACCGCCGAGGCTGTCACCTACGATGCCGAGACCGACACCGTGAACGGGAACGTGTTCCGTGCCTGCTTTACCGACCCCTTCCAGGGCGTGAAGATGGCAGACTACGCCTATGAGAAGCTGGGCTACAAAAAGGCCGCCGTCATCTTCCTGAAGGGCAAGGACTACAACGAGGGTCTGGCTGAGAACTTTGCCAAGGAGTTTGAGGCAAAGGGCGGCACCATCGTGGACCAGGAGAGCTACTCTGAGGGCGATGTGGACTTCAAGACCCAGCTGACCAGCATCCTGGGCAAGAACCCCGAAGTGGTCTTCTGTCCCAACTACTATCAGGAAGTGGGCCAGATCCTGGCCCAGGCTGAGAGTGTGGGCCTGACCGTTCCCTTCCTGGGCGGCGACGGCTGGGATGGTCTGGAGGGCTACGCCACCGCTGACCAGCTGAAGGATTCCTATTTCTGCGCCTGCTACGCCAAGGGCTCCAGCGCCGCATTTGAGGATGCCTACAAGGCTGAGTACGGCGAGGCTTACCCCAACGGCTTTGCTCCCCTGGGCTACGATGCTGCCATGACCGTGGTGTACGGCATCCAGGCAGCGGAGGATGCTGGCCTGGAGGCAGGTACCGACGAGTACAAGCAGGCCGTCATCGACGCCATTGCCGGCGGCACCATCCAGGGCATCACCGGTACCTTTACCTTCGACGAGCACCACAACCCCGTCAAGAGCACTGCCATCCTGACCTACGTGGACGGCAAGCCCGAGCTGAAGGAAATGTTCTGATCCGCGCCGCTCCATCCACCGGTGATGGAGCCGCCCGCACAGTGCAAGACCCATGATCTTTTGGAGAACGCCGGAACAGCTTTTTTCTGGTCAGGCGTTCTCCGTTTTTTATATCAAAAAGTGTAAACGCCGCAAAGAAAGGAAGTATCCAACCATGACAGTGTTCTTCAGCCAGCTGATCAACGGCTTGTCCCTTGGCAGCATCTATGCACTGATCGCTCTGGGCTACAGTATGGTGTACGGCATCATCCTGCTGCTGAACTTTGCCCACGGCGACGTTATCATGGTAGGCGCATATATGTCCTGGTTCGTCATGAACCAGCTGGGTCTTGGCCCGGTCACCGCCGTGTGCGCCACCATCCTTACCTGTACGCTGCTGGGCGTCGTGATCGAAAAGGTCGCCTACACCCCTCTGCGGAACGCCCCCCGGATCTCGCTGCTGATCACCGCCATTGGCGTCTCCTTCTTTCTGGAGTACACCGCAGAGCTGATCCTGGGCTCCGGTGCCAAGGTGATCCCCGCCTACTACACCAACCAGACCTTCCGGCTGGGCAAGGTGCCGCTGGGGCTTACCTCGGTCATCACGCTGGTGGTCACCGTGCTGTCCATGCTGGGCCTTACCTTTTTGGTGCAAAAGACCAAGCTGGGCAAGGCCATGCGGGCGGTGTCGGAGGATATGGATGCTGCCCGTCTCATGGGCATCAACGTCAACAGCACCATCTCCTTTACCTTTGCCGTGGGCTCTGCCCTGGCAGGCATCGGCAGTGTGCTGTACTGTTGCTCTTACCCCCAGGCTACTCCCACCATGGGCTCCATGCTGGGCCTGAAGGCCTTTGTGGCTGCTGTGCTGGGCGGCATCGGTTCCATCCCCGGTGCTATGATCGGCGGCATTGCCATTGGCCTGTGCGAGTGCTTTGTCTCGGCCATCGGCCTTTCCGCCTGGAAGGACGCCGTGACGTTTGCCATTCTGATCATCGTGCTGCTGGTCAAGCCCACAGGCTTCCTCGGCCGCAAGGTGCAGGAAAAGGTGTAAGGAGGGCATAACGATGAAAACCAACCGCAAGACCATCAAAATGCCCGTGCGCTACCTGATGAATCTGGTGCTGGTGGGGCTGCTGTTCGTGGGGCTTTCCTATGTGACCGGCAGTATGCTTTCCACCTACCAGAACAAGGTGCTGCTGACCGTGGGCATCAACATCATTCTGGCCGTCTCGCTGAACGTGGCCACCGGCTACCTGGGGCAGCTGCCCCTGGGCCACGCCGGTTTTATGGCGGTGGGTGCCTACGCCTGTGCCTTGTTCACCAAATCCTCCGGCCTGCCCAAGGGCGTAGCCTTTGCCATCGGGTTGGTGCTGGCATGGGTGGTTGCCGGACTGTTCGGGGTGCTTATCGGCATCCCCGCCCTGCGTCTGACCGGCGACTATCTGGCTATCCTGACGCTGGGCTTTGGCGAGATCATCCGCATCACCCTGAACAACATCGATGACGTGCTGGGCTTTAAGCTATTCTACGGCTCCAAGGGCCTGAAGAACATCCCAAAGTACTCCAACTTCACCAACGTGTTCCTGTGCGTGGTCATCACCTGCTTCCTCATCCACGCCATGATGAAGAGCCGCCACGGCCGCGCCGTGCTGGCGATCCGCGACAATGAGATCGCCGCCGAGAGCTGCGGCATCCAGACCACCTACTACAAGGTTATGGCCTTTGCCTTCTCGGCAGCCTTTGCTGGCATGGCCGGCGGCCTGTACGCCTGCTACATCGGCGTGCTGAACCCCTCCACCTTCGGCTTCATGAAGTCCATCGAGATCCTGGTCATGGTGGTCCTGGGCGGCATGGGCTCCATGCTGGGCTCCATTCTGTCCGCGACTGTGCTGACCATCCTGCCGGAGGCCACCCGCAGCTTCGACAGCTACCGCATGGTCATCTACTCACTGGTGCTGATCCTGATGATGATCTTCCGTCCGGGCGGACTGCTGGGCAGCTACGACTTCTCCCTGAGCCGCGTTGTGGAAAAGATCATGAACGGCGAACTGTTCAAGAAGAACAAGGAAAAGGAGGGTGCTGACCATGAGTGAGTTCCAGACCAAGTTAAACAGTGTGCCCTCCGGCGGCTTCCTGACCGACCGCGACAAGGACAAAAAGCCCATTCTGGACGTGCGGGAGCTGGGCATCGACTTCGGCGGCCTGACCGCTGTGGACGGCTTCAACCTGATGATCGGCCGCAACGAGATCACCGGTCTGATCGGCCCCAACGGTGCCGGTAAGACCACCGTGTTCAACCTGCTCACCAACGTTTACCAGCCCACCCGCGGCTCCATCCTGATCGACGGCATGCCTACGGCGGGCAAAAAGACCTATCAGGTCAACCGCATGGGTGTGGCCCGTACTTTCCAGAACATCCGTCTGTTCAAGGAATTGAGCGTCATCGACAACATCAAGGTGGGCCTGCACGAGTCCATGAAGTATAATTTGGCTTCCTCGCTGATCCGCCTGCCCAACTACTGGAAGGAAGAGAAAAAGTGCACCGAGCGTGCCTTTGAGCTGCTGGACATCTTCCACATGGCCGACCTGGCCAACGTGCCTGCCGGCAGCCTGCCCTACGGTGCACAGCGCCGTCTGGAGATCATGCGTGCACTGGCTACCAGCCCGAAGCTGCTGCTGCTGGACGAGCCTGCCGCCGGTATGAACCCCTCGGAGACCGCCGAGCTGACCGAGACCATCCGCCGCATCCGGGACGAGTTCAACATTGCTGTGCTGCTGATTGAGCACGACATGAGCCTGGTCATGGGCATCTGCGAGGGCATCGCGGTGCTGAACTTCGGCCGCATCATTGCCAAGGGCACCCCGGACGAGATCCGCAACAACCCCCAGGTCATCGAAGCCTACCTGGGCAAGAAGGAGGGCTGAGCGATGGCAGATACCATCCTGAAGGTCGATAACATCAACGTGTATTACGGCAATATCCACGCCGTAAAGGGCGTTTCCTTTGAGGTGAACGAGGGCGAGATCGTGACCCTGATCGGTGCCAACGGTGCCGGTAAGTCCACCACCCTGAAAACCATCTCCGGCCTGCTGAAGCCCCGTACCGGGGACGTGCTGTACCGGGGCAAAAGCATCAAGGGCGTGCGCGCCCATAAGATCGTGGAAGCCGGTCTGGCACAGGTGCCGGAAGGCCGCCATGTGTTCCTGCACATGACCGTGGAGGAGAACCTGGATATGGGCGCTTACACCCAGCCTGCCTCCACCATTGCCCCCAACAAGGAAAAGGTGTTTGAGCTGTTCCCCCGCCTGAAGGAGCGCCGCAAGCAGCTGGCCGGCACCATGTCCGGCGGCGAACAGCAGATGCTGGCCATGGGCCGTGCGCTCATGAGCAACGCTTCCATGCTGATGCTGGACGAGCCCTCCATGGGCCTGTCGCCCCTGCTGGTGCAGGAGATCTTTGACATCATCCGTGACATCCACAAGGAGGGCATGACCATCCTGCTGGTGGAGCAGAACGCACAGATGGCCCTTTCCGTGGCCGACCGCGCCTATGTTCTTGAGACAGGCCATGTGGTCATGGATGGCACAGGTGCAGAGCTGCTGACCAATGAGCGCGTCCGCAACGCTTATCTGGGCGGCTGAGACTGCAGCTGGATAGAATGCAAAACAATACGCCCGCCGGGCGGTACGAGAAGTACCACACCCGGCGGGCGTTGTTCTGTCTGTAAGGGAATTATTCCGGCGCTTTCATGCTTTCCACCATGCTGATCTGGCGGACATGGCGGCGCATGAGCAGGCAGACGGCAAAGTTGAAGAGCATGGTGAGCGCCACGCTGAACACAAAGCTGCGGGGGGCGATGGAACGGATGAACATCATCTGGTCCATTTCCACAGTGCGGATGATGAACTGGTGCAGGGGAATGCCCACCACCAGACCCACCAGGGAGCCGATGAGAGAGAGCAGGTCGATCTCCCGGAAGATGTAGCGGTAGACCTCCTTGTCATAGAAGCCCAGCACCTTGATGGTGGCAAGCTCCTTTTTGCGCTCGCCCAGGTTGACGCTGATGAGGTTGTAGAGCACCACGGCGGCCAATGCGGCAGCGCAGACGATGACCAGGATAACCACATAGTTCAGGCAGCCGATCAGGCCATCGAACATCTGGGTGGTGTCCTCGATGAAGGAGACGGAGCTGACATAGTTGCAGGCCAGAATGGCGGAGGAGAGGGAGGCGCGGGCTGCATCGGTGGGGCAGTCGGTCTGACCGTAAACGGCGTTCCAGGCGGGCAGAGCACCGCCGTTCAGCGTTTTGAGCTGCGCCTGCGAGAGGTACAGCCGGGTAAAGACATAGTTTTCGGTGATGCCGGTCAGGGTCAGGGACCTGCGCCCGCCGTCAGCAGTCTCCACCTCAAAGCTGTCGCCCACGGAAAGCCCCAGCTTTTCAGCGGTCTTTTCGGTCAGGATGACGCTGGAATCGTCAAAGGCAATGGCCTTGTGGCCCTGCCGGGTGCGGAAGGTGAAGTATTCGGTCATCTGGCTTTCGTCTGCGGCGGCAACCAGGCTGACGGTCTCTTTTTCACCCTCGGCGTTGTAAAGGGTGACGCTCTTGGTGTAATAGCGGCCCCAGCTGGTGATCCCGCTGCTGGAATCCAGCAGGTCGGCCAGACCGTTCTCCATGGTCAGCGCCTTTTCGTCGCTCAGGGAGATGGTCAGGTCGGCGTGGGTCAGCTCGGTGGTCTGCTTGGTCAGCATGGGCAGCAGGGAATCCTGAATGCCGAAGCCGATGAGGAGCAGAGCTGTGCAGCCCGCCACGCCCAGAACGGTCATAAAGAAGCGCTTTTTATAGCGGAACAGGTTGCGGGCGGTGGTTTTCTGGGAGAAGCTCATCCGCTTCCACAGCGGGGTGAGATATTCAAGGAGGATGCGCTTGCCCGCTACAGGCGCACGAGGCAGCAGCAGGGCGGCGGATTTTTCCTTGAGGCTGGCGCGGCAGGCCTGCAGGGTGGCAAGGCCGATGACCGCCGCGCTGAGGGCCATGCTGCCCAATGCCAGGCCCGGGTAGAAGTGCAGCGTAAAGGTGGGGATGGAGAACATCATGGTGCGGTAGGCGTACCAGAAGATGGTGGGGAACACCACAAAGCCTACGGCAATGCCCACGATGCTGCCCAGAACGCTGGCGGCAATGCCATAGAGTAAGTACTTGCCTGCAATGCTGGTGTTGGAGTAGCCCAGCGCCTTGAGGGTGCCCATCTGCAGGCGGTTCTCGTCCACCATGCGGGTCATGGTGGTGGAAGCCACCAGCGCCGCCACCAGGAAGAAGAACACCGGGAACACCCGGGCAATGGCAGCCATCCGGTCCGCGTACTGTTCCAGTGTGACAAGGCTCAGGGTGCTGCCGCGGTCCAGCACATACCACTCGCCGTTCTGGATGTCCGCGATCTTCTCTTCTGCATCGTTGATCTGCTGCTGGCCTTCGGCGAGCTTCTGCTCCGCATCGGCCTTCTGGGTCTCGTACTCGGTGCGGGAAGCGTCCAGCTGCTCCTGCCCGGACTGGTACTGTGCCCAGCCCTCGTCCAGCTGGGCGCGGGCGGCCTCAAACTGGGTGTAGGCGGTGGCAGTACCGGTGCTCAGCTGGAGCTGGCCCTGCAGCAGTTGTACTTTCATGCTGCGCAGGGCGGCTTTGGCCTCGGTGACAAGGTCCGTGTTGGAGAGGTTGGGCGAGGAGATGAGCCTTTTGGCGTACATCTGCTGCTTGCCGGCATCCAGCTGGGCCTGATAACCGTCCAGCTGGCCCTTGATGTTATCGTAGGCGGCCTGTGCCTTGGCAAGCGCGTCCCGCAGCTCGGTGTATTCCTCGTCCTCGGGTTCAGCCTCGTCCAGCGCCTTTTGGGCATTGTTCAGGGCGGCCTCAGCATAGCCCAGCAGCGGGTCTGCCACCTGCTTCAGGTTGACCAGCAGCTGGATCTGCTGAAGCTGATCCTCAAATTCCAATACCTGCTCTTCGCTGCTCACCAGCGTGGCGGCACCGCTCTGCATGGTATCGGGCAGGGCGGCCTTCTGGGCGGCAAGCTCGGCTTCGCCTGCGTCCAGCTGGGCCTTGGCGGCATCCAGCTCCCGCTGCGCGTCGGTCAGCTTCTGCTCGGCTTGTGCAAACTGGCGCTCGGCCTCGGCCTTCTGCTCGCTGTAGGTCTGTTTGGCATCGTCCAGCTGGGCAGTGGCATCCTCGATAAGCTGGGCCCGGCGGGCCACACAGTGCTCCTTGCTGATGGCATCCAGCCGGTCAGCCACAGTATCCACAGCGGTCTGGTATTCATCACTGTAATTATCATACTGTGCGGCATCCGCTACCTTGAGATAACAGACGGTATAATAATCTGCGGTCAATTCACCGTCCTGCACGAACACAAGAGCATCCAGGATGCCATCACCGACGGTGCTGGTCTCTTGATTGGCAGAAAAATATTGAGGGTCCTGCACCTGGCCCACCACGGTATATTCGGTGCGGCGGATGTTTTCGGTGTCCTCGGGCAGGGTGACCACGGTGCCCAGCGGGACAGGGTCCGCGTGGCCCAGAACCTGTACCACACACTCGTTGGCGGTTTCGGGCATCCGGCCCTCCAGCAGGGTCAGGCGGTTCATATTGGCCTCGGCATCCGCAGACGGGTCGGCGGGAAGCTGCTGCACCCGCAGCACGGCTCCGTCGGTAGAGCTTGACCAGCGGCCCTCGGTGTCAAGATACTTCACGGGCATCACGGCGCTCACGCCCTCCGTGGCGGCAATGGCGGAGAGATCTGAGTCCGAAAGGCCCAGCGTGGAGAGTACCCGCAGGTCGAACACATTTTGCTGGACATAATACTTCTGCCCGGCGGTGCGCATACTGGGGGCAAAGCTGACCAGGCCTGTCAGCATCATCACGCCCAGCGCCACGATGCCGAACAGGGAAAGGAACCGGTTCAGGTTGCTCCGGAAGTCACGCCGGATATTTTTACGATAGCTTTTCTGCATAGCGGTCACCACTCGATCTGTTCCACCGGCACCGGGTGTTCGTTGACCTTGTTGGACAGGATCTGTCCGCTCTTGACCTGGATGATCCGGTCCGCCATGGCCGTCAGGGCCGTGTTGTGGGTAATGACGATGACGGTGCGCCCTGTTTCGCGGCAGGTGCGCTGGAGCAGGGCCAGCACCTGCTTGCCGGTCTTGTAGTCCAGCGCGCCGGTGGGCTCATCGCAGA
>ERZ838399.2827-NODE-2827-length-12172-cov-6.363951_pt1 | contig 12172 bp, 13 predicted proteins | sample MGYA00519683_ERZ838399 | MGnify/ENA primary metagenome ERZ838399 (study PRJEB31850, sample SAMEA3708833) | human gut metagenome | biome: human gut; feature: human-associated habitat; material: faeces | place: China | collected 2014 ...
CCCTGTGGATCAGCATCGACCAATAATACTTTTCGCCCCTGATGTGCAAGACCAATTCCCAGATTTAATGTTGTTGTGGTCTTGGCTGTCCCTCCCTTCTGATTTGCAAGGGCGATTACTTTACACTTGTTCATATGGTTTCCTCCTTCCTCGAAAAATTTAATAGCCAATCCTTTGTACGGGACTGGCTATGTATAAAAATGAGCATGAAAAAGCCGATTGATTCTTAATTCGAATCAATCGGTTTTCATGTTTACTTTTTTTCATTTTTTTCTAATTTGTAATAGTTTTCTAAATACTTCGCCAGCTTTCTTTTTTCTTCTTCTGGTTTATCAAGTAATTTAATCCTATTATTTAGAATATTCATCAAAGTGTCATGCGTTTCTTCTGCCGTCATATTTCTACATAATAGTTCAAACAAGACGTCTATACGTAATTCGTTTGCTGATTCATATAGAGATTTTTTATCCTTCTCATTTTCTTCTGCCCCATCTCTTAGCCAAATAAGCTTTATTCCGTTTTTCATGATTGCAACAAAATATCCTAAAATAAATAAAAGCCAATATACATACACTATTTCTATAATTACAAAAAATATCTGTCCCACTTTCTCTCGCGAACTATTCAATGCTAAAATAAGTAAAACTGTAAATACGATATTGCCTAAAATATTACATGCCAAAAAAAGATAGCTTATATACAACTTATCAACAGTCTTTTCATCTTCCGTATATTCAATAATCTTTTTTCTAAATTTTTTATCGAATAAACTTCCCCAAAAAACAATTCCAGAAAAAATTAATGCCAATGTTCCGATTAACGCTCCAATTATTACTCCAAATGTAGAATCTAATATACTAATATAATTTTGCAAATCCTCATATATTTTTAAATAATATGTTGCAATAACCAACAATACTGTACCAATTAAAGCAAATCTATTTTCAAAGGCCCATACAAAATATTCTTTAAATTTTCCATATTCCCAAAATTTTTTAATCACATAGATTCCCCTTTCGTAATATTTCCTGAATTCCTTTTTTAGCCGTATTCACAAATTCGCCTAAACCATTTGTAATTTTTACAAATGGTTTAGTGTCTGTTGTCGTTTTGACATCTCCATTTTTATTAACGCTCGTAACAACTACATATCCTCTTTGTGTCAGATCCAAAATCGGAATATCTTCATTCATTGTGACAAGTTGTTTCAAATCATCTTGTATAATTTCAGCTCCACCATTAATATTAGTTTTTCCTTTAGCCTTATAAATAATGCTTCTTTCCGTAGCATTTGATTCTTTCAATCGTTCTTTTTCTTTTGCTTCAATTGCTTTATCAATAAGTGCATCATCTGGATTTGCCGGTCTATATGTAATTCGTAATTCTCTGATATTCTTATCTAACTTCACAGCTTCTTGCATTTCCTCAATACTCATTCCTAAATTAAATGATTCAACATAGAAAGAATATTTCAAATGTTTTTTACGGGCACATTCGTTGAGCATTTCTCCGAATGCATCATTAAACATACTTTTTCCAAATCTTCTTCTTGAAATGAACGCTACATATTCATGTAACACATCATAATAAAATTCAATATCCTCTGTATTTTCTACGGGCTTACTTTTCATCTCGCCAGTTTCGTCATCTCTTTCTTTTACAAAAATACTTGCCGTCCTGTCCAAGACACCATGAATACTTTCATCATCTTTATCTTTTATTGACAGAACATATGATACTTTATTAATCCCTTTTTCTCCTCCTTCTGTAATATACGGGAACTCGTGAATGAATTCAAAATTGTGTTGAACCATAGATAAAATATTTCTTGTAATTTCGAATCTCAACTCATAATTTTCCACTAAATTATATACTTCTTCTGAATCCATACTTACTTTACTAAAATATACTACTCTTTCCATTTTTATCCCTACTCTTTTGTTTTATTCTTTTACATATCTTTAAAATAACCCTGGCTCATTCTCAATCAAATCTTCTGCCAGATATTTTGCATCCATATTTTCTATTCCATAACTGTCATTTGAAATTTGTTCAGCCAGCTTACTGGAATAATAAATATCAAACGCCTTCCGCAAATCAATTCCTTTCATTTCAGAAATCACATTAATAATATCATTTTCCAAATTCTGCTTATAAACTTCTTCCAATTGCTTCTTATCTACCATTGTTTTCCACCTCATATGCTCTTTTAAAAGTGATAAGTCGATTCAGTGTTTCTTGATTTACAATACATATTTGATTATTCATCTTATAGTATCGCAATTCACCTAATACCTTTTCCTTATCCCACAAACCTCTAAAATACATATCTACAGTCTTAAACACGTCATCGTCCGCAACATTTCCTATAATGATGTCATATTCTTTATTTAACGACTGTCCTTTTCTACATGCACACACAAAATCAAGCCATTTCTCATTTTCTTTTTCAAAAGATAATACCTTTAAATCATCCCATCCTTCAGATAATTCGTAAATATTAACAATTGCTTTCTTTTCCTGTCTCATGCCCTTTCGAACCGCCCATTTTTTTGCCTGATTTTCAAAAGTTGTAAGATAAAATCCCCGGCCAAAATCCAGATACTTTTTCGAATGTACTACGTCCGGATTTTTTATAATTTCTGTTGATCCATGATATACAATCATACATTAACTCCTTTTTCTCTCACATAATCGGTAATATCTTCTACCAAACATTCCTTTCCCTGTGTATGAAGAACATCGTAACATTTAATAATATAGTTATCCAAAATTCCGGTTGAATTTAATATTTTATACACTTTGGCTGGAGACATCTTCCACTTATCCGCAAGACTATACAGCATGAATATTGAAAAGCTCAATTCTTTTTTCTCACACATAATCACTACCAACCTTTCCGTCATATTTATATTTAGATTATAACAAGTATTTTATGTTCATACACTATATTTTTCAATTATTATTCAAAAAAGCAGGCGATGAGAAGTCACAAAACCTCTTCATCCACCCGCTTTTCACCTATACTCTCACCACTACCACTTCCACAACATCTGGATGTTCAACCACCCACATACTACAAAATACCACCCATTTTGTGACTTTCTCATGCTAGGAGACGAAATACTCAACGGCATTGTTCGGAAAAAATTCTTTCATTTCCCCGTAAAGCTGTGCCGCCAATGTCTTATTATGTGCAATGATCAACGTCGGTTTGTTCAACTGCTGAATGACGTTCGCCATGGTAAATGTCTTTCCAGAGCCGGTGACACCAAGCAGGGTTTCAAACTGATTTCCTTCCTTGAAACCTTTCACCAGTTCCGCGATTGCCTGCGGCTGATCGCCGGTTGGTTTGTATTGTGAGACTAATTCAAAATGATCCATGCAGACCTCCTGAGTAAATCTGATTTATATCGTAAATAGCTGTCATGTTTTTACTTTCTTAGTACTGTTACCCGATTAGTATATCATTCATATAGAAAAAAGTACAGAGAAATCGAATGTTTGTTCTGTACTTTTTCTCATATTCCACCTACTCTACTCGCAAAACTCCACGATCTTCTCCGCAGTCTCTTCCTGCTGCTCTTTTGCCGAAATATCCGCTTCTCCATCGCCTTTCTGCGCACCATAATCTCCATATCCCGCATGATTACCGCCCTGGATGCAGAATTCTTCATAAACAGACGGCATCAACTTTCGTCCTTCCGTCACCTTATCCATATTCACAACTCCATCGTTGCTTCCATAAATAGACAACACTTTCAGATCTGTGTCTGACAAATCTTTTGTGGAATACGCAGCCAAAAATATCAGTCCATCCAGCTTTTCACTGTTCTTATCTGCATAAACGGCTGCCATCGCCCCTCCCAGAGAATGCCCTGCCAGATACCAGTGATCATAACTGTAAGTTTCCATAATTTTATCTGCACGATTCATCCCCATAAACGCCAGATTGCCCGGCATATGCACCAGATAACAATCAATTCCGTCCACAGCCAGCTGTTTCAGCAAACTTGCGTACGCTAAATCTTCCACCTTTGCTCCCGGATAAAAAATCAGGGCTGTATCATTGCCCGGTCCATCGAAAAAGTAGCCGTACTCAGCTTCCTCTACCTTTACATCATCTGTGCTCTCCAGCGCCGCCTGCCGATCCTGCACATGATAATAATTGCTTACATAAACAAGGGACACGATGACCAAAGCCACTATCACAATCAGGCCGATCAAACCTGCCCCTTTTAATCTTTTTCTGCTTTTCTTCTTTCTCATTTTCTTTTCCTTTCCTGTCTGCTAATTCTTTTTTAGTCAATCTCAACAATCTTAATTTTTTCATACCCATCATTTCTTAAAATTGTTGTAAAAATTCCGTAAATTTATTTTTTTCTCTTGACGAATGCATTTTTTCGTATTAAACTGACCAAGGTTTTGAGAGGATGACCTTTCAAACAACCTTGATTCATAATACATCAGATTTATGTTTTCTAAAAGTTTTTTATAAAACACGGTTCAATTTTGCCACATAATAAACAGGCAAATAAACACTGGTATCATCCACAGAAAACATTCTGAAATTTTAACAGGAGGTGTGATCATGGACAATTGTGATAGTACAGGACGAAGTATGATCTGCGGTGGCAGACAATGGAAACTGATTATGCAGCTGTTCCATGTAATTCACTGATCCCTGCATTTTCATTTCCAACCGAATATAAGATTGATATAAAACTATACGGAACGTCAGTTCATTTTAATTTAATTTATATATGTTACATATTCATTTTCTCACTTGAACTGCGTATTAATCCCTATAACTTTATTCAATTTACTCCCACCGCACAAAGGATTCCTATACTGCACAGTAGTAACTGTAACGTTTGCTTTCGGACTTTCGTAAAGCGGTGATTTTTTATGCCCTTTTTTCAGAGGTACACAACTTTATTACCAGTGCATTACCATTTTGCCTTTAAAAGTTGACAAATGTATCTAAGTATCTGAGGGCTGTCAGGAGGAAATGAGATGAAAAAAACATTAAACATCAAACCAAACTACGCAGAAGAATTACTGAAAATCATTCAGAGCCCGTTAAAAAATGAGGTCCTGTTGGATCGGCTGAATGATTATCATGAAAGAGATATTGCAGATGCGTTAGAACTGCTGTCACCACAGCAGCGCAAGAAACTGTATCCGGTGCTTGGTGCCAAACGTCTTGCGGAAATTTTTTCCTACTTGGAGACACCGACACAGTATCTGTCAGAGCTCAGTGTCAATCAGGCTGCAAAAATCGTATCCTACATGGATTCTGATGATGCGGTAGATGTACTGGAACAGATGGAAGCATCCGCAAAAGAAAAAATCGTAAAATTGCTGGATGCTGATTCCAGTCATGACATCCATTTGATTCTCTCCTACGATGAGGATGAAATCGGAAGTATGATGACAACGAACTTTGTTGCCATCAGAAAAGAACTGTCTGTCCGTCAGGCTATGCGTGAACTGGTAGAACAGGCAGGCGAAAATGACAATATTTCCACAGTTTACGTAGTAGATGATGCCGATAAATTTTACGGCGCCATTGATCTGAAGGATCTGATCATCGCCAGAGAAAACGATGAACTGGAAGACATCATCAGTACTTCTTATCCATATGTAACAGATCATGAAAAAATTGAAAACTGCATCGAAACGATCAAAGATTACGCCGAAGATTCTCTGCCAGTTCTGACCGAAACTGGAGAACTGATCGGTATTCTGACTGCTCAGGATATCGTAGAAGCAGTCGATGATGAAATGGGTGAGGACTACGCAAAACTGGCTGGTTTGACTGCTGAAGAAGATCTGCATGAGAAAACATCCACCAGTATCAAAAAACGTCTGCCATGGCTGATCATCCTGCTTTTTCTCGGAATGGCAGTATCTTCCGTGGTCGGCGTATTTGAAACAGTCGTAGCTGTACTGCCGATCGTTATGTGTTTCCAATCCCTGATTCTTGATATGGCTGGAAACGTTGGTACCCAGTCTCTGGCTGTTACCATCCGTGTACTGGTTGATGAAACATTAACTGCAAAACAAAAATTTGGTCTTGTTTTGAAGGAGATGAAAGTCGGATTCTTAAATGGACTTTTCCTTGGAATCCTCTCCTTCGTATTCATCGGTCTGTACATCTGTGTGTTAAAAAATTATCCGATGGGACATGCATTCCTGATCTCCGGCTGCGTTGGATTTTCCCTGATGGTAGCCATGGTGATCTCCAGCATGGTCGGCACATTGATCCCGATGTTCTTTCACAAGATCAAAATCGATCCGGCAGTTGCTTCCGGTCCGTTGATCACAACTGTCAACGATCTGGTTGCCGTTGTTACTTACTACGGACTTGCATGGCTGCTGCTGATCCATGTACTGCATATAATTTAAAAAACATACGCCATTCATCATGACTACATGATTAATAAGTACAACAGGATGATAAAATTTGTTTCTATAAAAAGCAAACAAAATCATATAAAAAGACAGCTGTATACTGAGTATTTCTCAGCGTACAACTGTCTTATTTTTTACATATCGTTGTATTCCTACTATTATTCGGACTACATCTGTTTTCTTACAATACTGTACTCGTCTCCCGGGCGATAATACGGACATTCCCGAAACTGCCCGATGATGAACCGATACATCTCATCCTGATCCAGATCCTGGGTACAGACATAGTACTCATAATCTTCGTCATATTCATAATTCATACAGTATTCGCAATTTGATCCTGTGCGTTTCTGCTTTTCACTCATATTCTGCCTCAATCCTGTTTATATAATGTTCTTTCCATTCTGTTAAATTATACTATAGCATTTACGGCTTCAAATATCCACAGAAAAGCATTTTTACAGATATATTTTATAATTTCACCGGACCATTTTCTTTGATGTAACGCCATCCCTCTGCTGTTTTCTCTACTTCCAGACAGCACTGTACGTTCTGGGACGGATCCGGATGATTTTTCCACAGATCATATAATTTCGGTAAAAATACCGGCCACTGGCTTGCCTCAAAATCCTCATGCTCTGTCAGGAAATTCGGTACGATCTTCGCATTCGGATCTTTTTTCAAAATATCAATGATAAATGATGGCGGTGCAGATACTTTGGAGTTCTGTACTGTTGCTGTGATATGTACGCAGCCGCCTTCTACGTCTTCCCACATATGAACCGTAGAATCTACCAATTCACCAAGATCATTGAATACACCCTCGCAGATTACATGTTTCAGACATGTAGTAAATGGGAAGAAATCTTTCAATGCCAGTCTGTGAATCTCTACGCCTTCGCCGCCAAATACAGCTGCGCCCGGCTCACATGCCTCAGAGATCATATGGACAGAAGCTTCCATACCATACTCTACCGGAGTTTTTACCCATGTAAATTTCTTGTGAGAACCCGGAGCCCACAGATAGTAACCTTTCTCCATGTTTGCCCAGAACCAGTCCATCATCTCGGATGTTACACCCGGAAGAAAATGCTGCTTCTGTGACGGAAGTACATAGCCTTTGTCAATGGCATCCTGATTTAATTCCAGTTCCGGCAGTAATGGGTTTGGTTTTTCCGGTTTCTCGTATGCTGCAAAGGGTACGTTTACATTGTCTTGACATGGCAGATAAGTCTGTCCGCCGTTTGCTACATATTTTACAGTTTCACTCATAATCTTTTCTCCTTTTTGCCAGCTGACATTTTGTTTTTTGGTCTGCTGGTCTTACCTAATTATTATTTTATCTATTTTCAGCTATCTTGTCTAGGACATTTTTTTCTGAATCTTTCTTAAGAAAACACGATGTCCTCCTATACTATGCTATAATTATCTTATTGATTTTAACCATTACATAAAAATATTTTTCAAAGGACAACTACCATCATGGAACAAGCAGATATTTTAATCGTCGATGACAATCCTGAAATCCGGGAAATCATACAGATTCTCCTCTCCGGTGAAGGCTATCAGGTTCACGAAGCTGCCAACGGCCATCAGGCACTTATGTTATTAAGGCAGACTTCTTTTGATCTGATCATTCTGGACATTATGATGCCGGGACTCAACGGCTATCAGACTTGTCTGGAAATACGCAAAATAAGCAATGCACCGATTCTTTTCTTAAGTGCCCGCACACAGGAAAGTGACAAAACCCTTGGGTTTTCCAGCGGTGGCGACGATTATCTGGCAAAACCGTTTTCTTATGCCGAACTGGTAAGCCGTGCAAAAGCCCTGCTTCGCAGATATCAGGTATATCAGGTAAAACCAACAGTTCCCACACAGACTTCCACCATCACGTATGCGCAGCTGATACTGAAAGAACAGACTCAGGAAGTTACGAAAAATGAGATTCCTGTAGATTTGACAGATACGGAATATTCCATCCTGCGCTTATTGCTGACGCATCAGGGTCAGATTTTTTCCACGGAGCATCTCTACGAATCCATCTGGAACGAACCTTATTACTATGGAGCAAATAACGTCATCATGGTTCATATTCGAAATCTGCGGCGAAAAATTGAAGATGATCCGAAAAATCCAACGTTGATCAAAACTGTCTGGGGAAGGGGCTACCGCTGTGACAAAGAAAGTTAACCGAAAAAAGATACTATCTCACGCAAACCATTTTTCTATCCTCCACGACAAAAATCCGCTCTGGAAAATTTCACGGATCCGCCTGCAGTTTCTTGTAACCATCCTGCTTTCCTTCCTGCTTGCAATTGGCGGATTCTCCCTGACCTGGCATATGATGCCCTGTGCATGGAAAATTGTCCGTCATATCCCTGGTATGGATCTGGATCGGGATGCACTGAAAAGAGATCTTACAGAACGTGCAAAAAACTATGATCTGCCCTCTTCCGAAAACAATAAACAGGAACAGGATGCGTTCGCATCATTTTTTGATTCTCTGGATTCCTACACCGGCATTGCCATTTACGGTAGTGATGACGAATACTTTCGCACACAGCATACCGCTGACATCATTCACAATAAAAACTGGAACTTCTTTACCCAGATGATCTTTCAGATCACATATAGTAATTATGCAAAGGTGGTACCACTGAATGGGATTGAAGATTATTTCGAAATAGATATCGATTTCAAAAATGAAACCGGCAAACTTTATGTTTCCAGTTTCCATAACTCCAAGCTGACCATTCCATGGTTCCTGTTTTCCATCGGAGTTGCTCTCTTTCTGCTGTTGCTGCTGCCACTTTTGTTTTTACGAAAAAAAGTGCAGGACATCGGGATTCTAAAAGACCACATTTTGCAAATGTCCGGTGGTGACTTACATCAACCAATCCGTCCCATGGGAAATGATGAACTTGACATTCTGGCACGGGAACTGGACCAGATGCGCAGTACGCTGTACACCAACATACAGCAGGAAACAGAAAGCCGCCGTGCCAATCAGGATCTCATCACCGCCATGTCCCACGACTTGCGCACACCGCTGACTATTTTGCACGGTTACCTGGATATTCTGGCTCTTGGGCGCAATCCGGATCAGCAATCGGAATACATCCGACGCTGTCTGCAAAAAACAGAGGACATCCAGCAGCTCACTGACCGTATGTTTGAATACTCACTGGTTTATGAACCACCGCAATCCCCTGTTTTGACACCGATTCCTCTCACGGATCTTCAGCTTACCCTCACGGAACACCTGGATTTTCTTCACCTTGCAGGATTTCAGACATTGGAAACCTTTACCCCCATATCCGGGCAAATTAATGGGGACGAAACATCCCTGAAACGATTATTTCAAAATCTGTTTTCCAATATCTTAAAATATGGAGACAAATCAGAACCGGTTACTTTGCAGTTTTCTGTGAGAAATAGCGCCTGTCAGATCATACTTTCTAACGCGGTAAAACCGGTTCATTCCGACATTGAAAGTAACCGGATCGGTTTGAAAAGTGCAGAAAAAATTGCCGAACTGCATCATGGCACACTGGCTTTCCGTCAAACAGATGAAAAACAATTTATCGTGAGCGTAACGCTTCCTGTGTTTTCGCACAAAAATGGCACCTGATGATACAACTATCAGATGCCATTTTCCTATTTCACATATTATTCTGCAATTTTATACAGTTCATACAACTGCCACATTGTTAGCACTCACTCTGAAAACAATCTATTATTGTCTATCATTTACAGATGTATAAAAGCCACTCAAAGCAACGATGTATTTATGCTTTTCTTCCGCAACACTGTTTGTATTTTTTACCACTTCCGCATGGGCACGGATCATTCGGATATACTTTCTTCGCTTCACGTGTCTTTGGTGCTCTCTGTGTGGAATCATCTTTGTTTGTTCCGGTTACTTTGGCAACCTCCTCACGCTCTACCTTCTGCTCAACTTTTACATGGAACAGCATCTGAATCGTTTCTTCCTGAATGCTTGCGGTCATATCGTCAAACATTTCAAATCCTGCCATTTTGTACTCAACCAGCGGATCTCTCTGTCCATAAGCCTGCAGACCGATACCTTCACGAAGGATCTCCATATCATCAATGTGATCCATCCATTTACGGTCGATAGTTTTCAGCAGAACAACACGCTCCAGCTCACGGATCATCTCTGCCTCCGGGAACTCAGCTTCTTTTGCTTCGTATAATTTCACTGCACGCTCTTTGAGCATATGTTTTAACTCATTTGCGTTCAGGCTCTGGATCTCATCATCTGCTAACGGCTGCATAGGAATTACCGGGATCAGTAATTCATTTAATTCTACAACATCCCAGTTCTTATCCTCTTCATCTGATACACAGCGATCTACTGTATTTTCTACACGGTCTGTGATCATCTTGTAGATGGCATTGCGCATGTTTTCTCCATCCAGTACTCGACGACGCTCACCGTAAATGATCTCTCTCTGATCATTCATAACCTGATCGTACTCCAGCAGGTTTTTACGAATACCAAAGTTGTTACCCTCGATCTTCTCCTGCGCTTTCTCAATCGCGTTGGAAAGCATCTTATGCTCAATCTGTTCACCATAAGGAACACCGATGGCATTGAACATGTTGATCAGTTTCTCAGATCCAAACAGACGCATCAGGTCATCTTCCAGAGAAATGTAGAAACGGGACTCACCCGGATCTCCCTGTCGACCGGAACGACCACGCAGCTGGTTATCGATACGACGGGACTCATGACGCTCTGTACCGATGATCTTCAGACCGCCGGCAGCTTTTGCCTCATCATCCAGCTTGATATCCGTACCACGACCTGCCATGTTGGTTGCGATGGTAACCGCACCATGTACACCGGCCTGAGCAACGATCTCTGCCTCAAGTTCATGGAATTTCGCATTCAATACGCTGTGCTGAATGCCTTCTTTTTTCAACATTCTGCTTAAAAGTTCGGAAGTCTCAATGGTAATCGTACCAACCAGAACCGGCTGACCGGTTGCATGCGCTTTCACAACTTCCTTTACAACAGCTTCGAATTTTTCCTGTTTTGTCTTATATACAGCATCTTCTCTGTCAATACGTGCGATCGGACGGTTGGTCGGAATCTCGATAACGTCCATGCCATAGATATCACGGAACTCTTTTTCTTCTGTCAGGGCAGTACCTGTCATACCGGCTTTTTTCTTATATTTATTAAAGAAGTTCTGGAATGTGATGGTTGCAAGTGTCTTGCTCTCACGTTTTACTTTTACATGCTCTTTTGCCTCAATTGCCTGATGCAGACCGTCAGAATAACGACGTCCCGGCATGATACGTCCGGTAAACTCATCAACGATCAGGATCTGGTCATCTGCAACAACGTAATCCTGATCACGGTGCATTAAGTTGTGTGCACGCAGGGCAAGGATAATATTATGCTGAATCTCAAGATTCTCTGCATCTGCAAGGTTGTCGATCTTGAAGAATTTCTCAACCTTCTCGACACCTTCCTGTGTCAGATTGATCACTTTATCTTTCTCATTTACGATGAAATCACCAGTCTCCTCGATCTCAATACCCATAATGGCATCCATTTTGGAAAATTCCTGACTTGCCTCACCACGTTTCATCTGTCTTGCCAGAATATCACATGCTTCGTACAGCTTTGTGGATTTGCCACTCTGACCGGAAATAATTAACGGTGTACGTGCCTCATCGATCAAAACAGAGTCAACCTCATCGATGATCGCATAATGCA
>ERZ838399.2834-NODE-2834-length-12148-cov-8.088233_pt1 | contig 12148 bp, 11 predicted proteins | sample MGYA00519683_ERZ838399 | MGnify/ENA primary metagenome ERZ838399 (study PRJEB31850, sample SAMEA3708833) | human gut metagenome | biome: human gut; feature: human-associated habitat; material: faeces | place: China | collected 2014 ...
GTAATGTCCCAAGTTCTCTGTGAGGATTGGACCATGAAGCGGACAGATTGTCTGGATATCCAGAGTTGCGGCAGCTTTCAGAAGCTTCTGAACCTGTGCACCGTATTTTCCAACGATTCCGATATAGTAACGGCGTGCTTCGAAGTCCCAGTCTTCTTCTACGTCAAGTGCTCCGAATTTACCGAAACCGTCTGCTGAGAACAGAACCTTATCAGTACTGTCATATGTAACCATAACCTCCGGCCAGTGAACCATTGGTGCAAATACGAAAGTCAGCACATGTTTTCCAAGTGTCAGGCTGTCACCGTTTGCAACCACCAGCTTCTTTCCGTCCAGATTCAGGTTTCTGAAGAAATTTCCCATCATAGTGAAGGTCTTGGTATTTGCAACTACGGTTGTGTCAGGATATGCTTTCATGAAGTTCTCGATATTTGCGGCATGATCCGGCTCCATATGCTGTACTACCAGATAATCCGGTTTCGCACCGTCCAGGACTCTGGCTACATTTTCAAGCCATTCATCTTTGAAATTAGCATCTACGGTATCCATAACTGCGATCTTTTCATCCATGATCACATATGAGTTATAGGACATACCGTTTGGCACTACATACTGACCTTCAAACAGATCTACCTGATGATCATTTACACCTACATAATAAATATCATTTCCGATTTTCATGATAAAATGTTCCTCCTTAGCGATATCCGAGCCGGTCAAATCCGGTTAAAAATTCCAATTTTTTATTTCTGAACCTATTATATCCACATTCATATCGTTCGTCAAGTCTCATACCTACTTATAAAATCAATTTCTCATCTATTTTATATAAAAATCTGGAAATACTTGAGAGTGTACTATTGCTACTTTTTTTCTTTTATTTCCCTTCAAAAATCTGAGCGATCGGTGAATCCGCGGACAGTATCACTGTTTTGTCCTCACCTTTCATAGATGTCTTCAGCGCATCCAGACTTCTCACAAAAGAATAAAACTCACTCCTGTCCTCTTCTCCATAAGCCTGAGCAAGGATTTTCATATATTCCTGTTCGCCCTCTGCCTCCAGGATCTCTGCCTGTTTTTTTGCATCAGAAATCTGGATTGCTACTTCTTTGTCTGTTTTATTTCGAATCACCTTTGCTTCGGAGTTTCCCTCTGCCTTGTAAGTCGCTGCAATATTATCTCGTTCAGAAATCATTCGTTCATACACAGCTTCCTTATTATCATCCGGCAAATCCAGCTGCTTGGTTTCGAATTTGAGAAGTTCGATTCCATACTGATCCATGTTTGTTCCTATTGCCTCCATAACCATATCAGACAGTTCTCCGTCACGGCTTGTGATCACCTGATCCTGTGACATACTGCTGATCGCATTTTTGGTGGCATTATACACAGCAGTATTAATTCGGCTCTCACCACTTTCCACAGAAGAGTTTAATGTCTGTGCAAATTTAAGCGGATCGCTGATTTTCCAGAGAACATAGCTGTCGCTGATCATCGTTTTCTTATCTTTTGTAATTACATCAGATGCTGCCAGATCATACAGCAATGTTTCCTTTGGCAATGACTGTGTACTCTCTATAAACGGAATCTTAAAACTGATTCCCGATGAGCGGATCACCCTGTCAACCTTACCAAACTGACGGATCAGTTTGTATTCGTTTTGCTGAGTTACTGTTACTGATGCTCCGACAGCTACAACCGCTGCAGCCACACCAATTAATATTCCAACTTTCTTACCTTTCATATATTAATCCTCTCCAAATTATATCTCTATTCTCCGTATTTCATTTACTAAAACACCTTTTATGTGAAATATTTTCTGTCATTTCATTATTCGTTCTCAGAATCATTTACATTTTGTGTGTCCTGAGCAGGATCTGTGTTCAGTGTCTCTGTCGGATTCTCTGAACTGTTCCCTGTAAAAGAATCTAACGGCAGAACCTTCTGCACTCCATCTCCATTATCAATCACAATCTTCATTCCCGGCAACACATCTTCCATTGTCTCATAGAACATACGCTTCTTTGTGATCTCCGGATTCTTTATATACTCCTCATACATGGCATTAAAACGTGCAACCTCAGCTTCCGCTTCATTAATCCTTACCTGTTTCTGCGCCTCAGCATCCTGAATGATCTGGTCTGCTTCTGCCTCAGCCTCCGGAAGCTTTTCGTTTCTGTATTTATTGGCATTATTCAAAGCAGTTTCTTTTCCCTGCTTGGCAGTTTCTACTGCTTTAAATGCTTTCATAACTTCCTGTGTGGGCGGTTCTGAATCCTGGATTGTGATATTCACAAGTTGGATTCCCAGATCCTGTTCCTCCATCTGTTTCAGTATCATTTCTTTGATCTTGCTCTGGATTTCACCTTTTCCGGTTGTAAGTACTTCATCCACATCATAACTTGCGATTACTGTACGGATACAGCTTTGAGAAATATTTTTTAGAATATCTTCCGGTTCCTCTGAATTATAAAGATATTTTACCGGTTCTAAAATTCTGTACTCAACAAAGAAATCTACATCAATAAAGTTATAATCCGAGGTAATCATAATGCCCTCATTCTCAACCACCGAATTATCTCCCATACTATATCCAATAGGAAATCCCTGGATCGTTGTATTTACTTTCTGTACTTTCTGTATAAAAGGAATCTTAAAATGCAGTCCTGTTTCTGCCACTGCCTTCGGCACTCCGAAAGTTGTCAGTACTGCCTGTTCCTGCTCCTGGATCTGATAGGTAGCATCTCCTGCAAGCCCTGCAATAATTACCAGCCCTGCTGCTCCTATTACAATACGTTTCACATGTTTTCCCGGCTTCTGTAATTTTTTAAATGGATTTACTTTTTCGTTCACTTTTCTCCTCCGTTTCACCATTTGGCATAATTAAATTTTTTGCTTCTAAAAATTTCTGAAGAAAAGAAAAAGACTTTCATTTCAGACATAACATGAGCTCTTCTCTTAATGTCTAAAACAAAAGTCTTGCCGATTATATCATAATGCGGGCATTCTTAATCTGCCGTTCTGACGCATTTATGTACCATTTATAGGAAAAACAAGTCCAGTTCTTCATAACGATGGCCGCTACTCCCTTTTCTTTGAGCAGCATCATATCATAACTATTTACAAAATGCAAGAAATATTTTTACGTAATCTCAGCAACATTATTCTGTATACATATTTCCATTTTCATCTGTCCAGGTTCCATCTCCATTGTCGCTGTAGCCAGTTCCATTATCATCTCTATAGTAATAATCTCCATTTGTCGTCTCTGTAACTGTAATTGTATTCCCGTCAGAAGAAGTCAATGTATACTGTTCTAATTCCTTACCAACCATGAATTCTTGTATAATTTCTGTTTATACCTCACCCTTTTTTAATTTTCGTTCTAACTCTAAAACTTCTTTTCTGCAGAATTCTATTGCATCATTACAGGTTTCCACATCATCACCATCTATCTCTATGCTATCGTCACCAGGATATCTGGTTGAAAAATAAAAACCATCTATCATTCTCATATGTGTCTGCGTATTTTTTGAAAACTCTGCTCCCATTTTTCTGCAAAATCAAAATAACTGTTTAAGGCCATATCTGAATTCCCTCCTTTCGCACATTTGTATAATACAGCATTTTATTCCTTTTCCAGTCATCGCCAACTACAATTTTCAGATCCGTTTCTGCATCATCCAATTCCACAGAGGATACTTCTGATTTTAGAAGATAAAGATATTTTTTTAGCTCTGGCCGGGAGCGAAATGACTCTGACAGTTCCAGAAACAGATCAACATCACTGCTATATTTCTCTTCTCCCCGTGCACAACTGCCATACAGATATATTGTCTTAATATAAGGCTTTATGCATGATGACTGAATAGCTCTTAAAGCATACTCCGCTACATTTCTCTGCCGTTTTGATCTGATACATGTCAGCATTTTCTATCCCTCCGTTTTCTCTGCATATTATTTCCAGATTATGCTTACATTTTCTGCTTCAGGATTTCTTTGTAAAAAAATTATAACATTCCTGATCTTCTACAGAACGCAGAAATAGCCATGTAAAGACATCCCATTTCTCTATTTTAGTGCTTATTCTGGTAGAATTCCATATTCCTTATATAACCGTTTTCGAGTCTCTGCATTTGTCACAACAGACTGTATTTCTGCACTTCTTCCATCCATAATCAGACGATTAAGCAAAGTGCTTAATCGTTCTTCGCCGATTGCTTCTCCAATTGCTTTTGCCTCTGCTTCCGCCTCTTTTTGAAGCCGTTCGAGCCTTTCAGATTCCAGTTCAAGAACTTTTCCACCCATAGTCTCACCTATTCCTTTCCGGACTGTTTTTTCATTCCTGCATATATAGTCCGCTATTTTTATAATCAGTTTATTTAAATTCATGTATAAAGCCGTCTTATCTGCTCCTGAAAGTTCTCTTTCCAGATTTATCCGGATTTCCTCATAGTCGTTCAGCAAACTCTGGAACATTTCCGGATTCTCACTCATTTCATGAATATCCTTTTCATATCGCATAATATAAAATGGCAGAAGCATCAGTAAATTCTTTTCAAAAATACTGTCTCTCGTATATGTCTCCAATTTCATTGTCGGAACCCGATAATGTACTATGTTCTCATCCGAAAGTACCATCTCTATCTCCAGAAAATCCGGCGTATTCTTTCCGCTTCTCAAATATAATACGCAAGACTTTGGAAAATTCATCCTGTATTTGCGTTCCTGTTTCTGTGCATTTTCGATTGCTATGGAGAAATCATATTCTATCATACGAATTGCCATAGTCGTATCATCTACACTTTGACATTCAATATGATACAATTTACCAGCAATCTTTAAACAGGAATCCGTGATAATCTCTCCGTTTTCCTGCTGATGTTCATTGCGCAACTGCACAATCGGTACATTCTCCGGATAAGAAGTGTGGAATACTTCATTTATCAAAGGTACTGCCAGATACGGCATTTTTTCAATCATTGTACGAAATACATCATCAAATATCGTATTATTCATTAGATACCTCACTTTTATTCTAACATACAGTAACAATACTTGAATACCCAAATTTGCACAAATATGTGTAAATTGTGTAACCTCTATCTTTCGTACTTATCTTCATAAAGGAAAATAAATGACTGAACAGTCTGGAATTTTCTTAGATATGTAGATTCAGTGTAACAAATGCATGTTATCCTGTCAATCAATAGTTTTCGACACATAGATGCCTAAAACACCACTCCTAAAATTTTAACCGAATCAAGTAAGTCCCCTGCGGGGGTTGCGAAAAGCAATAAGCAGTGGGTGGGGACTTGCTTGTATCAGGAGGAGTGCAAGCTCCTTCTGATAAACTGCGGAGCAGTTATTCGGTTATGAGCAAGTAGCGAAGCGGATTGCGAATATCCGCTTGACTTCAAAACAAGGCTGCTACATCATGTATTCAAACAATGTAACAGCCTCTTTTTATATATCTGCTAAAAGGATTATGAGATTCTTCCATCTTTCATTTCAAATACAGTATCTGCGATATTCATCGTTGATTTCCTATGTGATACAAGTACCACAGTTTTTTTCTCTGACGCTTCTCTCAGAGATTTCAGAATGATTCCTTCATTCAAAGAATCCAGATTGGATGTCGGTTCATCCATTAAAATCAGAGGACTGTCGTGTAAGAATGCTCTGGCTATTCCAATTCGCTGCTTTTCGCCACCGGATAAGGTATCCCCCAGTTCCCCAACTTCTGTATCATAGCCCTTCGGAAGTTTCATAATAAAGTCATGGATAGATGCTTTCTTTGCTGCTTCCATAATTTCATCTCTGGAAGCACCTGGATTTCCAACTGCGATATTATTGGCAATAGAGTCGTGAAACAGATGCGTTTCCTGTGTCACATAGCTTTCCATATCTCTGAGATATCTGGTCGGAATCTTTCTCACATCCTCACCATCCACAGAAACACATCCTTTATCAACATCCCAGAAACGCATAAGGAGTTTCAACAGTGTAGATTTTCCGGAACCACTTGCCCCATGAATTCCTGTGATCTTTCCAGGTTCCAGTTTCAGAGAATAATCATCCAGAATTACTTCATTTTCATAAGCAAATGTAACATTTTTCGTTTCTGCGCCTGAAAATATATCTGCCTTGCCGCCCAAAAGATTTTCTGAAATATTTACAGAATCATCTTTTACATCTACAAGAATTTCTTCCACCATCAGCTTTTCTTCCAATAACGAAAGAACTCTCTCCCCACTTGCCAGTGTCTGATTCAGATTATTAGACAGACTGGATAATGCCACTACTGGTCCGAAAGAACCCATCATAGCAATCGTGCAGGTCAGGATTCCCTCAAATCCCAGTTCTCCTCTTCCATACAGCCATATTGTCAGCGCCAGCATACCAAAGGATGCAAGCAGAATCACCATATTTGTAAAAGATCTCTGTGATCCTTCCTGTTTGCTTAAACTTCTCTGCATTTTTGCAAGATTTCCGGAGCGTTGTGACATCTGCTCTTTTCGACCCTCTCCCTGTCCATATTGAATCGTCTCATCCAGGCCGCGGAGAGAATCCAGGACAAAACTGTTCAGCTCTCCAAAATTTGTACGAAACTCCATTCCCACCTGACTTCCGCATCTGCCATTCCACACTGGAATCGCAACTCCAACTATCAGATAAGCTGCAAGAGCAAGAAGTCCCGCCATCCAGTTATATCTCCCTATAAAAACTATCATAATCAATGAGGTTAATGTTGCAATGGCAATCGGAGAAATGGTATGCGCATAAAACACTTCCAGAAGTTCAATGTCTGTCGTAATGATTGAAATCAGATTTCCCTTATCTCTGCCCTCCAGCTTCGCCGGGCAAAGTTTTCTCAATGCAGCGAATACTTTGTGTCGGATAATCGCAAGGAGTTTAAATGCAATAAAATGATTACAGTACTGCTCTGCATAATGAAGGATTCCTCGAAGAACTGCAATGATAATCATTATGATAATAATTGTTTTTACAGGTGTGTTTATCAGCCACAGATTCTTCACTGTAATCCCCACCGTCTGGGCAGACAATGCTACATCAGTTGTTTCAGCTGCTATCGCTGCTCCCATTTCTCCTGTCAGGATTCCATGTACGATAACCTGCCCTGCCAGAATCGTCAGGAAAATGGCGCACAGATATCCTGCTGTTCCAAGGATGATTGCTGCAATCATAATGTGAAGTAACGGCTTCACCAGACCGATCAGACTTCCCATAATTGAGACGGCACTTCTGCGTTTTTTTGTTAAATTACTCTGCATATCAGACATCCCTGTTCACCTGCCTTCCATAGTTCTCCAGTGCCATCTGGCTTTCATACAGATGTCTGTATTCACCGTCTTTCTGCATCAGTTCTTCATGCTTTCCATGTTCCTGTATTTCCCCGTTCTTCAGGAAATAAATCTGGTCAGATTTTACAACATTTGCCAGTCGATGCGAAATCAGAAGCACTGTCTTCGTTCTTGACAATTCATGAATCACATCCATGATTAACTCTTCACTCTCCACGTCGATATTGGAAGCTGCCTCATCAAAAATATATACAGCAGCATCGTACAGCAATGCTCTGGCAATCACCAGTCTCTGACATTGTCCACCGGACAGATTGCTGGCTTTTTCCAGCAGTTTTGTCTGAAGACCATCCTGCGTCTGCAAAAATCCCAGAAGGTTTACTTTCTTCAGAACTGTGTTCATCTCTTCTTCTGTCGCATCCGGTTTTACCATACGAAGATTTTCCTCTATAGTTCCTTTAAACAGATAACTATTGTGACGGACCAGTACCACATGTTTCATCAGATCTGACTCACTCACCTCAGAAAGCGATACGCCGCCAATGGTAATCTCTCCTGTAAATCCTCTGTTCTTTGCAGAAATGATCCCTGCGATCGTACTCTTACCGCATCCGGATTCTCCTACCAGAGATACAAAGCTTCCTGCCGGAAGATACAAATCAATTCCTTTTAAAATCTCTCTGTTTTCTTCATAGGCGAAATGTACATTCTTAAAAGAAATGTCTAATGAGTCATCTGGCATATTTTTATCTCCTGTCTGAGGTTCTGGTAAATCCAATATCTTAAATATTTTATCGCTGGCAGCCATGCCATTCATTGCAATATGGAAAAAAGATCCCAGCAGTCTTAACGGCAGGAAAAATTCACTTGCCAGAAGAACAATACAAATCGTCCCTGAGATACTGATATTTCCTTTGAGAAACTCAGATAATGCAACTGCCATTCCAACCGCAGCACCACCATATGCCACAATATCCATCACACTCGTAGAATTTAACTGCATCGTCAAAACTTTCATGGTAATTCTTCGGAAATTCTGAGACTCCACATCCATCTCATCCGCCTTCTGCTGGTCAGCCTGATAGATTTTCAGAGTTGTCAGTCCCTGTAAATTTTCCAGAAAGGAATCTCCAAGACCTGTATAAATACTCCAGTATTTGTTCAGCAATTTCTTTGCGATTTTCTGTACCACTACGATAGAAATTGGAATCAATGGCACACAGATCAGAAGAACTACACTGGCTTTCATGCTCACCCGGCAAAGAATCACAAACAATGTCAGTGGTGCAATTAAACTGTAGAATAACTGCGGCAGGTATTTTCCGAAATAAGTTTCCAGCTGTTCTACTCCTTCCGTTGATACCTGAACTACCTCTGATGACGATACCCGCTCTTTATAGGACGCCCCAAGTTTTAACATCTTTTCATAAATTTTTTCACGCAAAATTCGCTTTACATCCACGCAGGCAAGATAAGATGATCTTGTGCCCATTCGTTCGCAGATAAAGCGGACGACCACAACCAAAATCAGTGTAATAATCGTTCGCTCAATAACTGCTGCCGTTACGCTTTGATATATAACTCGTTCCAGTAAATCTGCAATCGAAAAAACTGCCAACACCTGTGACAGAAGTGCCACCCACTGCCATAGAATCGTATATACAATATACTTTTTCGCATGGGATAAGAGTCCCACCAGTCTTGTCTTTATCATGAGTTTTTTACCTTTGCCTCTCTTTTACTACATATCAGATGCCATATTGCAAGAATCGGATGATGCATTAGCATTCTTGGGCCTGAAAAACGCATTACCTGACGAATCTGCTCTCTCTTTTCCGGTTTATAACAATGCACTTTGCAGTTTGCGCAAAATGTTTTTTGTTCCATAAACGGACATTTATGACTTCTGAGTTTCGCATAATCTGAAAGTTCCTGACAGACCGGACACATCTGCCTGCCCTGACGTTCCTCTTCCAAATGATTTTTCCGACAGTATAATCGAATCATTTCTTCCACAATATACTGTTCTTTCTGCCGCTTCTTTTCCACCTTATTCATATTATTTTGCACCTTCCAGTGTCTTGTTTTCCGCATTTACAGTTTTTACTCTCAGGAAAAAATATAACACATGGCAGACCCATATCACGATCAGGCAAATTCTCCCAACAGGCACATTTTTCATACAAAGAAATCCAATCCCCATAATTACCGTTACAGTTCCCATAATGCGGAGTTTTGTTCCCATCGTCATAGCTCTCTTCTGCACAAAACTGTCCAGATGTTTTTTATACAAATTTGTTCCAAAAAACCATGAATGGAGTCTTTCTGAACTTTTTGCAAAACAGAATAGCGTTGCCATATAAAACGGAACTGTCGGCAAAATCGGCAATACAATCCCTACCGTTCCAAATCCCAGACACAAAAATCCCAATATCATCCAAAAGATTTTCAGCGAGTGTTTCATAATCATTCTCCGTATCGTATGTTTAATTTTATATTTACTTATAGTTACTACAGAAAGCCTTCCAAATCATCTGATTTATCTGGTTACCATTGGCTAACTGCATTGACATTCTATCAATGTTTATTGGTTAGTGTCAACTAATTTATTCGTTTTCGTGCCTGTCGGGAACGGTTTGTATTTTTCCTTTATCCCTGTAAAATCAACATTTTTCCATATTTGTGCATAATAAAAAGGCCGAATTTTCTTCATTTCGACCTTTAATCTTACATCCAGAATGTCAGCACTGCTGTACTCTCCGGCATATGTGCATTTCCTACATTACAGGCAACTGTAATGTGAACTGTTCCCTTTACATTTCCCATTCTGCCACGAAAAAAATGGCAGGCACTGAGTGGAATCCTTAACTTTCCATTCTTAATGACCGCTTCATAAAGCTGCCCCTGTTTCTCGTATTTCAGAGAAGAAAGATGTCCTGACATCTCTGTTCCGTCAATCCTGGACCTTCCGTAAATTTCACGAATCGTCAGTTCCAGCCAGCTTCCACGCGTATTATTTCGAATACATGCCAGATGCTCAAAACCCTGATGCGCCATTGAGAGTCTGGTTTCGCTATTTCTGCTTATCTGATGAATAGCAATCCCTACGTGAAATTTTCCTTTTTCCAGTATCTTCTCAATAAAATATGCATTGGAATCTTTTTCTCCCTGCGAATTTTTCTGTTCCTGTTTATCTTTTCCTTCTACTGTACGTTCCGTTGTCTGTCTTGCATTCCTTACCATAGTCCTCAGCAGATCATAATCTACGTTCTCGATCAGCTGCTTCATCTTCTCCGGAATTTCTTTTTCCGGAATATTCATTGTCTTCAGATATGTCCTCACATCCCTTAAGAGCCTTTTATAGGTTAGCAGGGCATGCGCACCTTCCGTTGTAAATTCATATTTTTCCGTCAGATATCCTCTTCCAATGCACTCCTTAAAAAATCGGCTGACCGGTCCATGACTCACCCCACAGATATCCGCAATCATCGCAACACTTCCGCGCTTTTTTCCTGTTTTTTCCAATTCCAGAAGATACTGAATCTGAAGCATTGATGGATGTAAAAGATTTCTGTTATCCTGATTATTCACGTCTTTATCCCTCCGACTTCCAGATATGTACATCAAGTTCCCGGCTATTCCAGTCCACAGGCTTCTCACCTTTTCTCGTAAACGCGATCAGTGCAGTTCCCTCTATGATCGGATCCTGACATCTTGTTGAAAACGTAAATACACCAGATGGTATCCATGGGTTTCCCATTTTCTCCTCTGCCTGTATCCATCCCTGTTCCGGGTCTTTGTACCATAAATTCTGAGTTGAAAACTCATCTTCCTTTTTTGGCAGTTCGAAACTGCTCTCATCTTCTGTAATGTGAAGCCAGATATTCTCGGAAAAACGCTCAAATTCTCTTGCAAATCTCCTCGGACATGTCTTCTCTATCTGGTAAATTCCCATAAGAAACCGATATCTCCCCGGCTGATACCAGCTTCGCAGATCAGAGTGCTTTAAAATTCTTTCAAAAGTATCTCCATAATCCACAAAATTACAAATCTGCTGAACTGTCTCCTCACTGACCACATGCTCCATACGGCAGGCATCCTCTTCCGCCTTTTCATCTGAAACACCGACAAACTGGAGAAACTGCGTCAGAATCTCATGACGATACTGAAACTCTTCCCCTGTGATCTTTCCAAACTCCGTAAGTAAAATTTCGGATTTTTCAGATTTCCGTGACTCTGTATGTGTTCCTTTTTCTCTGGCAATATATCCATGCGCAGACATCTGTTTCAGATAAAAATTAACTTCTCTTCTTGTCATATCCATACGGCTGCATAACTCCTCAACCGTAATCTCCGCCCTTACATTCGCGATCAGACAAATCTGCTCCAGCATATCCTCCTCAATTTCTCGCCGTGAGGATGGAAGCTGCGTATCTATATCTTTTATTTCATTTTCTTTAAGTATATTCTGTGTTGATTCTTTCATCTCACACCACCCGAATTAGCTATAGTCAAATTATGTTAGTCATAGCTAATCCGTATTATAAATACCATCTACCAATACTGTCAAGCAAAAACTCCTTTCCCTCTGTCAACAAGTTCCAGCCAAATTATAACCATTCTTTTTTCTGACGTCCCTCTTAAACCTATTTTTAAGCACAAAAAAACCAACTATCATCTAGCTGGTTTTAGTATATCTTCAAAACTACATACATGTCAACATTCCCTGAAAATCATTCTTCCTGCGATTCTTGGTCAAGCCCTCACCCGATTAGTAACAGTCAGCTCCATGTGTTACCACACTTCCACCTCTGCCCTATCTA
>ERZ838399.2838-NODE-2838-length-12130-cov-5.832133_pt1 | contig 12130 bp, 9 predicted proteins | sample MGYA00519683_ERZ838399 | MGnify/ENA primary metagenome ERZ838399 (study PRJEB31850, sample SAMEA3708833) | human gut metagenome | biome: human gut; feature: human-associated habitat; material: faeces | place: China | collected 2014 ...
TGCGGTTTCCATCTGCAAGGGGCTTTCGGTGCGCAAAGTACAGCTGTCCCACGCGCTGATCTGCGGTGCCTGGTTCGGCGCGTTCCAGGCCATTATGCCGTCCTTTGGCTACTTCCTCGGTTCCCGGTTCGAGCACCTGCTCAACAGCGTTGGCCCTTGGGTTGCCTTTATCCTGCTGGCTGTGATCGGCGTAAACATGGTGCGGGAAAGCTTTGGCGGCGATGAAACTGTGGACAACGATTTTTCCGCCAAAGCCATGCTGCCGCTGGCCGTTGCAACCTCCATTGACGCCTTTGCCGTTGGCGTTGGCTTTGCCGCAATGGAAGCCAACATTGTGGTTGCTGCCCTGCTGATCGGCTGCACCACCTTTACCCTGTCTGCCATCGGCGTTAAGGTTGGTGCCGTGTTTGGCGATAAGTACCGCGCCGTTTCGGAGCGCATTGGCGGCCTTGTGCTGATTTTGATCGGCCTGAAAACCTTGATCCAGAGCTTCCTGTAAAATTTGGCTTTCTCTTATTTCCGTTATTCTGATAAAACAGCTGCCCGCATCCTTTCCGGTTTTTGGCCGGAGTGATACGGGCAGTTTTCTTTGGGATTGATCCTGCACAAAAAAGTCCTGCCCGGCAGCGGGGGGTGCTGCGGGCGGGACTTATTTTTTATCAGGGGGGTATTCACAAATTACTTTCTGCTGCGCTTTTTGCGGGAGTTTTTGCCCTTTACAGCAGGCTTAGCAGCCTCAACAACGGGCTTTGCAGCTTCCACAACGGTCTTAACGGCTTCGTCAGCGGCCTTGGCGGCAGCCTTGACAGCAGGCTTCTCGGCAACTTCCTTCACGGCCTTATCGGCAGCTTCCACAGCAGCCTTGACAGCGGGCTTTTCGGCAACTTCTTTTACAGCCTTCACAGCTTCATCGGCAGCGGCCTTAACGGCGGGCTTTTCAGCAACTTCCTTGACAGCGTCGGTGGCCACGGCAGCCACGGCAGTGGCAGCCTCGGCTGCCTTCTTTGCGGTGGTCACAGCAGCCTCGGCAACCTTTTTGGTGCTGGTCTTGCGGGTGGCCTTCTTGGCGGTCTTAACAACCTCAGCGGCGGTTTCGGCAACCGGCTTATCGGCAGAAGCCTTCACGGCGTCAACAACCTCGGTAGCAACTTCGGCAGCAGCCTTGGCAGCGGCGTCAACGGTCTTGGCAGCGCTTTCAGCGGCAGCCTTCACTTCAGCCTTTGCTTTAGCGGCGGTAGCCTTGGCGCTGGTCTTGGGCTTGCGGGTCACTTCGTTGATGGTCCAGTACTGGTTCTCGCCGTTGACGTCGGCCCAGATCTGCAGCGGAGTGCCGTTGACAGCGCTCATGCCGGCATCCAGCAGCTTGCCTGCCAGGTTGCTCTTGATCTTAACGCGGCCATCGTTGGAAGGCTCGACCACCCACAGCTGGCTGGAAGCGGGGGCACCCTCCCACTGGTGTACGCGGGTGCCGTCGCTGACACCGCCCATATCCAGGTCCATCATCTTGCCGGTGAAACGGTTCTTGATGCGGTACACGCCCTCGCCGGCGCGCACAAAGCTCCACTGCTGCCATTCGGCGTTGGCATTATCCCACAGCTGGATCTGAGCGCCGTTCTCAGTGTTGTAATCCTTTACTTCAACAACCTTGCCGTTTGCAGCGGCGATGGTATAAAACTTATCCTCAGTAATAACGGTCTGAGCAATTTTCTTGGTAGCCATGTATAAGCTCTCCTCTCAGTTTATCGTGTTGGTTGGTCAGTTTTGTACGCCTGCGGCTGGCAGTGTTCTGCGCAGCCCCCCTCCAAAGCGTCATCTATATAAAAAGGAGTGCTGTGTTGGTTCAGCCTCCTTGTCTTCCCCTCTATTATAGCCAATTATTCCCACATCGTCAAGTTTTGTGCGGCGTGACGGCATTTTACACAAAAAGGCCGGGAAGGGTGGAATCCTTCCCGGTATTTTTATAGGGATTTCCCGTTTTTATGCCGATTGCGCTTTTGTTGCACACTTATCCGGCAGAAAGGCTATTTCAGGAGTTTTCCGCAAAATTGCCGGTGTACAGGCGGTAGTAACGGCCCTTTTGGGCAATCAACTCATCGTGGGTGCCGCGCTCAATAATGCGGCCCTGTTCCAGCACCATGATGCAGTCCGAGTTGCGCACGGTGGAAAGGCGGTGGGCGATAACAAAGGTGGTGCGGCCATACATCAGGCCGTCCATGCCCTGCTGCACCAGGCGCTCGGTGCGGGTATCAATGCTGGAGGTTGCTTCGTCCAGGATCAGTACCGGCGGGTCCGCAACAGCGGCACGGGCAATGGCAAGCAGCTGGCGCTGGCCCTGGCTCAGGTTGGTGCCGTCGCCGGTCAGCGTGGTGTTATAGCCATCCGGCAGGTGGCGGATGAATTCATCGGCGTTGGCCAGCTTGGCGGCGGCGCGGCATTCCTCGTCCGTTGCATCCAGGCGGCCATAGCGGATGTTATCCATAACCGTACCGGTAAACAGGTGGGTATCCTGCAGAACAATGCCTAAGGATGCGCGCAGGTCGTCTTTATGAATATGGGTCACATCAATGCCGTCATACTCAATGGTGCCCTTCTGGATATCATAGAAGCGGTTGATGAGGTTGGTGATGGTGGTTTTGCCTGCGCCGGTGGAACCGACGAAGGCGATCTTCTGGCCCGGACGGCCATACAGGTTGATATCATGCAGGACGATCTTGCCCGGATCATAGCCAAAGTCTACATCCTTAAAGACGATATCCCCCTTCAGTTCACGGTAGTCTGCGCTGCCATCGGCGTTCACACGCTTCCAGGCCCATAGGTTGGTGCGCTCCTTGGTTTCGGTCACAGAATCATCCGGCAGGCGTTTGGCGTTGACCAGCATGACCTTGCCCTCGTCCACTTCCGGCTTTTCGTCCAGCAGGTCAAAGATACGCTGGCCGCCAGCCAGAGCCATGATGATGGCGTTGAACTGCATGGAGATCTGGCTGATGGGCATGTTCAGGGTGCGGTTGAAGGTCAAAAAGCTGGCCAGCTTGCCCAGGGTCAGGCCTGTCATGCCAGACAGAGCCAGCGCACCGCCGATCATGGCGCAGAACACATAGGAAAGGTTGCCCAGCTGGGTGTTAGCCGGACCGCCGAGGTTGGAGTAACGGTTGGCCTTATCCGCGCTTTCAAACAGCTGGTCATTGAGCTTATCAAACTGCTCAATGGCTTCTTCCTCGTGGCAGAACACCTTAACGACCTTCTGGCCGTTCATCATCTCTTCAATGTAGCCGTTCACCGCACCAATATCACGCTGCTGGGAAACAAAGTACTTGGAAGAGTTGGTGGTAAGATACTTGGTGACCAGCAGCATAATCCCGACCATGACCAGGGTGAGCACCGTCAGCGGCACGCTGAGTACAACCATGGAAACCAGCACGCTGACAACGGTAATAGCGCTGTTCAGCAGCTGCGGCATGCTCTGGCTGATCATCTGGCGCAGGGTATCAATATCGTTGGTATACAGCGACATGATATCGCCGTGGGCGTTGCGGTCAAAGTATTTGATGGGCAGCGTCTGCATATGGGTAAACATTTCATCGCGCAGGCGCTTCAGGGTGCCCTGGGTAACGTAAGCCATCATACGGGCCTGGGCAAAGGCGGCAACAATGCCGATGCCGTAAAAGCCTGCCGTGCGGGCGATGGCATGGGCCAGGCCGGAAAAATCACTGCTCTGCTCTTTCAGCAGGGGCAGAATGTAGCCATCGATCAAGGTCTGCATGAACAAAGTGCCCTGCACGTTGGCAAACACGCTGACAAAAATGCAGATGACGACCGCAACGACCTGAATGCGGTAGCATTCCATCACATAGCGCAGGATGCGCATGAAGATCTTGCCGGGGTTCTGGACTTTGGGGCGCGGGCCGCGGGGGCCACCGCGGCCAACCTTAACCACTTTTGCTTTTTGCTCAGCCATTGTTATCGCCTCCCTTTTCGTCAAAGTCGCCGGAGCCTTTGGTCTGGCTGTTATAAACTTCCTGATAGATGGGGTTGGTGGCCAGCATTTCGGCCGGGGTACCGTAACCACTGATCCTGCCGTTATCCAGCACGATCACATGGTCGGCGTTTTCCACGCTGGAAATGCGCTGGGCAATGATGAACACCGTGGTGCCGGGAATCTTTTCGGCAAAGCTCTTGCGGATCTTGGCGTCGGTGCCGGTATCCACAGCGGAGGTAGAGTCGTCCAGAATCAGGATGCGGGGCTTTTTCAGCAGAGCACGGGCAATGCAAAGGCGCTGCTTCTGGCCGCCGGAAACGTTCGTGCCGCCCTGGTCAATGTGGGTGTTGTATTTATCGGGGAAGCGCTCAATAAATTCATCGGCGCAGGCCTGCTTGCATGCCTCCTCGATCTCGGCATCGGTGGCATCCTTATTGCCCCAGCGCAGGTTTTCGGCAATGGTGCCGCTGAACAGTTCGTTTTTCTGCAGCACCATGGCAACGCTGTTGCGCAGGATCTCCAGGTCGTAATCGCGTACATCCACGCCGCCAATGTACACATGACCGGCGGTGGTATCATACAGGCGGGGCAGCAGCTGCACCTGGCTGGTTTTTGCGCTGCCGGTGCCGCCGATGATGCCGATGGTCTCGCCGCTCGTAATGTGCAGGTCGATATCGTCGAGCGCCTGGCGCTTCGCATGCTTGGAATACTTAAAACTCACGTGGTCAAAGTCGATGGAACCGTCGGCAACCTCGAGCACGGGCTCGGCGGGATCGGCGATCGTGGGCTCGGCGGCCAGCACCTCGGCAATGCGGTGTGCCGATTCGTCGGCCATGGTCACCATGACAAAGATCATCGACAGCTGCATCAGGCTCATGAGAATCTGGAAACCATAGGTAAAGGTCGAGGAGAGCTGGCCCACGTCGAACAGCGTGCCCTGGCTCGTGATGATGAGCTTGGAGCCTAGGTAGATGATGACGACAAACGCGCCGTTGACGCAGATGTTCATCATGGGGTTGTTAAAGGCGAGCAGCTTCTCGGCGCGGGTGAAGTCCGTCTGGACATCGCGCGCGGCGGCCGCGAACTTCTCCTTCTCAAAGTCTTCGCGTACGTAGCTCTTAACCACGCGCATGCCGGTGACGTTTTCCTCGACGGACTCGTTAAGGGCATCGTACTTGTGGAACACGCGCGAGAAGATGGGGCGCACCTTAAAGATGATAAAGAACAGTCCAAAGCCCAGCAGCGGAATGATGACCAGGTAGACCATGGCGACGCTGCCGCCCATGATAAACGCCATGGTAAAGGCGAAGATCAATACCAGCGGCGCGCGCACGGCGATACGGATGATCATCATAAAGGCCTGCTGCACGTTGTTGATGTCGGTGGTCAGGCGCGTGACGAGCGAGGAGCTCGAGAACTCATCGATGTTGGCAAAGCTGAACGTCTGGATCTTGTAGAACAGGTCGTGACGCAGGTTCTTGGCGAATCCGCAGCTCGCATGGCTGCAGGTGACACCAGCCGCGGCGCCAAAAGCAAGCGACGTCAGCGCGATGAGCACCAAAAAGCCTGCGGTGGGAAGCATCTCGGCTACGGTGGCGCCGTCTTTGATGGCGTCGATCAGGTTGGCGGTGATAAATGGAATCAGCATCTCGCAGAGCACCTCGCCAAGCACGAGCAGCGGCGTGGCAACAGTGACTTTCATATAGTCGCGGATGCTTCCCATGAGGGTTTTAATCATCCAGTTCCTCCCAGGTTACGCGGATTTTATCGAGCATTTCGGCGAGGTCCTCGCGCTCGTCGTGGGTGAGCGCGCTAAAGGCCCGTTCTCTAAAGCGGATGCGGGCCGCCTGGTCGATGCGGGCGTTTTCCCGGCCGGTTTCGGTCAGGCGAATGGTGAGCTGCCGTCGATCCTTGGGGTTACGGCTGCGCTCGATGAGGCCGTTGAGCTCGAGCTTGGACAGGATCTCGGAAAGCGATCCCGGCTTGAGGTCAAAGTGCATGCCGAGCTCCTGCTGCGACATCTCGCCGCCGGGTTGCTTGGCCAGCAGGCAGATGATGGGCGCCTTGCCGGATACGCCTCCGCCATGAAAGTGCATGTAATGGCCGCAGAAGCCAAGCCCGTTAAGGATGCGCTTGGCAAGTGCATCCGATTGCGATTGCGCCTCGGGCGAATCTGCAGGCTCGATGGGGTCGCCGCCCGGCGTATGGGGGCAGAGGTCGATGCATTCGTCGCACATGGTGTTGCTCCTTTCTTTAGTTAGGTAGAGAAATTGTTTTGTACCTAAGTGATTCTAGAGGTACCTAACTGATTGTCAAGGTACCGAATCGATTTTGTGGCAGTGCTGGGGTGCCGGTGCCAGGGGAATCTTGGACAGTCTTCGCAGCGTAGATTCAGCGGGCCACGGCGTATCCCGGAGTTTTCGATAGGTTCATTAAGGGGGCGAGACCGGCAGCTGCCAGTCTCGCCCCTTGGCTTTCCGAGACTTAGAGCGGCTCGTCGCCGGTTCGGAGGATGGCGAGATATGGCTCATATGAAAACGTGCGGTATCGTTTCCTGCTCGTATCACGTTGGACAAGAATGCCCCAATCGGTAAATTGGGATATAAGGTTGTTTGCGCTCGATCTGCTAATCTGCATTCGTTCAGACACAAAGGCGGTGTCGACGATCGGATTGCCCTCGAGAAGGTCGAGTAGCATAAGGGCGTTCGTCGTAGCCCTTCCCGCCTTTTCGCGAATCAGCCTTTCGGTTTCCGAATGGAGGTCGACAAGCTTCCGCATCGAATCCCGCGCCTCGCGTGCGCTTGCAAGCAAGCAGGTACTGAAAAACGAAACCCATCCCTCAAAATCGCCTCTCTGCCTTACGCGCATAAGCCAATCGTAGTATTCGCTCCTGTGTCGTTTGAGTTCATACGAGGGGTAGATGACCGGCTTGGTGAGCGCCCCATCATGTATGAGCGAAAGGAGGATGAGCAGACGCCCGAGGCGTCCGTTGCCGTCGAGGAACGGGTGCGCGGTTTCAAACTGGTAGTGCACCAAAGCGGCCTTGATGACTGGATCGATGTCGTCACGCTCGTTGATGAAAAGCTCGAGGTCGCCAAGTGCCTCCTTCATATCCTCCGTGTTGGGAGGGACATACGGGGCCTCATTGAGCGTGCAGCCGTTTGGTCCGACCCAGTTCTGAGTCGTCCTGAACTGGCCCGGCGTCTTGTCGGAGCCTCTGCCATTTCCAAGCAATGTGGCATGGACGGATTTGAGCAGCCTCATACAGAGTGGCAGTTCCTCCATGAGCGTGGTCGCCTGCTGCACCGCTCGAGTGTAGTTGACGACGTCGGTTAGGTCCCGGCTCGCATTGGATTCGTTTGACGGGTCAAGAACATCATCGAACGTACATTGCGTACCCTCGATTTGAGAGGACAAGAGCGCTTCCTTGCGAACGTACATAGAAAGGTACATGTCGATGTTCGGAACAAAGCGAGACATGCCCTCAACCTCGCCGAGTATGGCGCGGCAATCGGAGACAAGCCGCATGGAATCAGCGGATAAATTGATTGGAAAGAATGAATCCATATTGGCGGGTCTAAACGAATCATAGGCGAGGGCTCCTGAAAGGTTGTGCCTGACGTTTCCCTGTCGTCCGGGTGTGATGGGTGCGAGCATCGTTAGTGTCCTAAGAACAAATTTGAGCCAAAACTTGTTCTTAGAATTTTATAGCGCCTTCTAAGGCCAAGTTTCTGCAATAAGAAGCGTCAGAAAAACTCTAAGAACAAAATTACGCCCAAACTTGGTCTTACATCCGAAGGCAAGACTTAGATTGCACTGCGCTACACTTAGTCGCATTATGGCGACATCGCGCCGCGCCCGACCCAAGGGGGACACTCATGAAGAACACTCAGCTGCTGCTGATCAACGATATGTGCGGCTACGGCAAGGTCGCGCTCTCGGCCATGCTGCCGGTACTGTCGCACATGGGCTATCGCATCCACAACCTGCCGACGGCGCTCGTTTCCGATACGCTCAACTATCCCAAGTTCTACATTCACGACACCACGGAGTACGTGCGCCAGAGCCTCGCTATCTGGGAGGAGCTCGGCTTTGAATTTGATGCTATCTCGACCGGCTTTATCGTGACCGAGGAGGAGACGCGCATCATCTCGGACTTTTGCCACCGCCGCGCTCAAAAGGGCACCAGGGTGTTCGTCGATCCCATCATGGGCGATAACGGCAAGCTCTATGCCGGCGTGCCCGAGTCGACCATCGGACTCATGCGCAGCTTGGTCGAGTGCGCCGACTACGCGGTGCCCAACTATACCGAGGCGTGCCTGCTCACCGATACGCCTATCGCCGAAGAGATTACGGCCGATGAGGCCCGCACGCTCGTGGACGCCATGCTCGCGTTGGGCACCAAGTCGGTTGTCATTACGAGTGCGAAGGTCGATGGGGCGAGTGCCGTCATCGGCTACGACCATGTGGCGGGGGAATACTTTGAGATTCCGTTTGAGCTGATCCCGGTGTACTTCCCGGGTACGGGCGATACGTTCTCGGCCGTGCTCATGGGCCGCGTGATGAACGGTTGGAGCCTCCAGCGTGCCACGGCCGATGCCATGCGTGTGGTGGCCGAGCTTATCGAGCGCAATGCCGACCAAGAGGACAAGTCGGCTGGCCTTCCCATCGAGGCCTGCCTGGATGTGATTGACCATGAGTAACGCTGACGAGGGCGGCGCCAAGCCTGCAGGCGAGAGCAAGCCGCTCGGCGCGCCGCGTGGCAAGCGTCCGCGTATCCGCATTAGCTGCGTGGACCAGTTGGGAACGTGCCGCTGCCATCATGGTCACAAGCCAGGCGATGTCTTTGACTTTGACCGAGACCGCGGCAAGATGTGCGCTATGGCCTGCCATGTGGGCTTTCCTTACATTGACATCTTGCGTTACGGCGGAACCGTGCCCGGCAACGAGCCCGGCACGGCAAAGTTCTGCTGCCCCGAGGTCGATACATTGAACGTCTGGCTCGCCGAGATCGTCGACGAGTAGTCGAGCGAGGATTTTCTCCCGCCGAGATAATGAGCGTGGATTTTTCCCGTTTTGGACGCAATTTCGCGCTCAAAGTGGGAGAAAACCCACGCTCGATTTGTATATGGGAATCCCGATCTCGTTTATGCCCGTGCTTAGGCGTTATCGTCGTTGTCCTGCGTGCGAGTAAGGTCAAATTTCTGCATTTCATCCGATTTGTGGCTCTAAAAACTCTGCATTTCATCGATTACAGCTGCTCGAGCATAGCGGTGCAACCGGCGAGCACGTCGCGGTAGGTGGCATCGAAGTTGCCGGTGTACCAGGGATCGGCCACGTCGCCGGGGCGCTCGGTCCAATCGAGCAAGCGCGTAATCTTGCCGTCGGGGTCGTCGTCAAAGATGCGACGCAGACCGCGCGCGTTCTCAGCATCCATATAGACAATGCGATCCCAGTTGCCATACTCCGCGCGCCGCACCTGACGTGCGCGATGTGCGACGACGGGAATCCTGACTTCGCGCAGCTTGGCGACCGTGCCATGATGCGGCGGGTTGCCGATCTCTTCGGTTGAGGTTGCTGCAGAATCGATGACAAACTCGCCCGCGCGTCCAGCGCGGCGCGCTAGCTCGGTAAACACGGACTCAGCCATCGTCGAGCGACAGATATTTCCACAGCAGATAAAAAGAATGCGTTGCATGAGCGGTTTCCTTTCTGGGCGGTCGCGCGGGGCTTACAGGCTGCCCTTGAGACAGTTTGCTCCGATAAAACCCGCTGCGTACAAGGGGAGGTGGCGCAGCTCGCGCCCGTCATCAGTTTCGCTGCGGGCAAAATTGTTCTCGGACAAAATGTAGGCATATGGCGACCGGGCTTTGTCCATAAACGACCCGAGGGTTCTTGCGCGCACGTTGCGTGCGGACTTTACCTCGACGGGCACAATTTCCATACGGTCGGTCTGAAGTAGAAAATCGAGCTCACCGCTCGTCTTCCAAGACGACGGCGGCACCCAATAGTACGTCCGCAAACCATTGCTCGAAAATGCCTGCATGACCGAGTTTTCGGCCAGGGCACCTCGAAAGTCGGAAGACAGTGCTATGGCGGAATCCTCTTTGAGGTCGAGCCAGAGCCGCGGGTTGATACCGAGTTTGTAGAACATGAGGCCCGTATCGAGAAGATAGACCTTAAAGAAACTTCCGTCTTCGTCGTCGAAGGGAACGAGGGGAGGTTCGATGCCTTCGGTCAGGTTGTTGACCGATATGATGGCGGCGCCTTCGAGCCAGTCGAGCGGCTCGGTAAGCTTGGCGCGACGGCCTCCGCGTTCGACCTCGGAGTACTTGAATTTCTTTGTGGACGATCTCAGCAACTGGGACGGAATGGAGCGCCATACCTTGCGCGCCGCCACGCCACTGATCCCGTTTTCGGGGTCGGTCATATCGGCGGTGTAGGTCTCGTCGATTTCGCGCTGCTCGACGCGCGCGTCTTCGATGGATAACGTCTTGCGATATGCGTTGACGGCGGCGGGCATGCCGCCCACGACCTGGTATCGATGAAACAGGCTGAGCGCGGCTTGGTGCGCGGCGTAAGCATCGAGCGTGCCGGCGTGGGTACGAACAGCATCGGCCATCTGCTCCTCATCGAGCGCCCAGAGAAACTCCTCGAACGACATGGGATGCATGGTCTCTTGACGAACGCCGCTGGGAAAAGGCAACTTGCGCTTGCGCGTGGCGACACCGAGTTGGCTGCCGGTCGCGCATATGCGCCAGCCCGAACCCGAGAAAAAGCGAAGCGAGTTGAGCGCCCGTTCGCAGAGCTGCACCTCGTCAAACAGGATGAAGGCGGTTTCCTTGCGAATGGGGGTGCGTTTATAGTCTGAAATTCGCGCCACGATGGTGTCAACGTCGTCGGTGGGACAGTCGAACAGCGGAGCAATCAGTTCAAGATCGGTCTGAAAGTCGAGTTTGACAAACGCATCGCCGGCGATTCGCCTGCCGATTTCCTCGGCAGCGTACGTTTTGCCTACGCGTCGCGCACCACGGATGAGGAGGGGGCGTGAGGCGTCCTTTGTCGCCCATGATTCGATAACGGATTCGATTGATCTGCGCATGGGGCCACCTTTCCGATTTCGTGTACTTCAGATACATAGTTTAGTACGATTTCGTGTACTTAAAATACACGAAATCGTAGAAAAGCGTGTATCTGAAATACACGAAATTGCACTGCCGGAGCTTGCAGGCGGATAAACACTACTAGTATGGGACGGTTTTCACTGGTTGCTCGCCACCTTGGGCTGTGTTCGTCCCTATGCCTGCATCCGGGGCTGTGCTGATTGACGACGGCGCTCCCAGCGGGCGAGCTTGATCGTCACTAGCGCAAGCGCCCAGGCTACGAGCGAGAACGCAGCGCCCACGGCACCCACGTACGCAATGCCAATTCCGTTTACCACGGCGCCGCCCACTGCGGTGCCAAACGAGATACCGACGTTAAACGCCATGGGCTCAACCGAACTCGCGAGCACCATCGACTTGGGATGGCGGCTGCGCGCCACGTCCATAAAGTGTGTGATGCACGACACCGAGAACAGGTACATGAGCATCGCCAAGCTAAAGACAAAGACCAGCGCGAGCGGCATGGTGCCGCCCACAGCAAACAACCCGAGTAACGCCACAGCCTGCAGCACAAACGTCACGAGCAGCGCCTTCATGCCAAAGCGCGCATCAATCCATCCGCCCAGGATGTTCGAGATCAGGCAGAACGCGCCGTAGGCCATGAGCGTGGTGCTGGCTTCGACCGTGCCCATGCCCAGCACCTGCTCCAGATAGGGCGTCACATAGCCGTAAAACACATAGACCGATCCCACGCCAAACAAGAAGATGAGCATGCCGGTGATGATACTCGGTTCGCGCAGCAGACCCGCCTGTTCGCGGAAGGTGGCGGGTTCGTCGGTCTGTCCGGCGCGCGGCATAAACACCACGAGCGCGGCGCAGATCAGAACGGCAAAGGCCAGCGTGCCGTACATGGCAACGTGCCAGTCGAGCGTGTCGGCCACAAACTTGCCGATCGAAGTGACAAAGACCATTGCTACGGAAAACGCACCATATACCACCGAGATGGCAAGCGAAGTTTGCTGCGGGGACAGCAGCTCGGGGATGTACGTCA
>ERZ838399.2840-NODE-2840-length-12128-cov-7.448687_pt1 | contig 12128 bp, 6 predicted proteins | sample MGYA00519683_ERZ838399 | MGnify/ENA primary metagenome ERZ838399 (study PRJEB31850, sample SAMEA3708833) | human gut metagenome | biome: human gut; feature: human-associated habitat; material: faeces | place: China | collected 2014 ...
GGTAGACTCTGACTCTACTTGTGGGAGTTCGATTCTCTCATCCCCAACCAAAAGACATCCGAACTGTTCGGATGTCTTTTTTGTTCTTTGTTCATAGAGAAAGCAAAAGAGCGATACAGCAAACGCTGTATCGCTCTTTTTGGTTAACGGCAATCAGTAATTCAGACCGAAGCCGCTGCGGTAGTAATTGCCGTCGGCATCGCAGTAGGCGTAGCTGCCGCCCTTGACGTTGGCGAGGATAGCGGGATTGATGTACTGATCCTTATCGTAGCCGGGCACGTCGTTGGGAGAGGCGCAGATCTCGCGCACCACACCGTCGATCTCCTGCTCGGTGATGGCAATGACGGCGGGGTCAGAGACCATGGTCAGGCTCAGCTTACCGGTGGGGGCAAAGTCGCCGCTGATGACATCGACCTGAGCGTTCAGGGCGTTGTTCAGGGCAACGGCGCTGACGGTGTACTGGATGGTCAGTGCGTCGCAGTAGGGCTCCAGCTTGTCCAGCAGCCAGGGGTTGCAGACCACGCAGGTGCCAACCACCTTGCCGCCGCGGGCATGGATGGCATCGGCCAGTTCCTTGATCTTCTCCACGTCCTTCAGGGTGACAACGGTGACCTTGTTGCCGGTCTTTTTCTGGCTCTTGTTGCGCTCGCGCTCGTCAGTGACGATCTCGCCCATCTCGATGACGGGCATTGCGTACTGGTTGAACACCAGACCATTGCTGATGGGCCAGACGTGCAGGTAGAGCACATCGGCTTCCTCCGGGGTGGCCACCACGGTGTAGCCCTTCTTCTCAAAGGCTTCCGTCAGGGTCTTGCGCAGAGCGGCATCCTCGTCCGTGTTGCCCAGACCGGCACCCATGGCCTGTGCCATCTGTGCAAAGCCGGAGTCCACACCCTTGAAGGTGACGATGCAGACCTTCTGGCTCTTGGCCAGAGGCAGGAGCTTCTCGTGGTTCTTGACCAGAACAACAGCCTTCTGGTTGGCCTCGTAAGCCTTCTTCTTGGCACCATCGAAGTTATCCACGCGGGCCTGATCGGCCTTGTCGGGGTCGAGGTAGGGGTTATCCACCCGCTTGGTGCGGAACAGGCTCAGCAGACGGTTGTAGCTGGCGCGGTCCAGATCTGCCTTGGGCAGCAGACCGTCCTCCACAGCCTTGACGATGTTCTCAGGGTCGGTGTTGCCGCCGATGACATCGGTACCGGCAGAGATGGCCTTGGCGTAGCGCTCAGGCTCGGTGAGGTTCTCCACGCCGTAGATCTGAACGGTGGTGATGCCGGAGTCGGAGTTGACATAGCCATCAAAGCCCATCTTGTTTCGGGCCAGATCGGTGATCAACTCCTTGCTGTAAGCGCTGGGCACTTCCTCGGTGCTGGTCACCTCGCCCCGGTAGGTCTGGGGCACGGCACGGCCATCGGTGGCAATACGGGAGTAGTCCGGCATGATGGAAGAGACCTTGTGGTCAAAGGCGCGCTGGAACGGGGGCAGATGATACTTTTCCATCGAGCCGGGGGTGCGGTAGATGCGCCACTGGCCGATGGGCACATGGGGCTCAAAGCCATTCTCAGAGGGGGCATCGCCGGGGAAGTGCTTGATGGTCAGAACAACAGAGCCTTCGTTCAGGCCGTTGTCGCCATCCTGATAGCCCTTGACCAGAGCCTCGGCAATATCGCTGGTGACATCGGGACGCTCGCCGTAGGTACCGGAGGTACGGGGCCAGCGGGGGTCAGAGGTCACATCGACCTGAGGGCCGTACATGATGTTCAGGCCCTCAGCCTTCATCATCTTGCGGTCGGTCTGGGCCATCTCATAGACCATGTCGGTGTTGCCGTCACCAATGACAGCCGCGCCGATGCCCAGAGAGTCCGGGTAGCCAATGTTGATGGGGTTGGTGTGGAGAGAATACGGAATGGCCACGCCGCCCTTGCAGGCCTCGTATTCCAGCATCTGGGTGCCGGCGTTGTGGTACAGGGCCACCATGCCGGCCTCGCAGCGCATGTCACCGCGGTAAACACCGGCGGCGATGTGTTTTTCCAGAACATGGCTGTCATCAATGCTGACGGTCATGCCGGGCAGAGGGCCGGGCATGGGCTTTTCACCGGGGTTGTGGTGCTTGTAGATCTTGCCCAGCTCCAGCTTGCCTTCGGCGTTGGTGGCCTCGGCACGGGTGGGTACCACAGGGGTGTTGAACAGGGTGTTCAACACAAGGCCTGCCTGCTGATCCAGCCGCAGGTGCTTGACCATATCCTCAGCGCGCTGCTCAGGGCTCAGCCGCCAATCCTTGTAGGGGGCCAGCTCGCCGCTGTTGTCCAGATCCTTAAAGTACAGGCCGTCCTTGACGATCACGCCGCAGGTGGTCACACCGATGTCGGGGCCGTTGACGTTGTGGAAGATGACCGGCTCAAGATACTGGTCAATGATCTGCTCGCCCTCTTCCAGAGCGTAGGGTGCAGGGATCACGCCGTCCTTGGCCTCTGCCCACTGGTCGGCGCTGGTATACCGTGTCTGCATAATGTTTCTCCTTTGTCTCTGTGCCTGCCACAGCACAGCTGATATATTACTTGCCTGTTTATTATACTTCCAGCGCAGATCGTTCGCAAGCAAACAAATAAAAAAAGTTACAAACTTTGGCGTAGTATACAAGGATGTTCTGCCGGATTTGTGCAACTTTCCCCTATCCTGATCCACAAACCGGGTTCGTTTCCTGCTGACAATGCTGCTTAAAAATAACCCTCTCCGTCAACGCCTACGACGTTGACGGAGAGGGTCGTATCCTTAATTTACCAGATCATCTGGATGCGGCCTGCGCCGTACGGATCCTCGTAGTTGATCAGGTAGCCGGGGTAATCGGCCAGCGGGCTGTTGGCGCTTGCCAGATGCGGCAGACCGTTGGCATCCACGCCGCCGAACATGGCTGCGTAGCTGGACATGACAAGGTAGTCCTCAGAGACATAGTCTTTGATGAGGGTCGCGCCATCGAACATGGCAAAGCCATCGCCCAGATTGCGCAGGGTGTAGTTCATGCCGGCCAGAGCGTAGGTGGCGTTCGGGTCAAGGGGCTTATAGGTACCGGTGGTCTTGTCGTAGATCTCCACATTGCTGACACGCGGGGTGGCAGCGCTGCCGGTCCAGACATTCTTGTCGTTGGTCTGAACGGTGTTGGGGATCATGGGGTGGATCGTGTACCTGGCACCTGCCACCTGCAGGAAGCCGCCGTTCTCCTTGCCCTCAGCACCGGCAAAGCGGGCACCAAACTCCAGAGCGTCCTGGATCTGCTGGCCGGTCACGGACATCAGGCAGGCCACGTTGCCAAAGGGGCTGACGGTCTTGCAGGTCTTGAAGCTCCAGGGGCCAGCCTCCACATCGGTGCGGATGCCGCCGCCGTTCATAATGGCGATATCACAGTGGAGCTCCTCGATCTCGTTGAAGTAGGTGTAGATGCCGTCGGCCACGAAGTCGCCGAGGTTGGTCTCGCCGGAGCGGATGCGGCGCTTGCCGGTGGCGGGATCGTTGATGTAGAATTTGGTATCGCCCACTGCGATCTCCTCGCCCAGCATATCGTCCACTGCGCTGATCCAGTTGGAGGCGGTGGCGGCCACGGCAGCATCCAGACCCTCGTAGGTGTTGATGAGCTCAGTGGTGATGGTGCCGTCTGCGCCCACGGTCATCTTGCCGATGTTCTTAAAGTAAGAACCGGTCTGGGTCAGGGTGACTGCCTTGCCGGAAGCATCGGTGACCTGCTTGTTGGCCATCACGGTGTGGGAGTGGCCGTCGATGAAAGCGGTAAAGCCGTGGGTGTGTGCAATGACTTCCTCACTGGTCCAGGGAGAAGAGGAGGGGTCAACGCCCAGATGGCCCAGACCGATGATGGTGTCAGCGCCCCAGAACTCAGCCTTGTCGATGGCCTTCTGAACGGCATCGTAGAGCTTCTGGCCGTCCTCGCCGCCCAGAATGTCGTAGATGTACTTGGTCTGGGCATCGTTCATAAAGTAGGCCGGGGTAGACTTGGTGAAGGTCTCGGGGGTGGTCACGCCCACAAAGGCGATCTTGCGGCCGCCCACAAAGAAGAACTTGACGCTGGGCAGAACGTTGAAGCCGGTGCGCAGATCGACCCAGTTGCAGGAGACATAGGGGAAGTCGGCTTCCTGGATCACAGCCTTGGCACGGGCCATGCCGTAGTCGAACTCATGGTTGCCGGGGGTAGCCAGATCGTAACCGGCCTCGTTCATCAGCTCGATGATGGTAGCGCCGTCATCCATGGAGCCGTAAGCGGTGCCCTGGATATGGTCACCTGCATCCACCAGCAGCACATCCCGGCCGGTGTCCTCGATGCTCTTTTTCAGGGCAGCAATGGCGGCATAGGTGGGCTTGGGGGACTTGTTGTCGATATAGGTGTGGACATCGTTGGTGTAGAGGATGGTCACATCCGCTTTGTCACCAAAGAAGCAATTGGTCTCCTCCGCAAAGGCGGCGGGTGCACCGACAGAAACTGCGGTCAGTGCCGTGGCAGCACCGGCAGCCTTGATAAAGCTGCGGCGGGTAATGAACTGTTTCACAGGGAAAGACCTCCTTTTATCTTGTGCGCTCTCGGGGTGAGAGCATTCCTGCATACAGCTTAACACAGTTCCCCATTTATCGCAAGAGAAAACTGTAAATTCTGCGTCAGATTTTTTCACAAAAGAGGTGTGGTTTTGGGCGGTTTCCTGCAAAATGGCAGAAAAAAAGGGCAAAAGGCTGTCACTCACCCTCTCAGTCTCGCTATCGCTCGCCAGCTCCCCCAAAGGGGGAGCCAACGCATCTCCAAGGCCAGCAGAAGCTGGATCTGGGAGAGCAATTGCCTCTCCCCTCGGGAGAGGTGGCATTGCGCAGCAATGACGGAGAGGGCTTGCAACAGCCCTTTGCCGCATTCAGAAAAGAAGGTCAGAGGATCGGGGGACGATTCTCAGACAGCATCAGATGGCATGGTATTCCTTGAGGAACTTCTCAAGGTCGGTGCCCTCGATCTTCTTGAGCACTTCCTTGAGGGCCACCCGCTGGATGAAGGGCAGATCCATATCAGTGATCTTCTTGCCGTCACGCAGTTTGACCGTTGCATCGATCAGGCTGCGGACATCATAGGTGCTGCCCCAGACCTCGGGCACGCCGCGGTCGATGTTGAGCAGGGTGTAAACCGCTTCCATGCCGGTGCGCATGGAGTACTCGGTGGTGAAAATGGTGTCACGGCCGGTCTCGGCAAACTGGCCCAGGAAGGCGAAGTTGACAGCGCCCTGGGGCACGATGTCAGGGCGGTCGCCGAAGGCACGGGGCATGAAGAAGGCATCGATATAGGGCATCATCACAGGCACGGTGTTGGCGCTGTGCTCAGCCAGCTCGGCAATGTCCTCCTCGGGCACGCCGATGTGATACAGCCACTCCATGCAGATCTCGCGGCCGGTGCAGTCGCGCATGGGCTTCTTGACGTAATCGCCGGGTTTGTCGCTGAACAGGCCGTAGACCCAGACGCAGAGCTGGTTCTTGGGCTGATCACGGAACTGCTGCTGACGGTTCAGGGTCCAGCTGAGCAGCCAGCTGGAATCCTTGACCGTGACGATGCCGCCGGTGACGGTGTGGCCGCTGAAGGGGTCACGCTTGCAGATCTTCTTGATATACTGGGGGATCTTGTCGTCCAGGGTGGTGATGGTGGCGCTTTCCCAGTTGGACAGCTCCGGCTGAGAGCAGAACTTTTCGGGATGGCCGAAGGAGGGATCCTGTGCAGCAATCTTCTTCCACAGATCCCAGCCGTTGCCCGGCTTGATGGTGGGATCAAAGCCTGCGGCCTTGTCCTGAGAGCCGATGGTGCAGCTCTCCACGCAGCCGCCGTTGGTGATGAAGAGCAGGTCGTTCTCGGTGAGGTCGATGGTCCTGCTCTCACCCTTGTGGTCCACGGTCACGCTGCTGGCCTGCTTTTTGCCGCCCTCGATCCGGAACTGGACATCGGTGACCTTGGTCTCGTACTGGAAGTCCACGCCGTGATCCTTCAGGTAGGTGACCATGGGCAGGATGATGGACTCGTACTGGTTGTAGCGGGTAAAGCGCAGGGCGGTGAAATCGGGCAGACCGCCGATGTGGTGGATATAGCGCTTGAGGTAGAGCTTCATCTCCAGCGCGCTGTGCCAGTTCTCAAAGGCGAACATGGTGCGCCAGTACATCCAGAAGTTGGAGGAGAACACCTCATCGTCAAAGATATCGGTGATCTTTTTGTCCTGCAGCTGCTCGTCCGGGGTGAAGAAGAGCTTCATGATCTCCATGGCACCCTGATCGGAGATGGCGAACTTGCCATCGGTGTGGGCATCCTGGCCGCGGTTGACGGTGGCACGGCAGAGGGACTTGTTGGGATCCTCCTTGTTCAGCCAGTAATACTCGTCCAGCACGCTGGCACCCTCAGTCTCCAGCGAGGGGATGGAGCGGAGCAGGTCCCACATGACCTCGAAATGGTTGTCCATCTCACGGCCGCCGCGCATGACATAGCCGATATCGTACTTGTAGCCGTCGCAGGCACCGCCGGGCAGCGGGTCCTTCTCAAACACATGGATGTGGTCGCCCTGCATCTGGCCGTCACGGACCAGGTAGCAGGCGGCGGTCAGGGCCGCCAGACCGGAGCCGATGAGGTAAGCAGATTTATTGTCAACGCCCTCAGGCTTTTTGGGGTGTGCAAATGCTTCGTAGTTGCCACTGGAATAATACATACTGGGAACCTCCTGTAAATCGTATTGGGAAGACTGCGTTCATGGTTCTGTGTCGTCTTCCCTTTCGTTGTGCCTAGTATACCCCAGTGGTTTTTTCAGAACAACAAACAAATCCTGAACAGTGTATAAAATTTATACAAAACACAACCATTGTCGGAAATATGACGAAACTGTGTATCACCCCCCAGTCACCTGCGGTGACAGCCCCCACTAATAGGGGGGCCTTTGGCATTGCATAAAGCTTTGCAAGTCCCCCTTTCCGCACAGACTGCACCATTATGCCAAGGGCTCCCCTACCAGGGGAGCTGGCGCAAAGCGCCTGAGGGGTTTAGTCCAACAAAAAAAGCGCTCACCCTCCAGGGAAGGTGAACGCTTGCGTTTCTTTATCAGTTATTTTGTTTCAGGTGCCACCTCAAAATCGACCTTGCCAAGGTTGATATCGGCGCGGACGATGGTGATCATCATGCTGTCGCCCAGGCTCCAGGTCTTGCCGGAGGCGGGGTCAGAAAGGCGGATGCCCTCGGTGAGGGTGGTGCCGGTGGCGGTCAGGCTGGAAGCGGGCACAAAGCCCTCCACGCCGTTCTCCAGCTCCACAAAGATGCCGCGCTGGGTCACGCCGGAGATGATGCCCTCATAGCACTCACCCAGATGGCGGCGGGCGTACTCGGCCTTGTAGTAATCCTCGGCCTTGCGCTCGATCTGAACGGCCAGCACTTCCCGCTCGCTGGACTGCTTGGAGGCCTTCTCCGCGAAATCGGTGTAGCGGACGATCATGGTCTCCTTGTCGGTGCCGCTGAGCAGGTCAGTCATCATGCGGTGGATGGCCAGATCCGGGTAGCGGCGGATGGGGCTGGTGAAGTGGGCGTAATCCTTGAGCACCAGACCATAGTGGCCCTTGGGCTTTTCCTCATAGCAGGCCTTGGACATGCAGCGAAGCATTCCGGTGTTGACGATCTGCTCAAACGGGGTGCCGCGCACACCTTCCAGAATGGCGCTCAGCTCCTTGGGGGTGGGCACCTCCTTGGCAAAGTGGTCGTTAATGCCGCAGGCCTGCAGCAGAGCATGCAGACGCTCCAGCTTTTCGGCGTTGGGTTCCTCGTGCACGCGGTACACAAAGGGGATCTGCTTGACCCGGGCAAAGTGGGCGGCGCACTGGTTGGCCAGCAGCATGAATTCCTCGATCATGGCCTCGCTCTCGCCGGAGGTGCGCTTTTTCACATCGATACAGTGGCCGTTCTCATCCAGAATGAGCTTGACTTCCCCGCTTTCGAAATCGATGCAGCCGCGCTCCTTGCGCAGGCGGGCGCGGTGGGCGTACAGTTCCTTCATGGCGGGCAGCTGATCCAGCACCTCGGCATACTTGGCCTGGGTCTCGGCATCGGCAGTGCCGGCCAGCAGGGCGTTGATCTCAGAATACACGCCCTTGACCCGGCTGCAGATGATGGACTTGACGAACTTGTAGTCGGTCAGATTGCCGTCCTGATCCAGACGCATCAGGCAGGAGAATGCCAGGCGCAGCTCCTTCTCGTTCAGGGAGCAGATGCCGTTGGAAAGGCTCTTGGGCAGCATGGGCACGACCTGATCCGCATAGTAGACCGAGGTGGCGCGGTTGAAGGCCTCCTCGTTCAGCTCACTGCCGGGCTTGACGTAGTGGGAGACATCGGCAATGTGAACGCCCAGCTCATAGCCGCCACCGGGGAGCCGGGTCAGGCTGACGGCATCGTCGATATCCTTGGTCTCGGCGCTGTCGATGGTGAAGATGGGCAGAGCGCGCAGATCCATGCGGCCCTTGCAGTCCTCCTCAGACACGGTCATGTCCTCGAACTTCCTGGCCTCGTCCCGCACCTTCTCGGGGAAGCGGGTGTGGATGTCCTTGGCATAGAGCAGGGCCTTGGCGCAGCGCTTGGCCTCCTCGCAGCTGCCAAAGCGCATGGAAACGCCCACGCGGTGGTCCTCCTGCCGGGTCCCGCGCTGCAGGATCTCCACAGCCACCTTGTCGCCGTCCTTCGCGCCGCCCTCGCAGTCGCGCTGGATGGTCATGGAGATGGCCGGGCAGTCATCGGGCACGAACTTCAGGCGGCCCTCGATGCGGCGGGCAGTGCCCACCATGTCGTTCTTCTGCTCGAGCACAGCAAGGATCTCGCCCTCATCGCTGCCCTCCACCCGGGGGTGGGCAAACTTTTCCACCAGAACAGAGTCGCCGGGCATGGCACCGCGGGTGAAGCGGCCCGGGATGAAGATATCGCCGGATTCATCCTCCAGCATCACAAAGGCAAAGTTCTTGCCCAGCTTGACCACCTTGCAGGGCAGGGCCTTTTCGGCACGGCCGGAGCGGGCAGTGAAGAACACGCCGGACTTCTGGCAGACCACAGCATCGTGCACCAGCTCGTCCAGAGCCTCCATCACCTTGCGGTCCGCGGCACGGTCGCCGCCGAACTTTGCCTTGAGGTCCTTGACCATGCAGGGCTGGTTCTGGATGGCATGTTCAATTTTATCGCGTAATGACATATTTTTCTCCTTAACACTTTTCCGGCATTCTCCAATGGAACCCGGACAACTTCTTTCCCACGAGAGGTTTAGACAGAAAAACAGCCCCGCCTTACACGGGGCTGTACACGGGTGCTCAGGCCAGACGGCTGGCGAACACACAGGCCAGGATAGCCACCACAAAGAACACGATGCCTGCAATGCGGGTCACCTTGGCCAGCATCTGATCCGCAGGGGTCAGGCGTGCATTGTTGGCACCGCCCACACCACCGTTGATGGCACCGGCCAGACCCTGACCGTGGGTGTGCTGCATCAAGGTGAGGAGGATGATGACGGCCGAGACGACCAGCAGGATGGCACCGCCGACGATTTCAATGACAGACATGGATGGAACGCTCCTTTTATCTTTAGTTTCATAGAGACTGCATACAAATACAATTGTATGATAGCACAAAAGGCCGGGAAATGCAAGAAAAACCGTGGGCTACGGAACCAGAATTTCCAGCCCTGCCGCCACCCGGGCAAAGATGGCCGCGCTGGAAAAGGCAGGTTCGGCCTGCGTATCCTGCAGCACCACGATGGTATAGCGGGGCTGCTCTGCCGGGACAAAGCCCGCAAACCAGTAATTTTTCAGCTCTGTGCCGCCGGAAAACTGACCGGTCTGGGCCGTGCCGGTCTTGCCTGCCGCGGTCTGGCCGGGCAGGGCGGCCTCATGGCCGGTGCCCCCGGCCACTACACCCGCCAACAGGGCCTGCAGGGCGGCGGCGGTGCGCTTTGTGAGCACCCGCCTGCTCCGGATATGGGAAAGCGCCATGAGGGGCGCGCCGGTGGTCTCGTCCAGAGTGGTCTCCAGCAGCAGCGGGGTGCGGCAGATCCCCCCGCAGGCAATGGTGTTCATCATGGCGGCGACCTGGAGGGGGGATGCCAGCAGCTCCCCCTGCCCGAAGCAGAAATTGGCGTAGGCCCCGCTGGACGCAAGAGCCTCCCGCTCCGGCAGGACTCCCGCCGCCGTGTGCAGGGCATCGGTGAGCGGGATTGCCTGCCCGAAGCCCAGCTGCTCTGCCATGGCGCGGACAGCATCGGCCCCCAGCGCCTGCCCCAGCCGGATGAAGTAGCCGTTGCAGCTCTTTTCCAGCGCGCCGGCCAGATCCACCTCACCATGGGGAATGCCGCCCGCACAGCGGAAGATCCGGCCATCCACCGCGCACCAGCCGGGGCAGGTGTAGACAAAGCCGCTCTCCCCTGCCTCCAGCGCCGCTGCCGCCACCACCGGCTTGAACACCGAGCCCACGGCATAGCACTGGAACGCCCGTTCCAGCAGGGGGCTGTCCGGGGCGTTCAGGCTGGCCGAAATGTTTTCCGGATCATAGCCGGGGCGGCTGACGCAGGCCCGCACCTTGGCGTTGGCGGTGTCCAGCACCAGGATGCAGCCGCTCTGCATCGTCTCGTTGGCCACGGCTTCGGCGGTCTGCTGGATCTCCCGGGAAAGGGTCAGCTGCACCCCCACGGCCCCGCTGTCGGCGGGGGTGAGGGCAGGCTCGGCCCGCAGCTTTCCCTGGGCGTTGACGGTGCAGAGCAGGGTATCCCCCGCCCCGCTGCCGGTGAGCAGTTCGTCAAAGGCGGCTTCCAGACCGGCAGCACCATGGCCCTCGCCATCAAGGTACCCCAGCAGCTGCACTGCCAGCGGGGCGGCAGAGCTTCGCCGTGCCGTCGGCCAGCAGGAAACGCCCAGCGCGGAAACATCCCGGTCCACCTCCAGCAAGAACGGGGACGCGGCGTTCCGCTTCTGGTAGAGCGCCGCCTGACCGGCGGCATCGGTGTAGGCGAACAGGCGGGCATAGCTGCCCTCCCCGGGCACGCAGAGGGCCATCCAGCGGGTGGTCTGCCCCGTGAGGAGCTGGCCCCTGTGATCATAAAAATTGCCCCGCCGGGCGGGCAGGTGGAGGGTGACCACGCTCTGCGCCGCCGCCCGGGCCCCGTAGGCCGTGTCGGAGCAGAGCCAGTACAGGCGGCAGACCACCGCCGCAAAGCAGAACAGCAAGGCCCCATACAGGGCCAGCACCCGTTTGCCGGACATGAAAACGCCCCCTCTCCCGCTTAGGATGGGCAGGAAAGGGGGCCCATAAACAAAAAGAAGGCAGAGCCTCCCGGGTGGGAAGTTCTGCCTTCTGCGGCGTATTGAATTGGTATGGGGAACCGGTGCGGCTTAGTACATGCCGCCCATGCCGCCCATGTCACCACCGGCTGCGGGAGCAGCGGGGGGTTCGGGCAGGTCAGCGACCAGGCTCTCGGTGGTCAGCACCATCTCAGCGACGGATGCTGCGTTCTCCAGAGCGGAACGGGTGACCTTGGTGGGGTCAACGATACCGGCGGCAATCATATCCTCAACAAAGACCTCGTTCTGAGCGTCGAAGCCGTAGTTGGGCTTGTTGGCAGAGACGATCTTGTCGATGATGACGCTACCTTCCAGACCGGCGTTCTTGGCGATCTGGCGCAGAGGTGCCTCCAGAGCCTTCAGGACGATCTTGGCACCGGTGCGCTCGTCGCCTTCCAGCGTGTCGCACAGGGCGCGCACAGCGGGGATGGCGTTGATGGGAGCGGTGCCGCCGCCAGCAACAACGCCTTCCTGAACAGCAGCCTTGGTTGCGTTCAGAGCATCCTCGATGCGCAGCTTCTTATCCTTCATCTCGACCTCGGTAGCAGCACCGACCTTGATGACTGCAACGCCGCCGGCCAGCTTTGCCAGGCGCTCCTGCAGCTTCTCACGGTCGAAATCGCTGGTGGAAGCCTCGATCTGGTTGCGGATCTGTGCAATGCGGGCTGCAATGGCATCCTTATCGCCTGCGCCGCCCACGATGGTGGTATTCTCCTTGGTGACCTTGACCTGACGGGCATGGCCCAGCATCTGGACGGTAGCGT
>ERZ838399.2850-NODE-2850-length-12076-cov-3.158722_pt1 | contig 12076 bp, 10 predicted proteins | sample MGYA00519683_ERZ838399 | MGnify/ENA primary metagenome ERZ838399 (study PRJEB31850, sample SAMEA3708833) | human gut metagenome | biome: human gut; feature: human-associated habitat; material: faeces | place: China | collected 2014 ...
CAGCTAATTCGCTACGCTTTGCCCAAATTTACTTTTTCGCTATGTGTTTATTTTATGAGTTGCAATAATTCATATATGCACCTGAGAGTCAAGGCGGTTCAGGAATTTGACCAAATGTATTATGAACCCGAATACAAGGCGAAATGCCACAAACGGGTTTGGAAACGGCTCGGACGTTACATCTTCGGCATTTCTTATCAGAGTTATCTGGATTATCTGAAGATGGACGTTTCGGACATTCCGCCCACGCCGTTCGAGGCCCGGCAAGCCCAACTCAAGCTGGTGGACAAACTGCTGGAGCGCGAACTTGAGCGGATGAAACACCCCGTCCGGCGGGAAAAACCGGAGAAGTGGAAAAAAGAACCTGTAGAACAGGGGTGACGCCAACTTTTTCAGCGGCGGGACGGGCTTTCGGGTCCGTCCCGTTTTTTCGGTCCGCAGCGTTTCAGCTTACCGGCCTCCCGGCCTCCTCCTCCCCGTCCTGCATTTCAGTCATCCTGTCCAATACCCCTGCTATGCGCTCCCCCAAGGACGCCATCACCCGCTCGTCGTAATAGGTGGACAAATCCGTTTCCGGCAGCACGTCCGACATGGCCATCGCCATCAGTTTGGAACTTAATACCGTCAGGTAGATAAGCGGGATATACGGGGGCCTGCTTATCCCGTCGGTCCGCATCGTGATCCGCTGCTGCGGAACCGCCAGACGCTCCGGTTTCCGGCCTTTCTCCCCGATGTTCCACAGCACCTTTTCCTCGGCCTGCGTAACGTAGAGATTGAACGACGTGCCGTTCACATACTCCGCCCGGTCGGCCCATAGATCGACGCCGCAATCGTCGGCCGACGCTTCGGTCTCGACGCCGCAGTCGGGCATGTCGCACATGATCGCCCGGATGATGATGTTCTTGTCGCTTAGCTCCGCCGACCGCAGTTTGCTCAGCGCCGCGGTGCAGATGCCCACCTGCGTTATGTAATAATGGTTGATTGCCCGCAGGGTCTTCTCGAATTCGGGGTCGTCTTCGTTCATCGCATGGTTTTGGGGTTGAAAAAGGGGCGGCTCCGACCGAACAAGTGACGCAACTTCACTTTAGGAAGAATTCAATGCGGAGACCGCCCCGGCTGCCAGATTTCAGGGACCGCTTCCGGCGCAATGCCTGCCGGCTGCATCCGGAATGCGGGATTGTATGTGTCGTTCAGAGAGCCTTATGACGCCCGCCGCGCCGGATCGTGCGGCGTGAGGGCGTTCCCCCGCTCCCCGGCCCAAAAACGGACGTCCTGCCGCGCAGAACCTTGCGGCAGGAACGTCCGGCCCGTATTGTGCCAGAGCAGTAAAATATAATGGGGATTTTGGGCTTTCGGGTAATTCCGGAATCGGATGCGACGGGACATTTTCTTCGGTTTTCGTTGGTGTGAATCCGCGTCCCGCAAGGGCATAAAAAAAGCAAGGGACGCGATAACATTCCGGCCAGAAGGCATTGGGATACCGTAGCGAAGAAATGCACCGCGCCCTTGCAGGTTCCGTCCACAAAGGACGGAACAAAACAAGGGCTGGCAACATTTATACCTTCGCTTAAAAATTCCCAATTTTTACTGGCACGGTATAAAGAGTTGCTGCTCTTTATTATGTCCGTCGGCTATGCCGAGCTATATAAATGCAAAGTTAGCATAATTTCTGTATTCAGTTTCTAATATTCCATTTACAAATGTAATAAAAAAGACGTAAGTCGGTCTACACAGACCGACTATTTTCACAAATAAATCCATTTTTTTGTAAAAATTATAGAATACTGAAACTTCCAGATCAAATATTATTAGATTTAGTTGCTTGTCGGATGCGTGAGATTCGAGAGCAACACAATCATACACAGGAGTTTCTGACAGAAAATGCACATCTGCATCTTTCCCACTATGAACATGGCCGAAAATTGCCGACGTTAGGGACGATTATAAAATTCTGCAAATATTATAATTTATCCCTCAAAGAATTTTTCGGAGAAATGACTTATCCAAAAGAACCAAAGAAATAAACTAATCAAATAAATAACCGGGCATCGGAGCAGTTTATAACTCCAATGCCCGGTTTGTTTTATCCGTCGTTCAGTTTGCCGCGGCGAACACCTCGCCCGTCTTCCGTATTTTCCGAAAAAAAAGAAAAGTGGCTGATAATCGACTGATTATCAACCACTTACCGAGAGCGGAAAACGGGACTCGGACCCGCGACCTCAACCTTGGCAAGGTTGCGCTCTACCAACTGAGCTATTTCCGCAATTATCGTTTTCGGACGGGCGGGACAACTGCATCCGCACCTCGGCTCCGGGCTTCGAAACCTGCGTTTCGGGACTGCAAATATAAACCGAAAAATTTATTCTGCAAAATTTTCCGGCGAATTTTGTCGCAAAATTACTCTTGCGCCGCCCGAAACGCAAAAAAAGAAACGCCGGTGCAGATGCGATCGCGCAGGCATGCCCGGCGCCAACGCCCCGCAGCGAACGGCAACAAAAATAAGGCTGCCGGAAATGGCAGCCTTATCTATATACGGATCGCCCACAGAGCGAATCCCGATTAGCGGACCTTGAAGCCTTCGTCGGCGCGAACCGGAATTGGCATCTGGGCATAAATGCCGCCTTCGAGCTTGTCGCGCACCGACTTGAACGCCGCGATCGTATAGTTCACGTCGTCGAGCGTATGGGCTGCGGTGGGGATCACACGCAGGATGATCTCGCCCTTCGGGATCACCGGATAGATCACGATCGAGCAGAAAATACCGTGGTTCTCGCGCAGATCGACGATCAGGTTCGTCGCTTCGGGGATACCGCCCTTCATAAAGACGGGGGTTACGGGCGAGTTGGTCACGCCGATCTCGAATCCGTTTTCCTTCAGGCCGTTCTGGAGCGCGCGGACGATCTCCCACAGCTTCTGCTGATATTCGGGATGGTTGCGGATCAGCTCCAGACGCTTCAGCGCGCCCATGACCATCGGCATCGGGAGCGACTTGGCGTAGAGCTGCGAACGCATGTTGTAACGCAGCAGGTTCACCAGCCAGCGGGGACCGCAGACGAATGCGCCGATACCGGCCATCGACTTGGCGAAAGTGTTGAACAGCACGTCCACGCCGTCGGTCACGCCGAAATGCGAAGCCGTACCGCGGCCGCCCTCGCCCATCGTACCGAAGCCGTGCGCGTCGTCCACCAGCAGACGGAACTGGAAATCCTTCTTCAGCGCCACGATCTCGTCGAGCTTGCCCAGGTCGCCCTTCATGCCGAACACGCCCTCGGTGATCACCAGCACGCCGCCGTTCTGCTCCTCGGCCAAATCCGTGGCATGCTGCAACTGCAGGCGCAGCGACTCCATGTCGTTATGACCGAAAACGAAGCGTTTGCCCTTGTGCAGGCGCAGTCCGTCGATGATGCAGGCGTGCGCCTCGGCATCGTAGACGACCACGTCGCGGGGGGTCAGCAGGCAGTCGATGATCGAGATCATGCCCTGGTAACCGAAATTGAGCAGGAAGGCATCCTCCTTGCCGACAAACGCGGCCAGCTCACGCTCCAGACGCTCGTGGTAAACGGTCTGTCCGCTCATCATGCGGGCGCCCATCGGGGCCGCCATACCGAACTGCGCAGCGCCTTCGGCGTCGGCCTTGCGCACCTCGGGGTGGTTGGCCAGTCCGAGGTAATTGTTCAGGCTCCAGTTGAGCATCTTCTTGCCCCGGAAAACCATGTGGGGACCGATGTCGCCTTCGAGTTTGGGAAAGGCATAATAACCGTGGGCGTACGACATGTACTGACCGATCGGTCCGCCCGCATTTTTCTCGAGGCGTGCAAAAATATCAACCATATTTGTCTTGTAATTATGAGTTTATGTCTCTTTTTTCCGTTTTGGACGCACAAAAGTATACATAAAACGGAATCGGCATTCAAAAGTAGCCGTTTTTTATTCCACAAGGATACGCATTTATACTTATTTCAGTTCTAAATAAGGAAAAGGGCCGCCGTCGGCGGCCCGAGAAACGGAGTTTTTCAACGCCGCCGGTCGATCGCATCGACGATCACCGCCACGGCGCCGTCGCCCGTCACGTTGGTCGCCGTTCCGAAGCTGTCCATGGCGATGTAGGTGGCGATCATCAGCCCCGCGAGGGTCTCGTCGAAACCGAGCATCGACTCCAACAGTCCCAGCGCCGCCATGATCGCCCCTCCCGGCACGCCCGGAGCCGCCACCATCGTCACGGCCAGCAGCAGGATGAACCCCGCGAAGGTCGACGCCGGAATGTCCAGCCCGGCGATCATCGACACGGCCAGCGCACAGGCCGTGATCTTCATCATCGAACCCGAGAGGTGGATCGTGGCGCACAGCGGCACGACGAACGACGCCAGTTCGGGCCGCACGCCGAGCTTCACGGTCTGGGCCAGCGTCACGGGGATCGTCGCGGCGGACGACTGCGTTCCGAGGGCCGTCATGTAGGCGGTGAGCATCGTGCGGAGCATCTTCAGCGGATTTTTACGCGCCGCAAGCCCCGCGACGGAGAACTGCACGAGAAGCAGCACGACCGTCATGCAGAAGATCACCGCGATCAGTTTCACGAAGACGTCCAGCACCCCGGCCACTTGCCCCGACTGGGTCATCGACAGAAAGATGCCGAAAATGTAGAAGGGCAGCAGCGGAATGATGACGCGCAGAATCACCAGCTCGATGATCCGCTTGAAATCGTCCATCGCCGCCTTGAGCGTCACCGAACGGATATAGGCCATGCCCAGCCCCAGCACGAAGGCGAGGACCAGCGCCGACATCACACCCATCACGGGAGGCATTTCGACCGTGAAATAGGGCGCAAGGGCCGCCCCTTCCTCGGGCAATACGGCGGCGGAGCCTTCGAGCAGCGCCGGAAAGAGAAGCCGCCCCGTCAGATAGGTCCCGAACCCCGAAAAGAGCGTGAAGGCATAGGCCAGCGCGGCGGTCAGGGCCAGCAGACGCCCGGCGTTCCGGCCCAGATCGGCGATGCCCGGAGCCACCAGCCCGAGAATCAGCAGCGGAATGGCGAAACCCAGGAACTGTCCGAAAATCGCATTGAAGGTCAGCGCAATGCGCGTCGCCCAGCCGGGGAGGAAGAATCCGCAGGCGACGCCCAGCGCAATGGCCAGCACGACGCGCGGCAAAAGTCCGAATTTGAATTTCATAAAACGGTATTTTGGTAAAATTAGGAATTAATTTTGAATTCCTAATTCTTAATTCTTAATTTCGCACCATGACAGCGCTATTTCACGACATTATCTTCGGCCCGGTGCATTCGCGGCGGCTGGGCCTTTCGCTGGGAGTCAACCTGCTCCCGCTCTCCTCGAAACTCTGCTCGTTCGACTGCATCTACTGCGAGTGCGGCTGGAATGCCGAGCACCCGGGCGGACGACGCTTCAACAGCCGCGAGGACGTGCGCACACAGCTCGAAGCCACCCTGCGGCGCATGGTGGCCGACTCCACGCCGCCCGACGTGATCACCTTCGCCGGCAACGGCGAACCGACCATGCACCCCGATTTCGAAGCCGTCATCGGCGACACGATCGCCCTGCGCGACGCGCTGTGCCCCGCGGCGAAGGTCTCGGTGCTCTCCAACGCCACGCAGATCCACCGCGACAGCGTCCGCCGCGCCCTGCTGCGCGTGGACAACAACATCCTCAAACTCGATTCGGCGTTCGACGCGACGGTGCGGCGGATGAACAACCCGCAAAGCGCGTCCTACACGGTGCGGGGCATCGTCGAAGCGATGAAACGCTTCGACGGGCGCATGATTCTGCAAACGATGTTCCTGCGCGGGGAGTGCGGCGGACAGCCCGTCGACAACACCACCGAAGAGGAAGTCTCGGCCTGGCTCCGGCTCGTCGCCGAAATCCGCCCGCGGCAGGTGATGGTCTACTCGCTCGACCGCGACACCCCCTGCCCGACACTCGAAAAAGTCACCAAAGAGGAGTTGCAGGCCATCGCCGCGCGCGTCGAAGCGCTCGGCATCCCCTGCTCCGTAGCTTAACGCCCGAACGCCATGCAGCTGCTTCTCTCCTGCGCCAAGACGATGACGGAGCGCAGTTCCGTCCCGACGCCCCGCACGACCCGGCCCGCCTACCGCAGCGAGGCCTCCGAACTGGCCGCCGGGCTGGCGACGCTCCCGACCGACGAACTGGCCCGGCTCCTGCGCGTCAACCGCCGTATCGCCGCCGAAAACCGCCTGCGCTACGGCCGCTTCCACGGCGACGACGACGCGGCGATCCCGGCCCTTACGGCCTACACGGGAATCGTTTTCAAACGCATCGACCCGGCGAGTTTCACCGACGCCGATTTCGAATACGCCCAACGGCACCTCAACATCACCTCGTTCCTCTACGGACTGCTCCGTCCGCTGGACGCCATCCGCACCTACCGGCTCGAAGGCGACGCCGTACTGCCCGGCCGCGGCGACGAAACGATGTTTTCCTACTGGCAAAGCCGGCTGACCGACGACCTGCTGGGCCGGATTCACGCCGACGACGGCATCCTGGTCAACCTGGCGAGCGGAGAGATGAAGCGGCTGTTCGACTGGAAACGCGTCTGCCGCGAAGCCCGGGTCATCACGCCCGAATTCCGCGTCCGCGAGGGCGACCGGCTGAAAACCGTCGTGGTCTATACGAAAATGTGCCGCGGAGAGATGACGCGGCATATCCTGAAAAACCGCATCGCCGATCCCGCGACGCTCCGGTCGTTCGAATGGGAAGGCTTCCGCCTGGACCCGGCCCTCTCGAAAGGCGACGACTGGGTGTTCACGCTCTGACAAATGCCTTTACGGCGAAGACGGCGGAGTTCCCCGCCCCTGATCCACGAACAACAGTTACCCGGTGCGGCAGCCCCGCGCTTCGGCCGGCCGCAGGTCGAACACGGCGACAGGCATGCGGTCGGTGCGGTCCGAAGCCGCCGCGACAGCCACCGCACCCGGAATCAAAAGGGCGGCAGCAAGCAATAAAATGGCGATTTTCACTTCCCGGTCGTTTTGGGAAGCAATCTCGCAGAATTTGTGCCGAAAAAATGCGTTGCGGAAAATTTATGCGCGGGTATCGAGCAGGGCGCGCAGAATGCCCTCCTCGTCGTAGCCGCACAGGGCGTACAACTGCCCGGGCGTGCCGTGTTCGACCCACTCGTCGCCGATGCCGAGCCGCTGCACCCGCACGTCGTAGCCGCGGCCGTTGAAGAACGCCGCGACGGCTTCGCCGACGCCTCCGCGCAGCGAACCGTCCTCGACCGTGACCACACGGCGGAACTTACGCCCCACTTCGTCCAGCAACGCTTCATCCAGCGGTTTCACGAACCGCAGGTCGTAATGCGCGACGCTCACGCCTTCCGCGGCAGCGCGTCCGGCGGCCCGTGCGGCGGCGTTGCCGACGGTCCCCACGGTCAACAGCGCCACGTCTGCGCCCTCGCGCAGGCGGCGGCCACGTCCGACGGGCAGCGTCTCGAACTTCTCGCCGCGCCACGGCAAGCCCTCGCCGTGCCCCCGCGGATAGCGGATCATAAAGGGATGTCCCGATCCGAGGGCCGTATACATCATGTTGCGCAGTTCGGGTTCGTTCATCGGCGCGGCGATCGTCAGTCCCGGCACGGCGCCGAAAGCGGCCATGTCGAAGACCCCGTGGTGCGTCACCCCGTCCTCGCCCACCAGGCCGCCCCGGTCGAGACACATCACCACCGGAAGATCCTGAATCGCAACGTCGTGGATCACATTGTCGTAGGCCCGCTGCATGAAACTCGAATAAATGTTGCAGAAGGGAATCATGCCCGCCGCGGCCAGTCCGGCCGAGAAAGTCACGGCATGCCCTTCGGCGATGCCCACGTCGAAACAGCGGCCGGGCATCTCGCGCAGCAGAATGTTCATCGAACAGCCCGACGGCATGGCGGGCGTGACGCCCACGACGCGCCCGTCGCGGCGCGCCAGTTCCAGCAGGGTTTCGCCGAACACGTCCTGATAACGCGCTGCGCCGCCCGGAGCCGAAATCCGCTCGCCCGTGTCGGGATTGAAACGCCCCGGGGCGTGCCAGGCGGGCTGGTCGTGCTCGGCCGGCAGGTAGCCCTTGCCCTTGACCGTCATCACGTGCAGCAGTTTAGGCCCCTCGATGTCGCGCAACGCCCGAAGCGTCCGCACCAACTCCTTGAGGTTGTGACCGTCCACCGGACCGAAATAACGGAAATTGAGACTTTCGAAAAAATTGCTCTTGTTCAGCAGCCCCTGCTTCACGGCGTTGCCCGCCTTCTGGCAGAGCCGCAGCAGCCGCGGCGTATGCGACATCAGCCCCCACAGCCGTTGTTTGAAACGGTTGTAGTGCACCGAAGTCGAGATTTTCAGCAGGTAGTTTTTCAGCGCTCCCGTGGCCTGGTCGATGGCCATGTTGTTGTCGTTGAGAATCACCAGCAGGTTGGTGCGCTTCGAGGCCCCGGCGTTGTTCAGCCCCTCGAACGCAAGCCCTCCGGTCATCGAGCCGTCGCCGATCACGGCCACGACCTGCCGCTTCTCGCCCCGCAGTTCGGCGGCCTTGGCCATGCCGAACGCCGCGGAGATCGACACCGAAGCGTGCCCGCCCCCGAAAGAATCGTATTCGCTCTCGGACATGCGCGGAAAACCGCTGATGCCGTTCAGCTGCCGTTTGGTTTTAAACGCCTCGCGGCGTCCCGTGATGATCTTGTGGGCGTAGGTCTGATGGCCGACGTCCCAGACGATCCGGTCCTCCGGGGTGTCGAAGACGTAATGCAGGGCCGCAGCCAGTTCCACGGCCCCGAGGCTCGATGCCAGGTGGCCCGGATTGACCGCACACTCGTCGATGATGTAACGCCTCAGCTCGTCGCAGTAGGCGGACAGCTCCTCCGGCGGGAGTTTTTTCAACTCCCGCGGTGAGGAAATCGTATCGAGCAGTTTATATTCTTCCGACGACATAAGGATTGCAAAGATAGAAAAAAGAACGGACGCCTCCAAAACCGAATCGCGCGCGGCCCGGCAAAACGCTCCGACCGGTAAAAGTGTCGTTACGACACCAAAGATAAGGAATATATATGAATTTTTTCGAAAAAATACCTATCTTCGCACTACGATAAAACGCGACCCACGATGAAATACAAGCGAATACTCCTGAAATTGAGCGGCGAATCGCTGCAAGGCGGACAGAAATACGGGCTTTCCCCCGAGACGCTGCAATCCTACGCCGAGCAGATCAAAGCCGCCGCAGCAACGGGCGTCCAGATCGGCATCGTCATCGGCGGCGGCAACATCTTCCGCGGCCTCACGGGCGCCAAAAAGGGCTTCGACCGCGTGAAGGGCGACCAGATGGGCATGCTCGCCACGATCATCAACTCGCTGGCGCTCCAGTCGGCGCTCGAAGACAACGGCGTCCGATGCAAGGTGCTCACCTCGATCCGCATGGAACCCATCGGCGAATACTACTCCAAAGCCCGTGCCATCGAATACCTCGAAGCGGGCTACGTGGTGATCGTCGGAGGCGGCACGTCGAACCCCTACTTCACGACCGACTCGGCGTCGGCGCTGCGCGGCATCGAGATTGAGGCCGACGTGATGCTGAAGGGCACCCGCGTGGACGGCGTCTACACGGCCGACCCGGAGAAGGACCCCGCAGCGACGAAATTCGACGAAATCACGTTCGAGGAGGTCCTCGACCGCCGTCTGAAGGTCATGGACCTCACGGCCTTCACGCTCTGCCGCGAGAACGGTCTCCGGATCATCGTCTTCGACATGGACACCGCGGGCAACCTCGGCAAAGTCCTTGCCGGGGAGAAGATCGGAACGCTGGTAAAACTGTAAGACTATGGCAACCAAGAAAAGCAACAAATCGCTGTGGGTGATGCTGGCGCTGATCGCCGCGATCATCGCCGTCATCCTGCTGCTGCCCTCGTGCGGCAACCGCAACGCCAAGAAGGGCGCCGAGACGGACGCCGAATCGACAACGCTCGTAAAGTCCGGAGACACGGCTCCGGACTTCACGGTCGAGATGGTCGACGGCAGCTCCGTGACGCTCGGCGACCTGAAGGGCAAAGTCGTGCTGCTCAACTTCTGGGCCACGTGGTGTCCGCCCTGCCGGCAGGAGCTGACCCGCGTGCAGACGGACATCATCGACCGCTTCGCCGGCAAGGAGTTCGTCTTCCTGCCCGTATCGCGAGGCGAGAAACGCGAGGCCGTGGAGGCGTTCCGCGAAAAGACCGGCTACGCCTTCCCGATGGGACTCGACCCCGCACGCACCGTCTACGACCGCTACGCCTCGAACTACATCCCGCGGAACTTCGTGATCGACCGCAAGGGCAAGGTCGTGCTGGCCACGGTAGGCTACGACGAACATGAATTCGAGGAGCTGATCCGCACCATCGAAAAAACACTCGGAAATTAAACCCCAACACTTATGGATACCAAGACGATTCTCAACGAAGCTACGGGCCGCATGCAGAAGGCCATCGACCACCTCGAAGAGGAACTTTTGAACGTTCGCGCCGGCAAGGCGTCGCCCAACGCCCTGAACGGCGTGATGGTCGACTATTTCGGCTCGCAGGTTCCCGTTTCGGGCGCTGCCAGCGTCACCGTACCCGACGCCAGGACCATCCTGATCCAGCCGTGGGACAAGAACATGCTGCGCCCGATCGAGAAAGCCATCATCGACTCGAACATCGGCCTGACGCCCTCGAACAACGGCGAGCAGATCCGCCTGACGATTCCGCCCCTTACGGAGGAGCGCCGCAAAGAGCTGGTGAAGCAGGTGCGCGCCGAAGCGGAGACCGCCCGCATCAGCCTGCGCAACGCCCGCCGCGACGCGGTGGAAGCCTTCAAGAAGGCCCAGAAGGAGGGCATGCCCGAGGACGAATCGAAGGACGGCGAAACGCAGTCGCAGAAACTGCTCGAAAAGTTCTCCAAGACGCTGGACGAAGCGCTTTCGAAGAAGGAGAAGGAGATTATGACGGTCTGACCTGCCGGCTTCCGCAAGACGAAAAGCCCGGCTGGAAATTTATTCCTGCCGGGCTTTTTCCATCCGTTTGTCCGGCAAACCCCGCACACACGGGCGCGGCAACCCCGCATCGCCCCGGCAAAACCGACAGCGACCGGCGCAGACGGATCGCCTCCGATCGCAAACCCGTCCGCACACATCCGCCGCCCATCCGCCGGACCGTGCCTGTTCCACAACATAAAAAATCCCGGTCTCCAACTGCGGAAACCGGGATTCATCTATTTGCAGCGGCTCAAGCCGCAGAGAATTACTTTACCTTCGGGCCTGCGGTTACGAGTTTCTTGCCCTCCTCGTTGCCCGTGAACTTCACGAAGTTCTTCACGAAACGGTTGGCCAGATCCTCTGCCTTAACCTCCCAATCCTTGGCGCTCTTGTAGGTGTCACGCGGATCGAGGATAGCGGGGTCTACGCCCGGCAGGACGGTCGGAACCACGAAATCGAAGATAGGCATGGTCTTGGTCGGAGCCTTGTCGATCGAACCGTCGAGGATCGCGTCGATGATGCCGCGCGTATCCTTGATCGAGATACGCTTGCCGGTTCCGTTCCAGCCCGTGTTCACGAGGTAGGCCTTGGCGCCCGACTTCTGCATCTTCTTCACCAGCTCCTCGCCGTACTTGGTGGGGTGCAGCGACAGGAAGGCTGCGCCGAAGCAGGCCGAGAAGGTCGGCGTAGGCTCGGTGATGCCGCGCTCCGTGCCTGCGAGCTTGGCGGTGAAGCCCGAGAGGAAGTAGTACTTCGTCTGCTCGGGGGTCAGGATCGAAACCGGGGGCAGCACGCCGAATGCGTCGGCCGAGAGGAAGATGACCTTCTTGGCGGCCGGAGCCTTCGATACGGGCTTCACGATGTTCTCGATGTGGAAGATCGGGTACGATACGCGGGTGTTCTCCGTAACCGACTTGTCGGCGTAGTCGATCTTGCCCTTCTTGTCCACCGTCACGTTCTCCAGCAGCGCGTTGCGGCGGATGGCGTTCCAGATGTCAGGCTCGTTCTCCTGCGAGAGGTTGATCACCTTGGCGTAGCAGCCGCCCTCGAAGTTGAATACGCCGTCGTCGTCCCAGCCGTGCTCGTCGTCGCCG
>ERZ838399.2851-NODE-2851-length-12069-cov-9.321958_pt1 | contig 12069 bp, 8 predicted proteins | sample MGYA00519683_ERZ838399 | MGnify/ENA primary metagenome ERZ838399 (study PRJEB31850, sample SAMEA3708833) | human gut metagenome | biome: human gut; feature: human-associated habitat; material: faeces | place: China | collected 2014 ...
CCGCGCCACCGGCAGCCTGACCATCACCAAGCAATTGCCCGACGATGCCGACGATGCCCTGCAAGCTGACTTCGCCGAAACAGTCAACACCTTTACGATCGCATCCGTTGCCGCAGGCAGCTACACGCCGCAGTATAGCGCGGGCGCCCGCCCGGCGGATGCCCCGGCTGCCGTCAGCCCGGATTCAAACGGCCGCCTGACACTCTCCATCAAAGGCGCAGGCAGCGTGACCCTGCCGGGCCTGGCCCCCGCCGGCTACACCGTGACCGAATCCGCCGCGCCGGACCTGACCAACTACTACCTGACCACTCCCACCGCCGACCGAACCCAATCGCTGGATGTCACAGCAGGCGGCACGGCCGAGGCGCACTTCACCAACACCTACGAACCCTACCTGTCCGTCACGATCACCAAAAAAGTGGTGGGCGATATGGGCGATACTACGAAAAACTTCTCCTTCACCGCCACGCTGGACACCACCAAGATCCGCCAGGGCAGCGCGTACACCACGGCGGGTGACGGCGCGGCGCTGACCGACACCGGCTTCACCCTGCGCAGCGGCGGCAGCCTGAACATCAGCGCCATTTCGCTGAGCCTGGGCGAGTACGCCGCCCCCATGGGCACGGGTGCTGCCCTCATCCTTCTGGCCTGCGGGCTTTTTCTCTGGCTGCAAAAGGATGTCCGTCTGGGCGCCTCTGTCAGCTTTGTGGTCACCTGTGCCCTTATCGCCTTCCTCTTCCCCCGTCAGGTGGGTGTGAACGGCGTGGACATCGCCCTGCGCCTGCAGTGTGTGCGGGATGAGCTGCTGACCGGTGCCATGCTGTTCAGCGCGGTGTTCCTGCTCAACGAGCCCTACACCTGCGCCCATCACCATCTGGGCCGCATCCTGTACGGTGTGCTGGTGGGTGCGATCACCATGGGCTTCCGGTATTACGGCGTGTACGAGACGGGTGTCTGCTTTGCTCTGCTCACGGTCAACAGCATTTCCGGCTGGATGGACCGCACCGAGAGCCGCCTGTACCAGCTGATGCACCGCCCTGCGGCCGGAAAGGAGGGCGCTGAATGAAACGCTCCATTGCAGAACTGATCACCCGTGATCCTGAAAAGTTCGCCCACCATGACCGGGTGTTCAAAAATAACCCCGTTGTCATGCAGGGCATGGGTCTGGCTCCGCTGGTGGTGCTTGCCACCACGGGCAAAAATGCTTTGATGCTGGCCGTGGCTGTGGCCCTGCTGCTCACGCCTTCCCGGATGCTGGCCTGCCTGGTCAGCCGCCTGTTCCCCCTGCGGGACGAGCAGCCCGCCCCGGAAGAGCTGGAGAAAAAGCTGCTGCCCCGGGCGCTGGTGTACAGCGGCAGTGCGGCGGTGGTCTACCTCGCCGCTTATCCCATCCTGAACGCTGTGTTCGGCACCGACCTGCTGATGCTGGGTATCTACCTGCCCATGCTGGTGGTGGAGCCCCTGCTGACCTACCGCTTTGGCCGCGTGCAGGAATCCATGCACAAGGCTGTCTCCAAGGGTCTGCGCATCACGGTGGGCTACGCGCTCATCCTGTTCATCGTGGGCTGCCTGCGGGAGTGGCTGGCGCTGGGCAGTGTGTTTGGGATCCAGCTCAGCCGCTCTGTCCTGCCCATGGCATCCATGCCGGCAGGCGGTTTCATCGTGCTGGGCGTGGTGTGTGCCGTCTGGCGCGCGCTGGCCCGCAAACACAAGGAATACCTGAAAACTGAGGCGCGCGGCACTCTGGCTGTGCACCCCCGGAAGGAGGTGCAGGATCAGTGAGTGCTGTGATGAATACCATCGGTGTGGCCTTTGCCTACGCCGTGCTGGCCCTGTTTGCCCAGAACGCCATCTTTACCCGTGGTCTGGGCGTGTCGCGCCTGATCCAGCTGGTGGGTGACGAGCGCACCAGCAGCTGGTGGTTTGCCCTGCTGCTCTGTGTTACCCAGACGCTGGTGGCCCCGCTGGTGTATTTTGCGGGCAGCCAGATCGTGGATCTGCCCTACCGTGCCCCGCTCCGCCCGCTGCTCTACCTGGCCTGTGTGGCGGTGGTCTGCATCTTTGAGCACGCCATCCTGCGGGCGGTCAAGGGCCCCCGCAGCGGCCTGCTCATCCGCATCCTGCCCATTGCCGCCGTGAACAGCGGCGTGCTGGGCACCGTGCTGGTGGAGCGCACCCAGAGCTTTACGCTGGCGCAGTCCATCGGCTTTGGCCTGGGCAGCGGCCTGGGCTATCTGCTGGCTGTGATGCTGGTGACCGAGGCGGGCAACCGCCTGCGCAGCAAGGCCATCCCCGAAGCATTCCGCGGCCTGCCCATCACCCTGATCTATATCGGTGTGCTGGCGCTGGCCATCTACGGCTTTACCGGCCATTCCGTGATCCTGTAAGTTGACCCCAAGGAGGGTGGTTGATTATGGCAAGATATCCCAAACGCCAGAAGGTCAAGCGCTACCGGCGCAGCTTTTACACCCGCGAGATGCGGCTGAAAAAGGGCATCGGCATTGCGGTGCTGGTGGTGGCCGTGCTGGCAGCGGCCTGGGTGGCCGCGCCCCATGTGCTGGACTGGGCCACCCACACCTGGTATACCGTGGTGCGGGATCGTGACCTTTCCGCATCCAGTGCTGTCAGCGAGAGTGCATCCTCCGGGGCGCAGAGCACCGCTGCCAGCGAACCGGCAGCTTCCTCGGTGCCGGAAAAGGAGCCGGAGCCCGAGGTCAAGGGCACTGATATTGTGACGGGCCTGTGGGCAGAGGTGGATGTGACCACCCTGACCGACGAGGCCGCCATCCGCTCCGCCGCCCGGCAGCTTAAGGCACAGGGCATGACCTATGCCATCCTGACCCTGAAGGACAACGCCGGGCAGGTGTATTACGCCTCCCAGACGGCGGTGGGTGCCGCCAATGCAGCCCCCACGCAGGTCGAGCTGACGAGTGTGGCATCCATCTTCAAGGAGGAGGGGCTGGTGCCGGTGGCTGCGCTGACTGCCTTCCGTGACCCTGCCGGTGCCCGGGCTGACCACGCTCTGGCCATCCGGTATCAGGGGCAGGAGTACCTCTGGCTGGACAACAAGGCTTCCGCCGGAGGCAACCCCTGGCTGAACCCCTACGCCGCGGAGACCGTGCAGTATATCGGTGATCTGATCGCCGAGGTGCACGCCGCCGGGTTTGATCAGGTGCTGCTGGAAAATGTCCGGTTCCCCTCGTCCACCAGCGCCAAGCAGGACTATGGCACCACCAACGGTGTGGACCGTGCCGGGCAGCTGACTGCGGATATCGCCGCCTGGCAGGCCCGCTTCGGAGATACGGTGACGCTCTGGTACGGTTATTCGCTGGCCGAGGTGACCGGCTCCTCCAGCCAGCTGGGAGCCCCTGCGGCCCAGCTGGGCGTGAAGAACCTGCTGGTAAAGATCCCGTCTTCCTCTACGCTGGATGCAGCGGCCCGGGAGGAGCTGACCCTCTCCCTGACCGAGGCAGGTGTGGAGCATCTGGTCATCCGGGACGATGCCGCCAGCTATTTTGAGTGATCCCTGCGTTTTTGTGAGAGGGAGGAAAGTATTATGAACAAAACACCCTGTTTTTCCCCGGCGCACATCCTGCTGCCGTCGGAACAGATCCCGGTGGGGCAGTGGGGCTGTGTGGCCTGCGACCAGTTCACCAGTGACCGCTCCTATTGGGAAAAGGCTGCGCAGGCCGCCGCAGGCGGCCCCAGCACACTGAACCTGATCCTGCCGGAGGTCTATCTGGAAGAGGATGACGTGGATGCAAGGATCAGCGCCATCCATGCGGCCATGGACGATTATACCCGGAACGTGCTGACCCGCGCGGTGGACGGCTTCATTTATGTGGAGCGCACTGAGCAGAGCGGCCGGGTGCGGCAGGGCCTTGTGGGCAGGATCGACCTGGAGGCATACAGCTATGCCGAGGGCGCGGTGCCTGCCATCCGCCCCAGTGAGCACACAGTGGAAAGCCGCATCCCGCCCCGCATGGCGGTGCGCCGGGGGGCAAGGCTGGAAACGCCCCATATTATGATGCTGGCCGATGACCCCGGCTGCACCCTCATCGAGCCCATCGGCGAGAAGAAGGAGCAGCTGCGCAAGGTCTACGAGGGCGACCTGATGCTGAACGGCGGCCACATTGCCGGCTGGGCAGTGGAAGATCCCGCCCTGCTGGCCCAGATCGACAGCGCCCTGAACGCTCTGGGCAGCCAGGAGGCCTTTGATGCCCGGTATCCCCAGGCAAAGGGCGGCGCGCCCCTGACGCTGGCCGTGGGCGACGGCAACCATTCGCTGGCTTCCGCCAAGGCCTGCTGGGAGGAGCTGAAAAAGACCCTGACCCCGGAGCAGCAGCTGACCCACCCGGCCCGCTGGTGCCTGGCTGAGGTCTGCAATGTCCACTCTCCGGCCATTGAGATCGAGCCCATCCACCGTGTCCTTTTCAATGTGGACTGCGGTGCCGTGCTGCTGGCCCTCATCGCGTGGAGCGATTCCCACGCAGCAGGCATCTGCTTCGGCGATGCAAAACAGCAGTCCTTTACGCTGGCAGGCCCCCATGTGGCCAATGTGCTCAGCTTTGAACATCCCGTTGCCCCGCTGACCGTGGGCACCATTGACGCATTCATTGAGTATTTCATGGCCCGCCACATCGAGGCCCGGGTGGATTATGTCCACGATGAGCCCGCTGTCCGCGCCTTGTGCAGGCAGGGAGGTGTGGCTTTCCTGATGCCGCCCTTTGAGAAGAGCGATCTGTTCAAGGGCATCGTTATGGGTGGTGTGCTGCCCCGCAAGACCTTCAGCATGGGGCACGCAGAGGAAAAGCGCTATTATATGGAATGCAGAAACATTTTAGGTGAAGAATGACATTTAACGAACTGAATCTTTCCGCGCCTGTGCTGCGTGCTGTGGCACAGGCGGGCTATGAATCCCCCTCGCCCATTCAGGCGGCGGCCATTCCGCCGGTGCTGGCCGGGAGGGACTTGATGGGCTGCGCCCAGACGGGTACCGGCAAGACGGCTGCCTTTGCGCTGCCCATGCTCGACCGCCTGACTGCCAGCGCGCCCCGCAAAAAGGGTGCCATCCGCGCCCTGATCCTGACCCCTACCCGGGAGCTGGCTTTGCAGATCGGCGAGAGCTTTGAAGCCTATGGCAAGTATCTGACCCTGCGCAGCACCGTCATCTTTGGCGGTGTGGGTCAGGCTCCGCAGGTCGCGGCCCTGAAAAAGGGTGTGGACATCCTCATTGCCTGCCCGGGCCGCTTGAACGACCTGGTGGGGCAGGGGCTGCTGGACCTTTCCAACATTGAGATCTTTGTTCTGGACGAAGCCGACCGGATGCTGGATATGGGCTTTGTCCACGACGTGAAAAAGGTGATCGCCAAGCTGCCCAGGCAGCGCCAGAACCTGATGTTCAGCGCCACCATGCCCAAGGAGATCGAGCAGCTGGCCGCAGGCATCCTGCACGACCCGGCCTTTGTCAAGGTAGACCCGGTGTCCAGCACGGTGGACCGCATCCAGCAGAGCCTGTATTTTGTGGAGAAGGGCAACAAGAAGTTCCTGCTGCCCTGGCTCATCAAGAACCTGAAGCCTGAGGTGGTGAACGCGCTGGTGTTCAGCCGCACCAAGCACGGAGCCGATAAAATCGCAAAAGACCTGAACAAGCAGGGCATCCCCGCTGCCGCTATCCACGGCAACAAGAGCCAGACCGCCCGTGTGACGGCGCTGGAGGATTTCAAGGCGGGCAAGACCCGGGTGCTGGTGGCGACCGATATCGCCGCCCGCGGCATTGACATCAGCGAGCTGTCTCATGTGTTCAACTACGACCTGCCCGAGGTGCCCGAGACCTACGTCCACCGCATTGGCCGCACGGCCCGTGCCGGTGCCGATGGCACTGCCGTCAGCTTCTGCGCCCCGGAGGAAAAGGAATATCTGGCCGGGATCGAAAAGCTGAACCGCCGCCAGATCCCGGTGGTCTCCGGCCATCCCTGGGACGGCGTGCCCGCACCTGTCAAGGCTGCGCCCCCGGTGCGGGGCAAAAAGCCCAAGGCGGAAGCGGAGCAGCCCGTGAAGGCAGAGCAGCCCGCCAAAGCAGAAAAGGCAGCCAAGGCCGAAAAGCCCGCTGCCCCCAAGAAGGAAAAAGCGGCTGCAAAACAGTCCAGCCCCAAGAATACCGAACCGAAAGAAGGAACATCCATGGAGGAAAACCAGAAGCGCACTTCCGGCGGCCGCAGTGAGAACCGCCGCTCCAATAACAGCCGCACCCGCCGTGAGGGCAATGCCCCGCAGCCGGCCAACCGCGGCAGCAACGCCCAGCCCAAATTCGACCCCCACTTTGTGAGCGCCCCGGAGGCTACCCCCCTGCGCCCGGCCAGAAAAACTCCCGCTGCGCAGCCTGCCGCAAAGCAGACTGCTCCGGCCCAGAACGGCCAGCGTCAGCGCGGCGGTCAGCCTGCCCGTGCCGAGCAGCACACCGACCGCAATGATCCGCGCACCGAGCAGCGGGCAGAACGGAACAGCCGCAATGCCCGCCCGGCCCAGAACAGCCAGAGCCAGCAGGGCAGCCGCAATAACCGCAATGCAGTGCAGAGCAGCCGCCCGGTCCGCCCCGCCAAGAGCGAGGCACCCCGCAGCCGCGGCCGGAACACCGCCCCCGCGCGGGACGAGGACCCGGGCCTGATGCTGATCAGCCGCCGCCCGCCCCAGCAGAAGTTCACCAACTTTGAAGAGTATATGACCGCCCACGGCGGTGCCACCGCACCCATTGAGGATCACACCGATGAAACCTGAGCCGTTTGCCCCCTGGCAGTGCCCGCTCTGCGGCGAACCCCTGACCGGGGACACTGCCCTGAAATGCGGCAGGAACCACAGCTTTGACCGGGCAAAAGAGGGGTACTGGCACCTGCTGCCGGTGCAGAGTATGCGCACCAAGGCCCCGGGCGACAGCAAAGAGATGGTCGCCGCCCGCCGTGTCTTCCTGAACGCCGGGTATTACGGCATCTTCGGCAGGGCGCTGGGGGAACTGTGCCTTGCATACGGCGCTGCCGCCGGGGCAGATGCACCGCTCCACCTGCTGGATGCGGGCTGCGGCGAAGGCTGGTACGACCGCTGCATTGCACAGGCCTTTGCGCAGGCGGGCCGACCGGTGCAGCTGGCGGGTTTTGATATCGCAAAGCCTGCGGTGCGTCTGGCCGCAAAGGCACTGCCTGCCGCAAAATACGCGGTGGCATCCAGTTTTGCCCAGCCTGTCCGCACCGGATGGGCCGACCTGCTGCTCAACTGTTTCTCGCCCTTTGCACAGGAAGAGTTCCGGCGTGTGCTGCGCCCGGGCGGACGGATGATCTATGTTGTGCCCGGTGCGGAGCACCTCTACCAGATGAAGGCTGTCCTCTACGACACGCCCTATAAAAATCCGGTGCAGGAGGTGGCCTATGAGGGCTTCCGCCCCATTGGGGAGCGGGAAGTCTCGGGCCGCATCACGGTGCCTGCCGGGCAGCTGGAGGCGCTGTTCGCCATGACCCCCTATTACTGGAAAACGCCGCGAGATGGCGCAGCCCGCCTGGCCGCCCTGCCCGAGCTGACCACGGATATCGCGTTCCGCTTCCTTGTGTTTGAAAAAGAGTGATCGAAAAGCCCCCGGCCTGTGAGGATACAGGCCGGGGGCTTTTTGCGTGCAGAAAACAGGGTCACATCGAGATCCAGCCCAGTGCGTTGGCGACCGAGCTGGCCAGGATGATAGCCGCGAAGATGGGGCAGAGATACCGGAGCATAAAGTTGAACACCGGTTTGCGGCGGAAGGGCTGACCTTCCCGTGTGACCTCTTCCTCGATCTTTTCCACACCGACGATCCGGGAGACCAGCAGGCAGGTGGCAATGGCCGCAATGGGCATCATCACCGAGTTGGTCAGGAAGTCGAAGAAATCGAGGAACTGCATCCCGAACACGGTCACACTGGCAAGGGGGCCGTAGCCCAGCGCGGAAAGGCTGCCCAGTGTGATCATAATGCAGCCGATGAGGATGGTGGAGCGGGTGCGGTCCCAGCCCAACTCGTCCTCAAAGGTAGAAACAGCACTCTCGGTCAGGGCAATGGAGCTGGTGAGGGCCGCGAACAGCACCAGCACAAAGAAGAGCACGCCTACGGCAGTGCCCATGCCCATGCTGGCAAAGACCTTGGGGATGGTAATGAACATCAGGGCCGGGCCCGCCTGCAGGGTGTCAGGGTCGCCGCCCGAAAAAGCAAACACGGCGGGAATGATCATCAGGCCCGCCATGATGGCAATGGCGGTGTCGAAGATCTCCACGTTTTCCGTGGACTGCTCAATGGACACGTTCTTTTTCATGTAGGAGCCAAAGGTCACCAGGATGCCCATAGCAATGGAGAGGGAGTAGAACATCTGCCCCATGGCGGAAACCACGGTCATCCACGAGAAGTTGGCCGGGTTGGGTACCAGAAAATACTTTACGCCTGCCAGTGCGCCGGGCCGTGTGACCGAGTAGACGGCAATGACCACCGAGAGCACCACCAGCACCGGCATCATCACCTTGGAAACGCGCTCCACGCCGTTGCGCACGCCCGCAAAGATGATGCCCAGCGTGATAAAGGCGAACAGCAGGAACGAGATCTCGGCCAGCAGACCGTTGGAGATGAAGCCGGAGAAATACCCGTCCGATGCCAGCGCGCTGCCGTGGCCGGTGAGATACTGGGCCAGATAGTGGATGACCCATCCGCCGATGACTGAATAATAGGGAACGATCAGGATGGGGATGACGGCGTTGATCCAGCCGCCGAACGCCAGCCCCTTCCCCTTGCCAAAATGGCTGTAAGCGCCCACCGGGCTTTTGCGGGTCATCCGGCCCAGCGCCGTTTCGGCAATGATCATGGTGTAGCCAAAGGTGACAGCCAGCAGGATGTAGATGAGCAGAAAAATGCCGCCGCCGTATTTTGCGGCCAGATACGGGAAGCGCCAGATGTTTCCCAACCCGACCGACGCACCGGCGGCGGACAGCACGAATCCGAGTTTGCCGGAAAACGCGCTGCGCTTGTGGTGAGTTTCCATGTTTTTTTCCTCTTTTCCAATTGATAAACTCAAGTGTAACATAGAAGAAACGGGATTTCAACGAATCGCAGGCGTTTCACCGGTGGAGAGATTTCAGGCGAAAGGTGAAGAAAAGTGAATCATTTCCTGGTAAAGGGCTCCATGCCGTGCTCCTCTGGGGTGTAGTATTCCATCAGGGAGATGTAGTTTTCCGGGTGGTGGCAGAACGCCGCGCGCAGAACACTGTCCAGCTCGCCCCGGGCGGTGAGCAGGCGGATGATGTACTGGGCCACCATCTGCACCACATCGGTCTCGATGCCGTAGCACAGGCCGACCGCCAGCACCGGGATCAGGATCTGCCGGGCCAGCAGGGGCACGTTCTGGCCGTACCGCTCAAGGATGGGCCGGCTCATGGTGGAGGCGGCCCAAACGCTGCCCACGATCTGCCAGTAATCGATCTCTTTCATGTGGGAAAGGGTCTGCAGCCGCTCCACGATCTCACCGTCGCTGAGGATGTAGCCATCGACCACCTCTTTTTCGGAGCGGATAAAGGCACACTGGATCATGTCCATGATGGCGGTTTCGTATTTCTGGTGGAAATTTTCCCGGGAAACGCAGAACTTGGCCACGATGTCGATGAGGGCACTGGTGTCCTCGGCGGTGGCCAGGCTGCTGACCACCAGCGGCGTGGGGCCGAATTCCGCCCCCAGCGCGTCCAGGTCGGCCAGTTCTTCGGCATTCCGGGTGGCGGGCAGAAAGCGGTCACAGCCGTTGCGGTGGTAGCCCCAGGCAGCGGGCAGCACCCGGGCCACCGCATCGCCGCTGGAAATGATGCTGAAGATGTTGCTCTCGGGCCAGCTTTCCAGCAGGGTGCCGTCCGGGGCGTGGTTGGCATCGAAATCCTGCTGCAGGTCAGGCCGGTCGACGGCAGTCAGGGCCGCAGGCACCGCAAAGCCGTAGGCATAGATGTTCTCCCGCCCCAGCTGGGGGAGCTCCCGGGCAATCTTTGCCGCCAGCAGATTTGCGATAATGGAGCCGCGGCTGTAGCCGCCCAGCCAGAGCTTGAAGGCACCGCTCTGCCCGGCCCGGGCCAGATAGGCCTTGAGGGACGCAAACACCGCCGCCACAGGCGTGACAAAGCCGGTGTGCGCGCTGGTATCGCCCATGTGGAAGTTGCTGGCCCACTCGCCGCCGTAGCCGCCGCCCCGCAGGATAAGCGCCACAAGGGTGGTGCGCTGGCCGTTCAGGGTCAGGGTCTTGCGGGCCAGCGAGTAGCCCACAAAGTCCCCGGCCCGGCCGGTGTCGAGGTCGTAGTTGCAGAACAGCGCGTCCCCGAAGCCCAGGGCCTCGTAGGCGGCAGCAATGTGGGCTTCCCGCCCCACGGAGCCGTTGACCCAGTATTCCGCATCGCTGGCTATGGTGTTGGCCGCAGCGCAGACCAGACCCAGCGTTGCCAGTGCCAGCTGGTGGTCATATTGGGTGGCCGGGTGGGTGAAAAAGCTGTCGGAGTAATAGAACGTGTGGGTCAGGTCGCAGCCGCTCAGGTCGCTGCGGATGCCAATGGCGTAGCGGCCATCTGGTACTGCATGGCCCACGGAGCCCTGCCCGGCGGCCTGGACCATCAGCCCGGGCAGCAGAGTGCTGCCGGCCGCAAACCCCAGCACCTTGCAAAAACTTCTTCGATCCATAATTTTTCCCCTCAAAAACCAGAATGGATTTTTTCTTAGTATACCGTATCCCGGGCGGGGATACAATCCAAAGTTTTCCGGGCGGCAAAAAACGGGCCGGTGTTGCGCACACCGGCCCGTTATGTTACACTGTTGTTCAGTCCAGATCCTTGCAGCACTCCACGATGTGGTGGAACATCTGCTCCACGGCGGGAGCCATGGCGGTGGGGCGCTGGACGGCCAGACCCACCACCCGGTCCTCTTCGGGCTCGATGGGGTAGATCTTGACCGCTGCCGTGCAGTTGCGCAGCAGCATCCGGGGCATGATGGAAATACCCAGGCCCGCCTCGACCATGGCAATGTTCGACTGGTCATCGATGACATGGCAGCGGCGCTCCGTGGAGATGGAATACTTCTTGAGGAACTGACGCATCTCCGCGTCGGTGGCATCCCACTGCACCACAAAGTTCTGCCCGTTCATCAGGGCGGGGGTCATCACGCCGTTGGGCGGCTCGGGCCAGTCCATGGGGGTGATGCAGAGCAGCGGCTCGTGGAACAGCTCGGTCAGAACAAACTCCTCCCGGCAGTTGTTGGAGAGGAAGGCAATGTCCACCTGACCGGTGCGCAGCCACTCCTTGACATCGTCGTAGGTGCCCTGATAGACCTCGACTTCGATCTGGGGGTAGTGGGCCATAAAGCCCTTGAGGATGCTGGGCAGCAGCCCGGAGCAGATCGAGTTGAAGGCACCCAGCTTGACCTTGCCTTTTTCCAGGCCGTTCAGGCGGGCAATGCTCTGCTGCAGGGCCTCGTCGCTGTTCAGCACCGCACGGATGGAGGGGTACAGCGAAGCGCCGTAGCTGGTCATGGTAACGCCGTTTTTGCCGCGATTGAATAAGGTAAAGCCCAGCTCGGCCTCCATCACGGCGATGGCGTGGCTAATGGCCGAGGGAGTCAGATGCAGCTGCTGAGCCGCCTTGTTAAAGCTGCCCTGCCGTGCAACTGCGTCGAAAATCTCATAAGAAAACAGCGTCATTCCCAATGCCTCCTTCCGGTCTGATCTGGTTCGGAGACGCTTGATCCTCTGTGAATCTTTTTCATCTTTGGTTTGAGATAGTTCAATTATCTTCTTGATTTTACTATCCCGCGCCCATCCTGTCAAGCATTTTGGGCCGATTTGTGCACGCTCTGTGCAGATTTTGCCGCAGCAGACGCAGGAAATGCCACCTTTCCGCCGTTATAGTTCTTATAACGATTTTTTACAAACTGACCGAGGTGTTTTTTTATGACCGCACTTTCCCCGCGCTGCAGCTTCAGCGGCACCGCCCTTAAAACCATTGCCTGCATCACCATGCTGGTGGACCACATCGGCGCGTCCTGCA
>ERZ838399.2856-NODE-2856-length-12061-cov-5.419040_pt1 | contig 12061 bp, 15 predicted proteins | sample MGYA00519683_ERZ838399 | MGnify/ENA primary metagenome ERZ838399 (study PRJEB31850, sample SAMEA3708833) | human gut metagenome | biome: human gut; feature: human-associated habitat; material: faeces | place: China | collected 2014 ...
TTTAAAGAAGGGTACTAAGGTATATCCTTTAGAGTTGATACCATATATCCTTGAGCCAGGGAAAGAAATTGTACATTTTGTTTCAAAGCAGATTTAATTGGATTTATGTGGAGAAGGGAAAAGAGATATGCTAGAAGTCAAGTTTTATGATTCAGTGGATGATTCATTATTAAAATTTGCAGTAATCATCTCACAGAGCAATGGCAAGTGGGTGTTTTGCAAACATAAAGAAAGAGACACATACGAAGTGCCAGGAGGACACAGAGAAGCTGGAGAAAATATTGTTGAAACAGCAAAAAGAGAATTACAGGAAGAAACAGGAGCTGTCAAATTTGAGATAAAACCAATATGCGTATATTCGGTGATAGGTAAGACTAGAGTAAATGATACCGGTGAAGAAACATTTGGACTTCTTTGTTTTGCAGAGATAACAGAGTTTGCGAAAGAATTACATAGCGAAATGGAGAAAGTTGTGCTTATGGATGATTTGCCTGAGAACTGGACATATCCGTTGATACAGCCGAAATTGATAGAAAAGTATTTACAGATGAAAAATTTTGTTGATGATACATTATAAGAAGAGAGGAGATTGAGATTTGGTAAATATAGGAGAAATGATGAATAAAGCGATTATGGATGGCATGTTGCAAGCAATTATTATATTTATACAATATATTATACCGTTTTTGACAACAGCTCTTGTTGTGTGGGTAATTAAGAAAATTATTGAAAAATTCACATATGATTTTTCAACCATATCAGGAGACTCTAGAAGAATAGCAAGGAAAAAAGCACGAAAGATGGGCAACGTAGTAGATATGATTTCTTCTTTCAAAGATATAACTGAAAGTATAAAAAAATAGAGGGGAATAGAGATATCTATTAACAGATATGTGAATTTCAGAGGAATAAAAAATGAGAACTGATATCATAGAATATTTACAGAAAGAAGTATATTACAGGTGCAAGCAACCAACTAACAAATTTGGAATGGGGTGCTATTATCACATTGAAGCAGTGGTGAAAAATGCAGAGATACTGGCAGAAAAATATGGTGCTGACAAAGAAACTGTGATTATAGCAGCATGGTTACATGATATAGCTTCAATAACTGATTATGCAATGTATGAGGAACATCATAAATATGGAGCAGATATTGCTAAAGAGATTTTAAATGAACTGAATTATGATAAAGAAAAAACGGCGTTAGTACAAAAGTGTATTTTAAATCATAGAGGGAGTGTAAAGCTGGGGAGAACCAGCATTGAAGAATTGTGTGTTGCAGATGCCGATGCAATTTCACATTTCGATAGTGTGCCAAGTTTACTTTATTTAGCTTATGTTGAAAGAAAGATGGATATAGAGCAGGGGGCGCAATTTGTGAGGAAAAAGCTTGAACGGAGCTATAACAAGCTATCAGACGAAAGTAAAGAGATTTACAAGGTGAAATATGAGCAGGTGATGGCTGTATTTGGGTGATTGAAACTATTATGAAAAGTATTTATAGCAGTTTGGAGGCAAAATGGATATTTCAATAAAGTGTGATAGCTTAAAGGCTATATATAGTGTAAAAAATGGCATGTTGCAAATGTCAATATAAAATTGTAGGTTTTTTATCATATAAGAATGTAGGAAAACCTACACGCTTATATGATATTTTATGTAACTTAATTTTCCTCAATCATATACTGCATCTGATCCTTTAGTCTGTAGTATGGCCCATTTATGTTTATCACAGAGCAGTGATGAAGCAGTATGTCAAGCAGAGCATTAGTTAGTACTGGTTCCTGAAATATATCAGACCACTTGGAAAATGGCCTGTTAGTTGTTATTACTGTTGACAGCTTTTCGTATCGCTTGGCTATGAGATTAAAGAATAGATTGGCTGAATCAACATCCATCTTCTGATAACCAAGTTCATCTATTATCAGAAGCTTGTATCTGCAGAACCATTTGATTCTTGTCTCAAGTCTGTTTTCTGAAGCTGCTTTTTTAGCTGTGATATTAAATCTTGGAATGTTATAAAATATACGCAGTATCTGTGTTTTGCAGCTTCTATTCCGATTGATACTGCAAGATTTGTTTTGCCTACTCCCGGAGTCCCGCAGAATATGATATTCTCAGCATTTTCTATAAATCGCAGTGTCATAAGATCCATGATTTTGGACTTATCCAATGATGGCTGGAAACTGAAATCGAATTCACTAATCTCTTTTAAAAATGGGAAATTAGCTACTTTTACGCAGCCTGTTATTGTCTGTTGCTTTCTGAAGTCAATTTCACTTTCTGTAAGCTCACATAAAGCATCCAGAGCTGTTTTTTCTCCATCTGCAATCATATCCAGATATGCGTCTATATTTTCCTTAAATCTTAATAATTCCAGTTCCTCAAGATTATTTATTAAGTTGTTATATGTATTCATCAGTCCTCCTTGGTGATATCGAATGGAAGCTCGGCAGACAGGGATATGTTCCTGTCTGATTCATTGGAATTCTCAGAATGTATTACTTTTTTCTGACTATCCAATCCCCAGTCTTTTGCCATTTGTTCCATATCCTTATATATCTTGTCTTTATACTTATCATAAAGGAACTCAAATCCATCTTTGCGAAGAATTGATGGCGAATTATCCATGTGCATGCAGTCTTCCATAACACAGTCATATGCAAGATTTCTGCACATATCTGATTTCATGGAATATTTGATGTGTGATATGAATAGTTCCCTGTCAGCAATGTACGGAAGTACTTCATTTATGCCTTTTCTAAAGGTTCTTTTATCTGTGTCTGATAAATGTGCATAATTATTTATAATCCATCTGCCATAATCACTCTGATTAATATAGGCTATAAGTGCTTCCTCAGATTTTACGGCCTCTTTTTCGGTCACAGCGACTTTCCGGCTGTCTAATAATCTGTCCATCATCTTTAGATTTCCTGTAATTACTGTTTCCATGTCCGTATCATTGATTCTGCCTTTCATAAGCTGTTCATAGTGGTGTTTTTTATAATTGACGGGATTCTCAATCTTGATAAAAGCATAAGGCGAGCTTTATAATAGAAATAAAGACAAGTCGAAAATGAGAAAGAGAATAAAAATATAGGGAATCCCCCTACTATTTAAGAAAAAATGAATTGTGAAAAATGGGAGGAACAATAATATGGATTATTCGCTTATAATGTTAGAGGAATTGCAAAAACTTGAAAATTTATCGGAAGATTATAAAGTAGAACTAAAGTTTTTAAGTAAAAAGATAAGAAAAGATTTTTGGAACACAGATTATAATACAGAAAAACTAGTCAAGTTATTACATATAATAAACGGAGCATACGAGATGGTATTTAATTATATCGGTTATTTTGACTTGTCCTGCATTATTGAATATGTGAAATTATTGGCAAAATATTGTTGTGTAATATGCCCTGATTTAAATGCAGATTATTATAATCAGCTTATTGATGATATTCAGATGGAAAATGCAAGAATAATTATAGAGGAACAATGGAAGGACATCACGGCATCAGAGGATGGATTAAAAAGTTTTAAAGAAATTTTTGACGATGTTTTTACGAAGTGTTTGAATGGAAATAGAGATAAATTTTTTCATAAGTTAAAGGATACAGATGTATTATGTAGAGTTGTTGATGATAAGCTTCCTATAAATAGGGAAAGATTTATTCCATTTGATAAATCATACGCATATAATAGGTGGAATCCACCAGGAAAATCATTTTTGTATTTATCTTTTGGAGAGAAAGAAAAAGAATATTCATCTGAACTGCGACTTAGTGAATATATATGCCTTGAAGAATATAGAGCCAAAAAGGGAAATAAATACTATTTTTGTAATTTCCAACCAGTTACTGGAGGGGTAATTTTTGATTTATCCTATAATGATGTTTCGTTAAGAAAAATAAAAAATATGTTAGATGAATACGAAGATACGATGGCTTCTCAGATGATTGAAGAGATAATGAAAGAACCAGATTCGGTAAAAAAATATCAAAATAAGAAAAAATTAAAGAAAAAAGTAAAAAAGCTACAGTTAAAATATCAAGTTGATAAAGGCATTATTGAGGAAAGTATAGCAAAACAATATTTAAAGATGATATGTAATTGTATATATAAGAAAGTGGACGAAACAGATGATGAGAAAAAGGAAATTGCTTATAAATCATTTTGGGCATTAGCTACCTATTTAAAGGAACAGGGAGTGACTGGAATTATATATCCATGTACTAGAACTAATAAAGTTGTGGGAAAAAATTTGGTGTTGTTCAATAAAAATGATGCAGAACCAATTGAAAGTACGATTAGAGAATTTAATTACTAGGAAGGATGGTTTACTGATGGGAAGAAATGATTTATGTTTTTGTGGTAGTGGAAAAAAGCAGAAAAAATGTCATCCTAATATAAATGAAGATAGTGTGGCAGCAAAAATTATAAAACTTTATACACAATTATCAAAAGAATTAGAAGAAAATGTTTATGGAAAAAAGAATATTAAATGCGAAAAAGGATGCAATGCATGCTGTAAAGATTATTTTGCTATTAGTGAGGTTGAATTTGCGATAATTATGGATTATCTTTATAATAATTGTGGCATTGAGAAAACAAATATAATTATTAAAAAAGCTATTGCATTGTCTGAGAAGTTTGAAAAAACAACCCAGAATACTATAAGCAGTTGGAAGAAAATATCGCAGGGGAAAATATAAATTATATGCTAAGGATTAATCTTGAAAATATGCCGGAGCAGCAGGAAGAATGTGTGTTTTTAGATGAAGATGGAGGATGTGGTATTTATAATGTAAGACCTATTATTTGTAGAACCCATGGTATTTGTTACTATTCGGATGATGCTGAGCATAAAATATGTGACAAAATTCCAAGTTATATGAACAATAAAGATAATATGTTAGATATAGATGAGTATAAGATGGAAATTGCAAGTGTTGGAAATTATCGTAAAAATGGAAAAGGTGTGGCGTTGTTTAGAAGGAAATATCCCATTTTCTATTTTATGAAAATATATTTTAAAAATGGAAGAACTGTTACAGATTATTTTAAACATCCTGTAATTCATAATATATTACATGGTAATGAAGAAATGTTGTATGATTGTATATGTAAATTTAATGGTATAAAATAGGCTGATAAAGTAGAGTATTTATATTATCATACTTACTCTCGCAATGTCTTATTTTCTATATCACGAAGAAAAGTTAATTTGCTTTTAGAAGGAATATAATGCTCATAATTACATAAGTTGCGGTTGATGAATTAATTGCATTTGCTAATACTAAGGGTGGAACAGTTTATTTTGGAGTAGAAGATAAGCCTATTGAAGTTACTGGCTGTGATAGGAATTATGATGGTCAGCGTATTATTGAGGGGATTTATGATAGAACCGTTCCACCACTATTCACCGAAATATCAGATTTTGAGTATGAGGGAAAGCTCATTATTGCAATATCAGTTAAAGCAGATGGAAAGACATATACAACTACAGATGGCAGATGTCTGAAGAGATTAGGTAGAAATTCAAAACCTGCATATCCAGATGAATTAAGTAATGTGTATTCATCTGTGCAGAATCCGGATTTTTCTGTCAGAATTATAGGCGAAAGTACTCTGGATGATGTAAATAAGTTAGAAGTGTACAGCTTGAAGGAAAAACTAAGAGTCAGGGATTCTAAATCCACATTACCAGATTTGGATGATATAGATTTTTTGAGAGACTTACAGCTTATAAAATATGATGGAGATGTAGAAAGACTGACTATTGCAGGTCTGCTTTTTGTTGGAAAGGAAACCTCGATTCAAAGATTATTACCGCAGGCGGAAGTTATATATTTACATTATTCAGCTGATAATTTAGAAGAATACGATGCAAGACTTGATTTGAAGCTGCCATTAATAAGCGTTATTGACAAGTTGACCGAGAGAGTACAAGCATATAGTAAGATAGAGAACGTTCAGGTAGGATTATTCAGACTTGAGGTGGAAGATTTTCCGGAGAGAGTATTTCAGGAAGCACTTCTCAATGCGTTGTCTCATAGAGACTATCAGAGTAATGCAGTAGTTTATGTAAAACAATATCCGGACCGAGTAGTTATTGAAAATCCAGGCGGATTCGTTGATGGAATTACAGAGGACAATATCATAACGCATCCATCTATACCAAGGAATAAGCTGATAGCAGAGACACTTCAGAATTTGAAATATGTTCAGAGAACAGGTCAGGGAGTAGATATCATTTTTAAGGACATGGTTTCAATGGGTAAACCTTACCCAAGATACAGATCATTTAATGATGCGGTATCTTTGACAATATTCAGTGCAATAGATAACACAGAATTTGTTAAGTTTATTACCGAAGTACAGGATAAGAATAGTAAAATTATGCCTTTGGCTGAGATGATGATATTAAGAGACTTAATTGACAACAGAAAAGAGCAGCTATCAGAGTTATCAAGGAAAGTCCAAAAATCTCTGGATGAAACAAAAAAGTCATGCAATGAGTTGGTTAACAGCGGTCTGATAGAGATTGTTTGTAAAGAATATATGCTCACAGCTAAGGTATATGAGGCATTAAAATCAGACGTGGAATATACAAGAGATAAAACAGTCCAATATATCAAAGCTAAAAATATGATTTTAGAATATCTGCAGACAAATGATCAGATAACATCTGCTAAGATACAGGAGATGTGTGGATTTACTAAGCAGCAGGCGAGAAGTGTCATTGATAAAATGAGGAGTGAAGATCTGATTACTTTAACTGGTAAAGGACCTGCAGCCAGGTACGTTATGCATAAATAATTGAGTGGAAATTGAGTTTTGTTTTATGAAAAACTCAATTATCACTCAATTGAAATGAAATGTTATGCGGAACTGGAGAGTGGTTGGGGAATAAAATTGAGTTTTAATCAAAAACTCAATTTTAACTCATTATAATTTTTTTACGAGGATTTGATTAATTGACACATGTAATGAAGATGGAAAAGTGATTAGCAGAAAATTTAGCTAATTCAAAAAATGGAAGTAATAGATTTATAGGAAAGACATAAATATATTTTAGTCTATATGGACGTCGGTGTTGAATATAGTACAGAATAGGTAGCAAAAAAGAAAGATAGGCTTAAAAGAATCAAAGATAATGCCGAAAAAACTATTATAAGACAATAAGAAATATGCGATAAAGGAAGGAAAAAAGATATGTGGATACAAATTGTTAATTGGCTATATCAAAATGCAATGGCTATTTTATTTCTGCGATTGCATCATTGTTAATATCAAAAAGATATTATGACAAAGCAAATCGCGAAAGTGTATTGATGACGATTATATTTCCTATTGTTAAATTGTTGAATCGAAGATATTATACACGTAGGGACTATGAAGCACTTTTTGAAATCAATTCTTCTTATGCTGTTAAATATCTTCGAAAAAAGGAAAGAAATAAGTTACTAGAATTGTTAAGCGTTTATAGAGATGTATGTAGATATAGTAAAGAAGGTGCAGATACCATTCAATTTAAAGGGGATGTAGCATTAGCAATTAAGCAGATTATAAAAGAATTTGGAAATGAAAAACTTACTAACTTATTTGAGAAAAACGAAGCATTATATAGCGATGTTTCGCATGTTGTGAAAATAGATGTATGGATATTTGCGTACATTTATTTTTGCACTTCAGAAAACGGTATATAAAAGAAATTCTAAGATATTGGAGAAATACTTACATATAGATATAGAAAAATATGTTGAATTAATGCCAAGAGATACACAAGATGAATATAGAATGTTAGAAGAAAGGAAAAATGAAAAGATGGAGAATAGAAATGGTGTAATATTTAATATAACAGGAGGACAAGTTAATTTTGCAAAGGATAATGCAAATATTAATGCCACACAGAATAATGGTATAAGTGAAAATGAATTGGATGTAATTATAAAAGCAATAAAAGATAATTTATTAGGAGTAAAGAAAGAAGAAGCGGATGAAATTATTGATGTTGTGGAAATGGCTAAGGAAGAATTAACAAAACCAGAGCCTATAATAAGTCGATTGAGAAATTGCATAACATTAATAGCTCAGATGATGACGATTGCAAATGGTGTTCCAGTTTTGGCAAACAATTTACAGAAACTGCAGGAATTAATCATACAGTATATTAAATAGTGGTGAATGGATATGCGAAAAGATAGTGAAATGTTTTTAAAAAAGATACTAGATTATAGAAATAATATAGGTAAAAATAATTTTGAATTGGATTTCCAATATTTTAATGATATACCAAGTATTGAAACAGCAATTTATGATATACTTGATGATTTGGTAAGGAATAATTGCCTAACAAGTAAAAGTCAGGTAATTGATTTGGAAGGTGATATTTCTATTAATTTAACCTTAGATGGAATTACATATTTTGATGATGTAAAAGAGAGAAATTCAGCTGTTATACTTAACGTATTAGGAGGACAGGTAAACATAGCAAAAGATAATGGGAAAATTGATGCTGTTATGGGTAATACAGAACCTCAAAAGGAGCGAAAGAAAATAGATGTTCCAATGGATAAGGTTTATCAAAGAAATGAAAGTACAAGTGAAACAGGTAAGAAAGTATTCATTTCATATTCATGGGTGCCAGAAAGTAATAAAGAATGGGTAAGGAAATTAGCACAGAAATTAGAACAAGATGGAGTGGAGGTTGTTATAGATTATAAGGATTTAAGATTAGGGCATGATAAATATGCTTTTATGGAAAGAATTGCAGTAGATGAAACAATAGATAAGGTTTTGATTATTTGCAACAAATCATATAAACATAAAGCAGACAGTCGAAGTGGAGGCGTTGGAGATGAGGCAGCAATTATAACACCTCAAGTATATGGTAATGTCAAACAAGAAAAATTTATTCCAGTAGTTAATGAATATGATGAGGATGGAAAACCATATCTTCCAAATTATCTGGCATCTAGAATGTATGCGGATTTGACAGATTTCAATATAGGATATGGCGAATTGTTGAGTAATATTCTTGGAGAAAATTAGAAAGATATTGTTGAAAAAAGCACTTCAAATAATACTATGGATATAGATGATTTTGACTTGCCAAATCTTTTTTTGAATATAGACTTTGAAAAGCATTTGCTGGGGGGTAAGTGGAGTGAAAGAATTTAATAATCCTATGGAAAGTGTTGACAAATTAGAAATATTATTGCGAAATTCTTTAAATAAGAATAAAGAAAATATGACTGACCCAATATGATGGTTGAAAGGAAGCAGTAGCAAAGAGGTTTTATCATTTGAAAGATTGGATAGTGTAAGTTTTTTATGGATGAAAAACAGTTGAATGTAAAGAAAATGGTTGTATATTCATCTTCGACATGTTATAAGAATTTGTATATGTTGAAACAAATCCAGAAGAACCTGCAGGATTATATGAAGAAATGACTCAAGAGCAAATAGATTATTGGGTGGAGCAAATTGGAAGTTGCTTTGAAGAGTATACAATTTTTGATGGACATTTAATAGCAAGAGCTGAATATGATGATGGTGCAACTGTTATAGAAGGAAAGGTAATAGATATTGTGCATCAGGCTAGTATTCGTATAAGATATTTGAAATCGTACAATTTTATTATTTGTGCAAAATGGAATCTGTTAAATGAAACTAAATATGATAGCAAAATTCAAGAAATTATATATGAAATTTAAAAGGTACACATACTATATATGATTTGGTGGATTTTTCTAAAAAATTAACTAGACATAGAATGGATTTATGATAAGACAAAAGTATAAGTTTATAAATCGTTCTTTTATTTATACAACTATATGAGAATTACTAATGGAGGATATGTTTTGGAAGAAAATAAAGATAGTAGTTCAAAGACTATTATACAGATTATTGTTTCTGGTGAACAAGTTAATATAAGTACTGATAATGGAACGGTTAATGCAAATCAAAATAACGAAAACAAAATGGTTGAAAAGCAAATAATAATTAAAAATAAATCTAAGAATTATAATCAGAATCCAAATAGAAAAAGTGGAGAGTCGGATGATGGTACTATGGTAATTGGGGGATTGGCACTAATCGTTGCAATGGGTTTGTATGTACAATATCGTTGGCAGATTTTACTTGGGGTTGTTGTTATATCCTTGTTGATAGAGTTAATAACCTGTATGATATATTACAAGGGAAAGAAGAATGGAATTCTGTATGATAAGAATTTAAAACAAATAGGAATTTTTAATATGGTATCTGTGAGTTTGATACCAATACTGATAGGGATTATTAGTAGTCCTATTTATAATAGCAAAATTGATTTTGATTATCTAAAACAACAAATAATAGCAAATGGTTCTATACAAGCATACTTTACTAATCCTTCTGGACAGTATGCGATGTTTCAGATGGTTGGCTTATTTTTTATAGGCTTATTTTTAATATATATAGTTTGGTCCAATATATATATTATTGCCATTATTAATGTGGCAATGCAAAAGAAAGGGCAGAAGTTTTGGAGGCTGCTTTTAAAGTGGACATGTGGAAAATCAAAAGAAGGTGGTAAACATATAAAATCAGGAATAATTTTGATTGCTATAAGTATTATAATGACAATCGGAATATTGCCATATATTTTATTTTTAATACAGCAAAGTAGTCAAATGTCATAAATATTGACTTCGACAAAGCGGAATGCGTACGATATAATACCCATACAAGAGGGAATAAATCATATTATGTGAGACTTTAGCACTTCGAGTTTTCTTTCGAGTGCATTTTTGAAAAACTCGAAAGCAACTCGAAGAGTAACTTTAGATACAGAACGGATATGTCGGATTAATTAAATTCATTTATAGTATCTACATATCCTTGCAAGCCATCTGCTTTGAGAGCAAGTTCTGCATACAGTAGAGGAGTATCCTGTGCAAGCCTGAAGAAGGTACAAGCTATGTTGTCAACAAGAGAAGAAGCACTGAATTTAATTCGTGATGGGTTATTATTTAATCCGGGACCGTGGGGAAAACATTGTTTAACAGCAGCACACTGTGCAGAAAAAATAGCAAGTGCATGTGGTGATATGGATGTTGAGAAAGCATATATATTAGGTTTACTACATGATATAGGAAGAAAATTTGGTGTAAGACATCTTGGACATGTTTATGATGGATACGTATATATGAAATCACTGGGATATGATGAAGTAGCAAAGATATGTTTAACTCATTCTTTTAATAATCATACGATAGATGAATACATTGGAAAATTTGATGTTACAGATGAAGAATTGACAATTATGAAAACTGAATTATCAAAGACTATATATGATGAATATGACCGGTTAATTCAATTATGCGATTGTTTGGCAGGAGCGGAAGGAATTCTTGACATAGAAAATAGGATGAATGACGTAAAGAAAAGGTATGGCTTTTATCCGCAGGACAAGTGGAATTCCAATATGAAATTGAAGCAATACTTTGAGTGGAAAATGAATAAAGACATTTACATTATATGTGAGAAAGATAGATTTGTACCAGGAGATTTATGATTTTATAAATCTATTTTCACTACAGGTTTTATGAACAGGTTTGAGGTGATATAAGTGGATATTTTATTTAAAAATGATGATTTTGTATTTTCATACAGAGTTGGCGGTATATTGATACATAATGGCAAAATCTTGTTACAGCGTCCGAAGAATGATGATTATGCTATTATTGGCGGACACGTTACGGCTATGGAGACAAGTATGGAAACTCTTAAACGGGAATTTGAAGAAGAGCTTCATGCTAAGATAGAGGTAGATAATCTGTTAGCAATCGGAGAAATTTATTTTCCATGGGGAAAAAGGCCCTGTCATCAGATATGCTTATATTATAATGTACATCTGATGGATGATAATATTCCATTAGATGGAGTGTTTCATGGATATGATGAGCTGGATAATGAAAGAATTGATTTGGATTTCTGTTGGGTTTCACTAGAAGATTTAAAGAAGGGTACTAAGGTATATCCTTTAGAGTTGATACCATATATCCTTGAG
>ERZ838399.2857-NODE-2857-length-12057-cov-4.815531_pt1 | contig 12057 bp, 9 predicted proteins | sample MGYA00519683_ERZ838399 | MGnify/ENA primary metagenome ERZ838399 (study PRJEB31850, sample SAMEA3708833) | human gut metagenome | biome: human gut; feature: human-associated habitat; material: faeces | place: China | collected 2014 ...
TAAAACTAAAAGGACTTAGTCCTGTAGAATACAGAACTAAGTCTCAATTAGTAGCCTAATTAATATGTCCAATATTTTGGGTGCACATCAAATCTTCAAGTATATATTTCAACTCTTTTTATTTATTCTTCTGTAATATTATCTAAAATTTGTAGAATTTCTTGTCCGTAATTATTTCCAGGAACTGCCCAACGACCATTTAAACCAGGCCATGTATCAATTGTTGATGTAGAATAAACGGCACGAACTAAGGAATAACGTGGATCTACTACATCTTCGCGAGGAGGTCTAACGGAAGCATAAGCCAATAAATGTTGAATATGAGCTCTAACACCAATACGAGCTGTTTCAAAATAAGCACCTTTTACAGTAGCACTTGTTGTACCTAGACCGCAATAATTATTTTGGTCAGGTATTACTGTACCACCATATCTAAAAAATCCTGTTTCTTTTAAAGCTTGAGCAAAAGCTGCATCAGGACGAATTCCTTCTTTGCCAGCTTCTTCATAATAATAATCAACTAATTCTTCAGCAGAAACTGTAATTTTAGGATTTGGGTTATTTTTGAGCAGGTAATTTACGCATTGTTCACGAGTCGCAATAGCTGAACCCATGATAGAAGAACTGCCATAATTTACTACTTTATCTTGTTCTTTTTTATCAGAGTCGCCTTTTAAAATAGCAGCGATTTTTTCTGATACAGAGTGATTAGATGTTTCTTTTTTATCAAAAGTATTATCATCATTATCAGTTTTTAAAGCAATAACAGCACTTGTTTCGCGTTGTTGATGTTGACTTAAGCCCTTTAAAGTATAATTATTTTGCATAGGAGTCATACTAGCTTGACTAGGAAAACCAATACTGATACAAGCTGCGACAATTAAAGAACTACCAAGAATTTTATATTTGCGAAAAAACATAGAAGATAAAGGACCTCCTTAAGTATCAAATTTTTAATTGCTTAAGACTACAAATTGGATAATAAACAAAAGCATAAATACATAAAGTAGAGGGTGAACTTGTTTAATTTTTCCAGAGAATATTTTTATTAAGCAATAAGAGATAATACCGATACCAACAGCATCAGTGATACTGTAAGATAATGGCATCATTAGAAAAATCAAGAAAGCAGGAAAAGCTTCTTGCATATCATCCCAATTTATACGAGATAAACTGCTCATCATATAAAAACCAACAATAATTAATGCTGGTGCAGTAACTGCTGGAACAGTAGATAAAACTTTAGCGATTGGAGCTGTAAAAAGCATTAAGAGGAATAATAAAGCAATGATGACGTTTACAAAACCAGTACGACCACCACTAGCTACACCAGAACCAGATTCAACATAAGCAGATGTTGGGCTTGTACCAAAAATAGAACCAACAAGGCTAGCGATAGAATCTGCTAAAAGAGCGCTTTTTACATTAGGAAAAGTATCATTTTTCATCAATCCTGCTTGTTTGGCAATACCAAGCATAGTACCAGTAGTGTCAAATAAAGTAACAATGAAAAATGTAAAAATTATAGTATAAAGATTATGAGAAATAGCTCCCATGATATCCATTTGCATAAATGTATTACCGAGTTCAGGTGTACTGAAAATAGTATCAGGTAAGCTGATATAACCAAAAAGGAAAGATAATATAGAGGTAATAATCATGCCTAAAAACAAAGCACCACGTACATTATTTACCACTAAAATAATGCTTATAAATAAACCGATAAGTGACATATAAGTTACAGGGTCAGTAAAATTACCAAGAGTAACTAGGGTAGCTGGAGAAGCTACAATAATATGAGCACTTTGAAGACCGACAAAACTGATAAATAAACCGATACCAGCACTGATACCTTCTTTCATTGAAGCTGGTATAGCATTGATAACAGCTTGACGAAATGATGTCAATGAAAGGATTAAAAAGATTAAAGCGGAAATAAATACAGCACCTAAAGCTTCTTGCCAAGGAATTCCCATAGAAATTACTACAACAAAACTAAAGTAAGCATTCATTGCAAGTCCAGGAGCAATCGCTATAGGGTAGTTAGCAAAAATTCCCATGAATAAGCAACCGACAATAGTTGCAATTATTGTGGCAAAAAATACACCATTAAAATCCATACCTGTCTGGCTTAGAACACTAGGATTTAAGATGATGATATATGCCATAGTTAAAAAGGTAGTAAAACCAGCAAGGGTTTCAGTAAAATAAGAAGTTTTTCGTTCTTCAAATTTAAAATATTCTTTTATTGACATGACAAAACCTTTCTGAGATTTATTTTGTATACTATCATATAATACCATAATTGTGAAAAAATTTTTAGTATAAATTTAATAATAATAGTTATTATCTTTAAATTGAATATTAAATATGATATCATTATATAGTTAGATAGTTATTTGTATATTGAAGAAAGGAGAAATATAGTGAAAAGATATCTTTTTATTTTAGTATTAAGCTTAATGACTGTTATTAGTTTTCCAATAAATAATTCTTTTGCGGCGACAGAACCGTTATCTGAAGAAGTTTTTCAGTGGGTACAGGCAACACCTCGTTCAAGTTATTATTTTAATAAAGATGCTATGACCTATGAAATTGGAGCAGATGGCTATGCCGACACGAATATTTTAATTGTACCAACAGTAAGACTTTTTGATAATATGCAAATTCAAGATGTGATAATGAAAAGACAATGGAGAAATTTAAGCACATATAGATTTGATGAATTATCTGGTGTAGCAGAATATTTGCGAATAAATATAAAAGATAAAACAGTAGAATATACAGAATGTGTATATTTAGACCAAGGATATAACTCTTTGTATGTTAATTATGAAAGACCAACTCAAAATATGAATACAATGAGTGTAAAAGATGTAGATTATAATTTTTATCAAGCTATATTAGATTATGAAAAAGAACATAGAAAAGAGCTTTTAACCAAAATTATTGATCAGGTGAAACCTGAAGATTTAAAAGCTGCAGGAATAATTTTAACTAAAGAGCAAAAAAAAAATATGAAAGAAAATAAAAAGCAGAGAAGATAATACGCTATTTGGCAGTGGAGAGGTGTAAACTTTGTATTCTAGGAGTTGGAAAAAACTAGTTTTAGGAATTTGTTTAGTTGTTTGTTTAGTAAATATTTTTAATGTAGAAAAAGTATTTGCTAAAGATGAGAAAAAAGTAATTTTGTATGTGCCTCAAGATGATAGACCGATATCTTCCGATCAAACAGCACAAGTAATCCGTTCTATGGGTTATACTGTAGAGATGCCACCAAAAGATTTATTAGGTGATAGAGATAAAGCTGGCAGACCAGAAGAAATTAATCGTTGGTTAGTGGAAAATGGTGGTAAAGATAAAGTAGCAGTAATATCTTCTGATGCTATGATTTATGGAAGCTTAGTAGCTTCAAGAAAACATCATATACCAAAAGATTTATTGTTAAGACGTGTAAAAAATATAGAAAAGTTGCATGATACGCACCCTAAGATGCCTATATATGTATTTTCTTCTATTATGAGAACGCCAAAAGATGGAGCTTCTTCAGGAACAGAAGAGCCGGAATACTATGTAAAATATGGACAAGCTATAGCTAATTATACAAAAATTGATAATGCTGATACTTCAGGATTAAATGAAAGTTATCAGGTAGCCCTAAGAGAGGGTGTGCCAGAGGCAGCTTTGAAAGATTGGCTTTCCCGTCGCAGAACAAATGTGGAAGTCAATAAACAATTGATAAATTTAGTTAAAAATAATGATGTAGTGTATATGGCAACAGGAAAAGATGATAATTCTAAATTATCCCAGACTCATAGAGAAAGTAATGAGTTGAGAGAATATGCAAATAGTTTAGGATTAAAAAATAATCGTTTCCAAGTTTTGACTGGTTTAGATGAAGTTGGGCTTTTAGTTTTGACTAGAGCCGTTAATGAATTAGAAAATTATAAGCCATATGTATATATAAAATATGCTTCTGGTTATGGCGGAGCAACTGTGCCAACATATTCAGATGAGTCTATAGATAATACACTTACAAGTCAAATAACGGCTATCGGTGGTATTAGAACATATGATTTGAAAAAAGCTGATTTAGTAATGTTTATAAATACTAATCGCAGTGGCTGGACATATGATGCTAATACTCCAGTAAATACGCTTCAACCAAGATATAATACAATGGATTTTGTTGAAGATATAGAAAGCTTTGTCAATGCAGGCTATCATGTGGCTGTAGGTGATATTGCTTTTGCTAATGGAGCAGACAATGCTTTGATGAAACAATTACAAGATAGAGATTTATTAGATAAATTATATGGATATGCTGGTTGGAATACAGCGACTAATAGCACTGGTTTTGCATTAGGTATGGGAATTGTAGGCAATCAGATAAGCCAAGATAAGCGCAATGAATTATTATTGACTAGATATCTAGATGATTGGGTATATCAAGCAAATGTTCGTCAAAGTGTAAACTCTTATTTAAATTTATTGCCAGGTAGTGGTGATTATTTAACTATAGGAGATACAAAAAGACCATATATTGAAGAATATGGTACAAAATTAATGCGTTCTTTTGTAAGTGATAATTTAAATTTATTTAATGAAGCAGTAAATGTTTCGATAACAATGCCATGGAATAGAATTTTTGAAGCTAATTTCGATGTTTCTGGTAATAAATTAAATGAAACAGTATTGAAAAAGCATTTAAAATATTAAATGAAAAAGCCTGCATATTATTTTGCAGGCTTTTCTAGTATGATTGAAATTATGATATAATTTATTATGATTAAGATATTTATAATTAATGAGGTGATAAAGTGCAGTTTAAATATTTAAAACAACTATTATGTCTTTTTTTGATGATGATAGTAGTTTATGTACCGAATGTTGTTTTTGCTAGTTTAAATAAAACTATTATTTTTGTACCCCATGATAATAGACCGATTTCTTTTAAGCAGACAGCAGATAATATTCGTGATTTAGGATATGAAGTATTGACACCACCAGAAGAACTCCTAGGTAATAGAGAAAATCCTTATGCAAAACCAGAGAAGTTATCTAAATGGGTGATAGAAAATGCAAAAAAAGCTGATGCAGCAGTAATATCTTCAGACTCTATGGTTTATGGTAGTCTTGTTGCTTCAAGAAAGCATAATTTAAGTGAAGATGTTGTTTTAGCTAGAGTGCATAATTTTGAGAAAATACATCAAGCAAATCCAAATATGAAATTATATGTATTTGGTTCAATTATGAGAACACCTCAAACAAGTGAAGCGTCAGGTAGTGAAGATGCAAATTATTATGCTCAATATGGTACAGATATTGCGCGTTATACTGCATTGACTGATAAATTAGAACAAGATGGACTAACACATAAAGAAAGAAAACAGTTAAAACAATATGAACAAAAAATACCAAAAGCAGCTCTAGCTGATTGGCTTTCTCGTAGACAAGGTAATTTTTTAGTAAGTAAGAATTTAATTGATTTAGCTAGAAATGATGTAATCACTTATTTAGCATTAGGTTGTGATGATAATGCGAAATATTCACAGACAAATAAAGAACGCTGTGCGCTTGATAATTATGGCAGTGATTTAGGTGAGTTGAAATATCAATCAGTAGCTGGAATTGATGAAATTGGTTACGTTTTATTAACTAGAGCAGTGAATAATTTACAAGGTGATATTCCATTTGTAAGTGTTCATTATGCTAAAGGTACAGGAGAAAATACGATACCTGCATATTCTAATGAACCAATTAAAAATTCTATAGCTATTCATATCAAAATGGCTGGCGGTATGAAAGTCAATAGCGATAAAAGAGCAGATTTAGTATTCATGGTTAATACTAATTTTGACGGCACAACAGGTGCTGCTAATGATTTAAATAATGTATATATACCAAATGAAAATATCATAGATTTTGTCAATATGGTCGATGAAGCGATACAGGCTAATAAAAAAGTAGGTATTGGCGATATCACATTTGGCAATGGCTCTGATAATGCTTTAATGTTTAGTTTATATGGTAAAAATTTATTGGATAAATTAAATGCTTATTCAGGTTGGAATACACCTACAAATAGTACTGGTTATGCTTTGGCTATGGGCATGGGAGCAAATTATACAGATAGAGTGGGCATTTTAAAAATGCTTGAAGTCCGCTATTTAGATGATTGGCTCTATCAAGCAAATATCAGACAAGCTGTAGCGAATAGATTAAATTCCATGCCTGGTGAAGGCGATTATGGTAATACAAAAACTAGAACTTTACCAGCAGAAAAATTAGCTACAGAAGTTTTACAGAAAATGATAGCTGATTATGGATTAGAAAAATTTGAAGGTCAATCTTATGTGGCTGATGCGCAAATAAGATTTCCATGGCAACGTATGTTTGAAGCAGATATAGTTTTTCCTGAAGAAAAAGTATCTGTAGAAGAAAAAATAGAAAAATAAATTATAGTTCACATAAAGCTCTATATTAAGTATAATAATTAATATTTAATATAGAGTTTTTATTTTATAGATGATATTTTGATTTAATTTATAAGTTTATTTTTATTAAGGAGAATTTTAAATGTTTACACGAATTATATCGTTTATCAGTTCAAGTAGAAGAGATATTTTAATTTTATTTACAGCTTTATTTAATAGAAATACACCAAAGATGATAAAGACAATGACAATTGTAGCGTTTTTATATCTTATAAGTCCTATTGATTTTTTACCAGATATGATACCGGGACTGGGATTATTAGATGATGCAGTAGTTGTGCCGGGAATTTTATATGCAATGCTTCAGATGTTACCTGCTTCTGTTAGAGCAAAATCAGAAGCACAGGCAGATTATTTAGGGCCGAAAATGCCTTGGCTTTTAGCTATTTGTGGAATTTTTCTCATAGCATGGACTATATTTGTTTTTGTAGCGATTTATAATTTTATTTTTAATTAATTCAAGTAATTTAGGAGATGAAATTATGCGTTTATATATAGCTGAAAAACCAAGTATGGGAGCAGAGATTGCAAAATGTTTGACAGGCCCTGTGCAAAGAAAAGATGGATATTTAATAACTAAAGATGGAATTGTAACATGGGCTTTTGGTCATATTTTGCGTCAAGCTGAGCCAGAAGAATATAATGCTAAATATAAAAATTGGAAAGCTGAAGATTTACCGATTATACCAAAACAGTGGAAAATGATTATAGATGAGTCTTGCAAAAAGCAATTTGGTATTATTAAAAATCTTATTGATAAAGCTGATGAAATAGTTCATGCAGGCGACCCTGATAGAGAAGGGCAATTATTGATTGATGAAGTTTTAGATTATTTAAATTGTCAAAAACCTGTAAAGCGAATTTTATTAAATGCCTTAGATGAAGAAAGTATAAAAAAAGCTAATAAAGATTTGCGAGATAATCGAGATTTTTTGAATTTAAAAAAATCTGCTTTAGCTAGAGCAAGAGCAGATTGGCTTATCGGTATGAATTTGTCTAGGGCATATACTTTGGCAGCAAGAAGAGCAGGGAAAAAAGGTGTATTTGCTGTAGGTAGGGTAAAAACGCCGACACTTGCTTTAGTTGTCCGCAGAGAACGCGAATTAAAAGATTTTAAACCAGTGGATTATTTCACGATAAAAGCGATATTTGCTCATCAAAATGGTGAATTTAGTGCCACATGGAAGCCTAAAGATACACAGGCGGGACTAGATTTTGAAAATCGTTTAATTGATGAAAATATAGCTAAAGCTTTAATCGGTAAATTTGCTCAAAAAACAGAAGCAGGAAAAATAATAGCTTATCAAAAAGCACAGAAAAAAGAAGCACAAAGATTGCCATTTTCTTTATCTAGTTTGCAAGTTTTGGCAGGTAAAAAATATGGATATGACCCGCAATTAGTATTAGATACTGCACAAAAATTATATGAGAAAAAATTGACGACATATCCACGTTCCGATTGTGAATATTTACCACAAAGCCAATTTAGTGATGCTAAAATTATTTTGCAGAATTTATATAATATCAATGAAAAGCAATTGGCTAATTGGGCAAAAAAATGTGATTTAAAAACGAAAAGTAGAGCATGGAATGATAAAAAAATTACAGCGCATCATGCGATTATTCCAACAAAGGTAAAAGTAAATTTAATGAGTTTGACTACAGAAGAAAGAAATATTTACTTTTTAATAGCTCAAGCATATATAGCACAATTTTATCCAGTTCATATTTATGACCAGACTAAAATCAGTATAGAATATATGCAAGAATTGTTTGTAACAAGTGGTAGAGTCGTAAAACAGATGGGCTGGAAAGAATTATATGTGCAAAATAATAAAGAAAAATCTTTAAATGAAGACGATAAAAAAGAAGATAATGAAGAAAAAGAAGAACAAAATTCATTGCCACTTATGAAAAAAGGTGATGAAGTAGAATATGTAAAAGGCGAATATGATAAAAAATCTACAAAACCACCAACTCGCTTTACAAGTTCGACACTGCTTGCAGGTATGAAAGATATTCATAAATATGTAAAAGATGTAGAAGTTAAGAAAAAATTAAAAGATATTTATGGTATTGGCACAGAAGCGACAAGAGCGACTATTATCGAAGATTTAGTAAAGAGAAATTTTTTACAGCTTGAAGGTAAAAAGAAATATTTAGTGCCAACACAGTCGGCATATATTTTAATTGATGCACTGCCAGATGAAATGACATATCCAGATTCTACAGCTGTTTGGGAAGATTATCTTAATTCCTTATCTGAAGGTCAGGGAACAATTGAAGAATTTTTAGCTAAACAGGCAGAATTTACGCAGAATTTATGTATTAAAGCAACAAAGACAGTTTTGGTACAAGAGCATGAATATAAATGCCCTAGATGTAATCAAGGTATTTTAGTAAAACGCAAAGGTAAAAATGGTGAGTTTTGGGGCTGTTCTAACTTTCCTAATTGTCGTATGACTTGTAATGATGTAGATGGCAATCCAGATATAGAAAAAACAAAATTTAATTTCAATAATTATCGACAAATGAGTTATAATAATAGTGATAAAAATTATATAAAATCTGGGCAAAATGAGATATTTCAGCAAGATAATCAATTGATTTCAGCTTGGGATTTAATCGCTAGAGAAAATACGAAAAAGATGAATTTTGCTCCTAAAGAAAAATTTTCAGCAATGCCTATAGAGAAAAATAAAAATACTAAAGCTACATCAAAATATTTATGTACACGTTGTAAAGAAGGCAATTTACGTAGAATTCGCGGTAAAAATGGTTGGTTTTGGGCATGCTCAAATTATCCTCATTGTACAGCTACTTATGATGATAATAATGGAATTCCTGTGATATAGAAAGCTCAAAATACGTTGAACTAGTATATGAATTTTTAAATCTATTTAAAGAATTTTTATTAACTATACTAAAATGTAAATTAAAAGTAAGTACAACGTAAAAATATTCAGATAAAGAAAAAGTTGAAAAATAACTTATGATTTTATATAATTATACTAGATTTAAATTTATACAATATAGGAGGTGAATTACCTGTTTCAATGTTAGTATAAATAGTTGATACAGGTAATTAATTATTGGAGCTAATTGAAGTTCTGTTGAAATTAATTTTAGTAGTATTTTTAGTGTTTATGAATGGTTTTTTCGTAGCAGCGGAATTTGCCCTTGTAAAAATTCGTTCTTCTCGTTTGGAAACGCTTTTACAAGAAGGTAATACACGAGCTAAATATGCCAAAAAGCTCACAGACCATTTAGATGCATCTTTATCAGTAACACAGTTAGGGATAACACTTGCATCCCTTGGTTTAGGTTGGGTTGGTGAGCCAGCTGTTGCAGCTTTATTAGTACCTGTTGTGCAGTTCTTTGGCTTTGGCGAAGATTTTGCTCATTCTATAGCACTTGTGGTAGGTTTCTCTCTCATTACAGCAATGCATATCATTTTAGGTGAATTAGCACCAAAATCTATGGCTATTCAAAAAGCAGAAACTGTAACGCTTAATATTTCTATACCAATGCTTATTTTCCACAAGATTATGTGGCCGGCTGTATGGATTTTAAACCATGTAGCTAACTGGGTAATAATTCGCCTTGGTTTTGAAGTGGCAAGTGAAGGTGAAGAAGCTCATAGTGAAGAAGAAATTCGCTTGTTGATGGAAGAAAGTCATAAACATGGATATATTGATAAAACAGAATTGACTTTTGTAGATAATGTATTTGATTTATCTAATCTTACAGTTAGAGAGATTATGATCCCTCGAACAGATATGATTTGTTTGTATTTAGAAGACTCTTTTGATGAAAATGTAAAAAAAGCGTTGACTGAACAGATGACAAGATATCCTGTTTGTATTGAAGATAAAGATAATATAGTAGGATTTTTGCATATAAAAGATTTATTAAATCCATTATATGCGCGCAAAAATATTGATATTAGGTCATTATTAAGAGAAGTTACTGTCGTACCAGAATCTATGCCAGTGCGTAATTTGTTAAAACTTATGCAAGGAAAACGTTTACAATTAGCTATTGTTGTAGATGAATATGGCGGTACAGCTGGTATGGTTACTTTAGAAGACATTGTTGAGGAAATTGTTGGTGAAATTCAAGATGAATTTGATGAAGAAAGACCAACAGTAGAAAAACGTACAGAGAAATTATATTCCCTTGATGCGAAAATGTTACTTGATGATGTAAATGAAATGTTTGGCACTAATATTGAAGAAGAAAATATAGATACTATCGGTGGTTGGCTTTCTACACAGGTGGATACTCCTCCACGTGTAGGTCAAAAAGCTAACTTTGGCGATGATGAATTCTTTGTCGAAGAAGTAGATAGAGTTCGTATTACGCGCGTATTAGTAAAATTAAATCATACTGTAGATGGAAATACAGATATTTAAAAGGTTGCGAATATGTTTATATTTTAGTATAAGCATTTCTATATAGTTAATAATATGCATTATATTGTATATCAAAGAAGAAAAGGGGTAATTTGATATGTTAAAATCTATTGCAATCATGACTAGTGGTGGAGATAGCCCAGGAATGAATGCTGCAGCTCGTGCGGTAGTTCGTACAGCTCTTTATGAAGGAGTAAAAGTATTTGGTATCTATGATGGATACAAAGGTATGCTTGAAGATCGTATCGTAGAATTAAATTCTCAAAGCGTTAGTGATATTATCCAACGTGGTGGTACTTTCTTAGGTACAGCTCGTTGCCCAGAATTCAAACAAGAAGAAACTCGTAAAGAAGCTCTTAAAATTCTTCAAAGCCATGGCATTGAAGGTTTAGTTATTATCGGTGGTGATGGTAGCTTAACTGGTGGTTCTTTATTAAGCGATTTAGGTATGCCAATCGTTGGTCTTCCTGGTACTATCGATAATGATGTTTGGGGCTCTGATTATACTATCGGTGCTGATACTGCATTAAACACTATCTTAGATGCAATCAATAAACTTCGTGATACAGCATCTGCTCATCGTCGTATTATCGTTCTTGAAGTTATGGGTCGTAAATGTGGCTGGCTTGCTATGATGGCAGGTATCGCTGGTGGTGCAGAATATGTTCTTGTTCCAGAAGTTAAATATGACCTTAACAAAATTTGTGATGAACTCAAAACATCTTATGACAATGGTCGCCGTTATAGCATCGTTGTTGTTGCTGAAGGTGTAGGCAGTGCTGTAGATATCGGTAAAGAAATCGGTGAAAAAACTGGTATTGATACTCGTGTAACTGTATTAGGTCACGTTCAACGTGGTGGTTCTCCAACAGCTGAAGACCGTGTAAAAGCTAGTATGTTAGGTGAAAAAGCTGCTTTAGCACTTCTCAATGGTCAGTCTAATATCGTATTTGGTATCAACGAAGGTAAAGTTGTAGCTATTGACCTTCATGATTCTGTAAATAACAATAAAACATTAGACCCAGAACTAGTACGCTTAGCACGTGTATTATCTAAATAATAATTTAGGCTAAAAATAAAAGCATTAAAGTTTGATATGCACCCAAAATATTGGACATATTAATTAAGCTACTAATTGAGACTTA
>ERZ838399.2877-NODE-2877-length-11996-cov-3.364710_pt1 | contig 11996 bp, 14 predicted proteins | sample MGYA00519683_ERZ838399 | MGnify/ENA primary metagenome ERZ838399 (study PRJEB31850, sample SAMEA3708833) | human gut metagenome | biome: human gut; feature: human-associated habitat; material: faeces | place: China | collected 2014 ...
CCTCTGCGATCTCGTTTACCGGATAAGCATCTACTTCCCATCCGAATTTGATCTGAGCTTCTACTTTGTCACCTTCTGTTACAGCTACGTTTCTCATGTTGTCAGCTACACGCATAACTCTGATGTGGCTGCTTTCTACAACACCGACTGCTGTACGCATCCATGATCCGATCTGTTTCTGAACATCTTCATCTTCCCAATATCCTGCAACAACTTTACGCTCCATATTCAGACGGCTGAAAATATGTCCATACTCTCTGTCACCATGTGCTGCCTGGTTCTCATTCATGAAATCCATGTCGATCGTGTCATATGGGATTTCACGGTTGAACTGTGTATGTAAGTGAAGTAATGGTTTTCTGTACTCCTGTAATCCTAAGATCCATGATTTTGCAGGTGAGAATGTATGCATCCATGTGATAACACCGGCACAGTTCTCATCTGTATTTGCTTCGTTGAATGTCTTTCTGATTACTTCATTTGTGATCATGGTTGGTTTCCATACAACTTCATATGGAAGGTTTCCTGATTTATTTAACGCATCTACGATAATCTTTGAATGCTCTGCTACGTGTGCAAGACACTCATCTCCATAAAGATCCTGTGATCCTGTACAGAACCAAAACTGATAATTTTTTGTTTTTAACATGTTTTTTACTCCTTTTCATTTAAATTCTCTGTTTCGTCTACAGCTTTATTATGTCTCTATTATAAAAATACAAACTTACTTTCTCAATCTCTAAACTCTGCACTTTGGGGAAAATTGTTACCTATTCCGACCTATGTTATGGTATAATCATACTAACTGTCAAGGAGGTATTTATATGAATTTATCCGATTTTTGCCGCCGGATCACAGGGCCCGATGCCCGGCTTCTTCCGGAAAACCATAAATTAGGCGCAAGACTTGTCTGTCCGGAATATTCCAAGTCCGTCCAGGAAGTTAAGACTTATCCGTTACTCAATCAGGACCGTAGTTTCCTGTTATGCTGGAACTTTGATTCTCCTGGTAATCTGTATGCAACAATGATGCCGTCTCCGGAGAATTTCTGTTACCATTATTCTTATTCGGATGGAGAATATACGCAGCTTCACACACATGATTATCTGGAGCTTTCTTACGTTGTGGATGGGGAATTTCATCAGCGGATACTGAATAAAGATGTCGTATTCCAAAAAGGAGAACTCTGCCTGATCGACAAGAACTGCCTGCATCAGGACTGTCTGACGGACCAGTCGGGAGTGGTTCTTTTTCTTGGAATCGCCAATGATATGTTTACGGAGATCATGAACGAGAACAGCACCCCGCAGAAGATTCTTTCTTTCCTGCAGTCTGCCTTACTAAAGCAAAAGGATGTCCAGCAATTCCTGCATTTCCGTCCATCAGCCGGAGCAAGTGAAGCTCTGGACGACAGTCTTTTATTGCTTTTGAAAGAATCCTATTCGCCGGACAGCGGCTCTAGATACATCACAAAAGGTTTGTTATTCCGCATATTCCGGATCTTAAGTACGCAGTATGATTTTTCTCTTTCCAAAGAGCAGAAGCAGACGATGAACTGGATCGTATTCGAAGAGATCTCAGATTATATCCGGGCACATTTTAGAGATATCACCATTCAGGATCTGGTAAATGAATTCCACTATCAGGAAGATTACTTCAACCGCCTGATCAAGCGTAAGACCGGGCTTACCTATTCCGCTTATCTCCAGCAGATCCGTCTCGAGCGTGCAGAGCATCTGCTTGTATCGACCGATAAGAGTATTGAGGAAATTGCTGATTCTGTAGGATATCATAACAAGGGATATTTTTATAAATTATTCCAGGAAAAATATGAAGAGACGCCTGCAAGCTACAGGCGGCATACAAGATAAATCACCGAAAAAAGAGCTGTCGTTTTCACGAATACATTTTCGTAAAACGACAGCTCTTTTTATCATAGCTTTTATTAATTTCTCAGATCAGATATCCCCGCGTCTGTTTCTGGACGCTTTCAGTCTTGTCATTGCACGGGCCATAGAAGCCTGTGACAGATAATACTCCTGAATGCTCTGCTTCTGACGAAGCTGCTCTTCGGCTCGTTCCTTTGCTTCCTCTGCACGCTTCACATCGATGTCTTCCGGACGCTCTGCCGTATTGACCAGTACAGAAGCACGGTTATTCACGATCTCTGCAAATCCTTTGGATACAACTGCTGTTACCCACTCGCCGTCCGGCTTACGGAAACGCAGTTCTCCGATCTCCACTGCAATGACCATGTTCTCATGATGAGCCAGAATACCTTTTTCCCCGTCTATAGTCGGAATCACCAGATATTCACATTTGCCATCGTAGAAGACCTTATCCGTGGATATAATTTTCAATGAAAATGTGCTCATACTAAGCCACTCCTTCTGCCTTCGCCTTCGCGATCACGTCTTCGATCGTACCCACATTGAAGAATGCATTTTCCGGATATTCATCCATCTCTCCGTCAATGATCGCTTTGAATCCACGAACAGTCTCTTTCAGTGGAACATATTTTCCAGGAACACCGGTAAATGTCTCAGCCACTGAGAATGGCTGTGACAGGAATTTCTGGATCTTTCTTGCACGAGCTACTGTCAGCTTATCCTCCTCGGATAATTCTTCCATACCAAGGATTGCAATGATGTCCTGTAATTCTTTGTATTTCTGAAGGATCTCCTGTACCTTACGTGCTACCTGGTAATGTTCTTCACCTACAACTGCAGGCTCCAGGATACGGGATGTCGAATCCAGTGGATCTACAGCCGGGTAGATACCCTGTTCAACGATCTTTCTGGAAAGTACGGTTGTTGCATCCAAATGCGAGAATGTTGTTGCAGGAGCCGGGTCCGTCAAGTCATCGGCTGGTACATATACGGCCTGCACGGATGTTACAGATCCGTTCTTTGTAGAAGCGATACGTTCCTGAAGGGCACCCATTTCGTTTGCCAGTGTCGGCTGATAACCTACGGCTGACGGCATACGTCCGAGAAGTGCGGATACTTCCGAACCAGCCTGTACGAAACGGAAGATATTATCGATGAAGAGAAGCACATTCTGGTGCTCTACATCACGGAAATATTCTGCCATTGTAAGTCCTGTCTCAGCGACACGCATACGAGATCCAGGTGGTTCATTCATCTGTCCGAATACCAAAGCTGTCTTATCAAGTACACCTGATTCTCTCATCTCTGTCCATAAGTCATTACCTTCACGGGAACGCTCTCCGACACCGGTGAAGATGGAATATCCACCATGTTCTGTTGCGATGTTATGGATCAGCTCCTGGATCAGTACGGTCTTACCTACACCGGCACCGCCGAACAGACCGATCTTACCACCCTTCTGATAAGGGCAGAGCAGGTCTACGACTTTGATACCGGTCTCAAGGATTTCAGTCTGGGTAGACTGTTCCTCGAAGGTAGGAGCTTTTCTGTGGATTGGAAGGTATTCTTCCACCTGTGGCCTTTCTTTATTGTCAATTGGCTCGCCCAGTACATTGAAAATACGGCCCAGCGTATTCTCACCAACCGGTACGGAAATCGGCGCGCCGGTTGCAATGGCGTCCATACCACGTCTCAGACCATCGGTGGTTCCCATTGCGATACATCTTACGGTATCGTCACCAAGATCCTGTGCAACCTCAACGGTCAGGCTGCCGCCGTCTTCCAACGGAACTCGGATTGCCTCGTTGATTTCCGGAATCTTGCCCTGGGAGAACTTGATATCCATGACCGCACCGATGATCTGTGTGATCTTACCAGTATTTTGTTCTGCCATCTTGCTTCTCCTTCATAATTCTTTCTCGAATGCACTCCTTGGAGCGCGATCGCTTCAGCAGAGCACCAGGCCCTGCCAAAACGGATTAATTGATCGCATTTGCGCCTGCAATGATCTCCGTAAGCTCCTGGGTAATGGAACCCTGACGCGCACGGTTGTACTGCAGCTCTAACTTGCCCAGCATTTCTTCTGCATTGTTGGTTGCCGAATCCATGGCGGTCATACGCGCACCATTTTCACTGGCAACTGCTTCCTGCAGCGCACCAAAGATCAGACTGCTCATATATTTCGGGATGATCATATCCAGCACTTCTTCTTCGCTCGGCTCGTAGTTCATGAGGGCTTCGGCTTTCAAAGCCTCGCTCTCGCCGCTCTCTTCCATGGTAAACGGAAGGAGCCTGATGAGCTTCGGAATATGAACCACGGTGTTCTTAAAGGAAGTGTATGCAAGATAGATCTCACCGATCTCCCCACGGCCGAATGCGGCCAGCAGCTCTTTTGTGAGATCTGCCGCATCCTGGTAGGCCGGCTCGTCGATGACCTCGGAATAATCCTCGGCAATCTCGTAACCCTTCTTAGCCAGTCCGTCACGGCCCTTGCGGCCAATGGCGTAAACCCGGGTCTTCTCCGGAGTCAGCGCCTCATTTCCTGCGATGAGCTTGACAATGTTGTTATTGTAGCCACCGGCAAGACCGCGGTTGGAAGTGATCGCAATGACCGCCTTTCCATCCGTGGCGCCTGCCCGCAGGTATTTGTGGTCGATGGTTCCTGACTTTTTCAGCATGGAAGAGATCGTCTCATACATCAAGTCGAAATAAGGCTTGGAGCCTTCTGCTTTTTGTCTGGATTTCTGCAGCTTGACTGTAGAAACCAGCTTCATGGCTTTGGTAATCTGGCCGGTGCTCTGGATACTTGCTTTTCTGCGTTTAATATCTCTCATCGATGCCATGATCGTTCACCTGCCTTATCTAGCGCTGCTCTTTGCACTCTTTGATTGCTTTTACAAGCAGAGCCTCGGTATCCTCGGACAGAACCCTGGTATCGCGGATTGCTGCCGGGATCTCCGGGTACTTGCTGTCAATGTATTTGAATAAGTCTTTCTCAAATGCCAGCACATCTGCAACCGGAATATCAAGAAGATGCTTTCTGGTTGCTGCGTAAATGATGATTACCTGGTACTCAACCGGCATCGGCTGGTACTGAGGCTGTTTTAAGACTTCACGGATGCGCTCACCCTGTGCCAGCTGCTCGGTGGTTGCTGCATCCAGCTCGGAGCCGAACTGGGCGAAGCTTGCCAGCTCGCGGTACTGTGCCAGTTCCACACGGATTGGCGCTGCAATCTTCTTGATTGCCTTGATCTGTGCCGCGCCGCCTACTCGGGATACGGACAGACCAGCGTTGATAGCCGGACGAAAACCGGAGTTGAACATCTCAGTCTCAAGGTAGATCTGACCATCGGTAATGGAAATTACGTTGGTCGGGATGTATGCGGATACATCGCCCGCCTGAGTCTCGATGATCGGCAGAGCAGTTAAGGAACCGCCGCCTAAGTCATCCGACAGACGGGATGCGCGCTCCAGCAGTCTGGAGTGCAGGTAGAATACGTCGCCCGGATAAGCCTCACGTCCCGGCGGTCTCTTCAGAAGAAGGGAGAGGGTACGATAAGCGGCAGCGTGCTTGGTTAAGTCATCATAGACTACCAGTACGTCCTCTCCGTTTTCCATCCACTCCTCGCCGATCGCACATCCGGAATATGGTGCGATATACTGTAACGGAGCCAGGTCGGATGCTGTGGAAACTACGATGGTGGTGTAGTCCATAGCGCCGAACTCCTCTAAGGTTCTAACAATGTTTGCAACGGTAGATGCTTTCTGACCGATTGCAACATAGATACAGTGAACGCCCTGACCCTTCTGGTTGATGATGGTATCGATCGCGATGGCGGTCTTACCGGTCTGACGGTCACCGATGATCAGCTCTCGCTGGCCGCGGCCGATCGGGATCATGGCGTCAATTGCCTTGATACCGGTCTGTAACGGGGTGTCTACAGATTTTCTTTCGATTACGCCGTGAGCAACACGCTCAACACGGCGGAATTTGTCAGTCTCGATCGGGCCCTTGCCGTCAATCGGCATACCTAACGCGTTGACAACTCGTCCGGTCATGGCATCGCCTACCGGGACCTCAACCACGCGGCCGGTTGTCTTAACGATATCTCCCTCACTGATGTTCCTGGTATCACCTAAGAGAACGACACCTACGTTGTCTTCCTCCAGGTTCTGGACCATGCCGTATACTTCTCCTGGGAATTCCAGAAGCTCACCCTGCATGGCTTTCTCCAGTCCATGAACTCGAGCGATACCGTCCGCAACCGTGATAACGGTGCCGACATCAGAGACTTCCAGTTTGGTAGAATACTTTGCAATCTGTTCTTTGATTACCGAACTGATTTCTTCTGGTCTCAAATTCATTGTCTGTTCCTTTCCGACTTATTATGCCAGCTGAAGCGCGGATAACTCCTTCTTCAGCTCGTAAAGCCTTGTCTTGATGCTGCTGTCTACTACGCGATCTCCGATGCGGATGACCATGCCCCCAAGAAGGGACATATCCACATCGTAGTGCATTTCAAACTGCACGTAACCGGTGGTCTCAAGCAGTCTTTTTTCCAAAGCGGCCTTCTGCTCCGCGCCCAGCTCCACTGCGCTGGTCACATAAGCAGCTCCGATCTTTTTGAATTCCTTCACCCTCTGGATGAAATATTCCAGAATCGAGATCATCTCATTCTGTCTGTCTTTCTCAACAATGATGCTCAAGAAGCCCATCAGCTCCTCCGCAATCTTTCCGGAAAAGACCTGATGTAATAAGGCAACCTTCTCTTCTTTTACGATCTGCGGATTTCCGAGAACGGAAAAGAGCTCCGGGTTGGCCTGTAAAATGGGGAGCAAAGCAGATGTTTCCTCGTAGAAAGTATCCACAAGCTCTTTTTCCATGGCTGTCTCAAACAATGCATCGCCGTACACCTTTGAAACTAGCTTTGCCATGTATGTTCACCCATTTCCTTCAAAGTCTCATCAATCAAAGCATCCTGAATCTTAACATCGATGGAGTTTCCAACAACCTTCTCTGCCATGAATGCGGCGATGTCTACGATCTCCTGTTTCATGTCATCGAGAGCTTTCTTCTTCTCCAGCTCAACCTCGCGGTTAGCCCGCTCAATGATTCTGGCTGCTTCGGCCTTGGCTTCATCGAGCATTTCCTCCTCACGGGCTTTGGCTTTACGCCGTGCAGTCTCCAGAATGCTCTCAGCTTCTTTGTTCACGTCTCTTAATTTTGCCTCGTACTCAGCCTTCATAGCCTCTGCTGAAGATTTGTCTTCCGCAGCAGATGCCAGCTCGCCGGCAATCTTCTGTTTTCTCTTTTCCAGCACATCACGCACCGGATTGAAAAGCAGATAGGACAATGCAAAGAATAAAATGAAGATGTTGATACCGGTCAGCACTGCGTCATGCAGAAGCTGCGGATCAAATCCTATCAGTCTGTCCAAGTCTTACGCCTCCTTTCGTTATAATTCATTACGCTCTCCGCAGCAAAACACTGCTGTCCGCCGCGTGCCTGCGCAATGTCCGTTCTTCTTATGCGCCGAACGGCTTAACGAACATCAGGATGATCGCTACAACCAGACCGTACAGACCGGTGGTCTCTGCTACTGCCTGACCAAGAAGCATGGTGGAAGTGATGTCGGATTTTGCGCCCGGGTTACGGCCTACTGCTGCACCGTGACCAGCTGCGATACCCTGTCCTACACCAGGTCCGATACCGGCGATCATTGCCAGACCAGCGCCGATTGCGGAACAACCAAAGATAAAGTCCTGTCCTGAGATACCATTCATAGTTAAGTCCTCCTAAAAAATAAATTTTATTCCATTTTGTCGTTGATGTATACCATGGTCAGCATACAGAATACGTATGTCTGGATCGCACCGGAGAATACATCACAGTAAACATGAAGTGCCGCCGGAATACCGATATTGGTAAAGATCGGCATCATGCCGTACCATAATCCCATAATGATAACGCCTGACAGCAGGTTTGCGAACAGACGCAGGGAAATGGAAATCGGGTTGGCGATCTCACCGATCAGGTTGATCGGGAACAAGATCGGGGTCGGCTCAAACAGGCTGGTAAAATGTCTTACGCCCCTGTTCTTGATGCCCTGGTAGTTTACAATGAAGAAGGTAAACATACCAAGCAGGAAAGTAACGCCATAGTCGGCTGTCGGAGCACGAAGGCCTAACAGTCCGCTCAGGTTACAGAAGAGGATAAATACAAAGATTGTTCCGATGTAGTTGATGAAACGTCTTGCATTGCCTCCCAGAATACCTGCCGTCATGCCCTGCAGTGCCTCATAGGCCATCTCCAGCACATTCTGAAATGTTCCCGGCTGGTCCGTTGCCTTTTTGAGGGTCCGGTTCGCCAGTACCGCAAGGATCAGGATCAGTGCTGTGATGATCCACATGCCTATGGTCGTTGTTGTGATCCAGAAGTCCTGACCAAATAACTGATACTTCAGTACCCCATGTATCATAAAGTCAGGCTCATTGGAAATCAGCATTCCCATTCACGGTTCCTCCTTTCTCTCATGATATCCCCGGCCGGTCATTGTCGGAAGTATCTGCGTGCGCAGAAGCTTCCGGTTCTTTTCCACCGGAAATTCTGTGAACCAGTGGCTGCAGGTATGCGCCTGCTTTCATGCCCATGGCTCCGATCACCGCTGCCAGAAGATCGATCTTAAGCACCTTCCAGCAGATCAGAAGCACCGCCACAAATACCAGCTTGCGCAGCATACTCTGCGCTACGGTAAATTTGTTGGCGTAGCTCTCACTTCCGCTGTCCAGCACCCGCTCGGTCATAACCGCCATATGAACCAGCATACAAATGGCTCCTGAGGCTCCCACCACCAGTCCCATAATGACCGGAACCACCGGATAGGAAACCTTCGGAAGAAGCAGGACTGCAAGGATGACCAGAATCACATTGTAAAAAATGATTCCGGCTGACATTTCCGCAAGCAGCCTTTTCGTTGACTTGCTCAGCCACTCCATTGTTACCTGCCTCCTTTGCTGTCTTCATGAAAAATGCGGCTTGGCTGTTTTGGTTTGCTGATTCCGCTTCGTCCCTGCCCTGCACTCTGCTGCTGCCGTAAGCGCTCATCCTCTTTCTGCTCCTGCAAAAGAGTATTTCTCGCCATGACCCAGCCGCAGCGTCCGCCTGCCAGAACACCCAGGATCAGCATCGGCACCATGAGCTTCGTCCCAAAATGGGAATCCACCAGATAACCTGTGTAAACACAGAGGAGGATCGGCGTCAGCACACTGAAACCAAGCTGCGTCACCATGGCAAGACTTCGGAATACGCTTCTCTTATAATGCACTGTTCCCACCTCTTTCTGCATTTTTGCATGTAACATCTATTATACCCAAATTTTTTAACTTTGTCCATTATGAATAGATGTTTCGTTGAAAAATAGTGAATCTTGCACATTGCAAATATTTATGTCATTTTTTTATCGAACATTTTCACAGAAATAACTGAGAAAAATTGTCATACTTGCCAGTTTAATGCACATTTATACCAAAAAAACCGTCACACTCGAAAAATGTGACGGTTTTAACGATTTTCTGCCTAAATAAGTTTCTTCTTATCTTAATATAAGTTTTGGGCTATCCTTTTTTATTTAATTTCTTCATACGGCACACGGTTGATGCCCTCCTCCACTGCCGCCTTCGCTACGGCATTGGCCACTGCCAGGGCAACTCTCTTGTCAAAGGAAGACGGAATAACATATTCTGCATTCAGTTCCTCCTCCGGAATGACGGAAGCAATCGCATGCGCTGCCGCGATCTTCATCTTCTCGGTAATGTCTTTCGCACGTACTGCAAGAACGCCCTTGAAGAGTCCCGGGAATACCAGCACATTGTTGATCTGGTTCGGATAATCAGAACGTCCGGTACCAACTACGGCTGCACCGCCTGCTTTTGCCTCATCCGGCATGATCTCCGGAACCGGGTTTGCCATGGCAAATACAATACCGTGGTTCATGGTTGCTACCATTTCTCTGGTTACCAGGTTCGGTCTGGACACACCAACAAAAATATCAGCGCCTTTTAAGGCATCAGCAAGTGTTCCATGCTCTTTATTCTTGTTGCTGATGTGGGAGATTTCTTCCTGACCAGAATTTAAGTTTGCATCGCCCTCACAGATAATGCCGTGGATGTCGCACATGATAATATTTCCAAAGCCCATTGCAATCAGCTGCTTACCAATTGCCACACCAGCAGCACCAGCGCCATTGATGACAACACGGAGCTCGCCCATCTTCTTGCCGGTTACTTTCACTGCATTCAGAAGTGCAGCACCTACTACGATAGCAGTACCGTGCTGGTCATCGTGGAAGACCGGAATGTCACAGCGCTCTTTCAGCTTTTTCTCAATCTCAAAACAACGCGGAGCTGCAATATCCTCCAGGTTGATGCCGCCAAAGCTCTTGGAGATCAGGGCAATGGTATTGACGATGGTGTCCACATCCTTGGAATCCACACACAGCGGAAATGCGTCTACATCTGCAAATGTTTTAAAGAGTGCGCACTTTCCTTCCATAACCGGCATACCAGCAGACGGTCCGATATCGCCAAGTCCCAGCACTGCGGTTCCGTCTGTGATGACAGCAACCAGATTGCCTTTACGGGTATAATCGTAAGCCTTGTCCTCATCCTCTGCGATCAGCAGGCACGGCTCTGCCACGCCCGGGGTGTAGGCGATGGACAGCTCCTCCGGAATTGTAACCTTCGCACGGGAAATGACCTCAATTTTTCCCTTCCATTCTTTGTGTTTTTCAATTGCAAGCTGCTTCTTATCCACCAGTTTGTCTTCCTGTGTTTGTTAAATTTTCTACATTCACATCAATTTTTCCAAAACGGCTGTTAACTTTCTGTCAGAATCTGGCATTGCCGTCCCGCATGCGCCTGACCGCGTAACGGTGCCAATAGATCTGCCATTCTGGTTTTCTGATGCGTTACAGCTGGTTTCATTCTAATGCAAAGTAGAAAAGGCGTCAACCTGACAGAAAGGAATGTTTTCGTCACTGCTCATATATCGCACAAACAACAAATTTTGCAGCATAGCTTCTATTTCAACATTTTGTTGCCTGGACAACGGATTTTCTTTGCTATTGCGTTTATAATAGAGTCATATGTAACTGCTAGCATAAAACAGTTACGGGCAGATTTTATCCAACATTCAAGGAGGTTTATCATCATGAGCTTTATCAAAAATATCGACAAGTCCCAGGTTCTCACATTAAAGGATGAGGTTTCCTACCAGAAAGGCCAGGTAGTCAGCAAGACTCTCGCCCAGAACGATGCCTTAAGCGTTACCCTCTTCGCGTTCGACAAGGACGAGGAGATCAGCACCCACGAATCCGGCGGTGACGCATTCGTGACCTGCTTAGACGGCGTTGGCCGCATCACCATCGACGGCAAGGCATATGAACTGCACGAAGGGGAATCCATCATTATGCCGGCAAAGCATCCGCATGCCGTGTATGGACAGGAGCAGTTTAAGATGTTGCTGGTGGTTGTGTTTTAGAGTACTGGTTCATAACCAAAATACCAACACTCCCAGTTGCCGTATCCCGCAAAACGTGATAGGATGTTAAAGGTATATTCAAAAGCAATTAGATATCATATAGAGAAGGAATTACAAAGATGGGAATTACGGTACAGGAATTAAGAAATCTGGATAAGGACAGCTACCAGATTATCGATATGCGAGATGAAATTGAAGTGGCACATGGCAGCATTCCGAATGCGGTTCATATGCCAGCAGAAGAGATACGTAAGGCGATAGAAGAACAGACAGAAGGTGCATTTCCAAGAGATAAGAAACTGGTTATCTGTTGTGCAAGAGGGCGCTTCAGTACAGATGTGGCAGAAGCATTGTGTGAATCCGGTTATGATGCGGTAAGTCTTCAAGGAGGTTACATTGCATGGTTGCTGGACACGATGAAGCAGCAGGAGGCAGATGAAATCTGCGCAGATGTGGAGCAGAGTATCCGGAAGAAATTTCATAAACCAATCTGGAGCAAATTCACAAAAGCAATCAATCAGTACGAATTGGTAAAAGAGGGCGATCGAATCGCAGTTTGCATTTCCGGT
>ERZ838399.2878-NODE-2878-length-11991-cov-7.550436_pt1 | contig 11991 bp, 9 predicted proteins | sample MGYA00519683_ERZ838399 | MGnify/ENA primary metagenome ERZ838399 (study PRJEB31850, sample SAMEA3708833) | human gut metagenome | biome: human gut; feature: human-associated habitat; material: faeces | place: China | collected 2014 ...
CGAACCGGGTACTGGAGTTTCTGTTTTGTAATAACCTTCCCGGAGGCTAGGCGGGTGGATTCGAACAGCATCGACCCGCCGAACAGTCCGGCGGGGGAAAAAGCCCCTGCGGGGCTTTTTTAGATGCGCGGCTTGCGTGATCCACCCGCACCCATAAAAAACCGCCGACGTAGAGATACGCCGGCGGTTTTCTGTTTGCAGAGGATGGTGTGGCTGCTCTCGGGGGCGGGCGATGCCCTCTCGCTGGTTTGGCTGGGTTTTATCACGTCACTGTCCTGAAGTCAAGAAGGGGATTTTGATTTTCACTGTTTTTGAAGAACCATGTTTTTGATTTATGCAAACAACACAAAAAATGAAAAATATTAAGCAAAATAATATACTGATATACCGAAAATGAGACTGAATATTGACAGATCCATCTGATATATATATATATATATATAGCCATTTTTTGTGCGATTTTTGTTGAAAATGCAGAGAAAGGATTTTTGGGATGAAACAATTGAAAAGGCTTACCAGTATTTTGCTGGTTCTGGGAATGGTTTTAGGGCTGATGCCTCTGTCTGCATTTGCGGCAGAGCCAGAGAACACAGCAGAAAAAACTTTTCCGGTAACAGTGTCGGATAACGGCGGTGTGGATACTTATATCTTTAAGCTGCTTGCTGATGGCACCGTGGAATTGAAGAAGTTTTCTACCACAGCTAAGAAAGCGCATGCAGTGATTCCTTCGCCTGTGCAGGAACATCCGACCGCGCAGGAACATCCGACCGCGCCGGAATATTCTGTGACTTCGATTGGAAATAGTGCATTTGCAAGCTGCGGAAATTTGGAAAGTGTGACACTTCCGGATTCAATTATCTCAATTGGAACAGATGCGTTTAGTTGGTGCACCGCATTGACAACGGTGAACCTTGGAAATTCAGTTGTTTCGATTGGAACAGGTGCGTTTGGTTTTTGCACCGCATTGACAACGGTGAACTTTGGAAATTCAGTTGTTTCGATTGGTGATAGTGCGTTTGCGTATACAAGTTTGAAAAGTGTGACACTTCCGGATTCGATTGTCTCAATTGGAGCAGGTGCGTTTGGTAGTTGCACAGGTTTGAAAAGTGTGACGATTCCGAGTAATGTACAGACGATAGGAGTTCATGCATTTCACTTTGGATATCATGGTGAAGATAAACAATTAGAGATACTGCATTATAAGGGAACGAAGGCACAATGGGATGTGCTGATGGATGAGAAAATCTCGTATACGGACGATAAAGGACCTCAAATGGGCTCGATTAGAGACCTGAATCCCATGTTGAAAAATCCAAAGGAATTTCATTATGCCCCTACTGTGAGCTTTGACTGCGGCGATCTGGCAAAGAAAACCAGCAAAGTGGTGGAGTATGAAGGAATTGTCACCCCGCCCGATGATCCAACAGCGGACGGTTACCAGTTTGAGGGTTGGTATACACAGAAAAACGGCGGTGAATTGTTTAATTTTAACCAGAAAATTACGAAAGATGTGACGGTTTACGCACATTGGAGCGAGGTGAAGCCTGACCATACTGTGTACTTTGACTGCGGCAATCAGGCAGCGGAAAGCACCAAGGTGGTGGTGGTGCAGCATGGAGAAAAGGTCACTCCGCCCGCTGATCCGAAAGCGGACGGTTACCGGTTTGAAGGTTGGTATACACAAGAAAATGGCGGCGTACCGTTTGACTTTGACAAGATAATTACGGAAGATGTGACGGTTTACGCACATTGGAGCGTGAAGCCTGCCCCTGACCCTGAGCCTCCTACTCCTCCTACTCCTCCTACTCCTACAACTCCTACTACCCCTACCCCTACTCCTACTCCTACCCCTACCCCTACCCCTACCCCTACCCCTACTCCTGACCCTGATACTGATACGGCCAAAGAGTATACTCTGACGGAAAAAGACGGTTCTCTTGTGCGTGTGACGGTTGTGGAAAATGGAACGACTGTGGATATCACGGAGAAGGTGGTGCTGGAAAAAGAGGGTGCGACCCAGATCGGAAAGATCCCTGCGGGCGCAATGGTTACGGTTGCGGCAAATGCGGCACCGGAAGGAATGGTCTTTGCGCAGTGGAACATCAGTGATCCGGCACTGATGGGAGACCCTGATGTAGCACACACCAGCCAGACCATGAGTTTTTCCATGCCGGCGGCAGATGTGACCGTAGAGGCAATGTACGAAAGCGCGGAAAATGCCAGGGAAACCGAACTGCTGGGCAGTGCTGCACTGATCGGCGCAGTGGGAATTTCGGCTGTTGTACTGGCCTATCAGGCGCATCAGCTCGGAACAGAACTCTATCTGAAATATCTGCTGCCCAGTGGGGCGGCACTTCCCCAAAACAGGATCCAGCTGGCGGAACTGCTCTGGAGGAATGCAGGAGAGCCTGTACCGGATGTAAATGCAATGTATGAGGACATCGGCCTGAATGAGGAAGCGGCACAGCAGGCCGCACAGTGGGCCGTGGAAAACGAGCTGATGGAGCTGCCTGATGAAGAGCATACGGAGCAGTTCAAGCCGGATGAGCAAATCTCCTATGGAGAAGCCATTCGCGCATGGAAAAAAGCACAGCAGTTGAAAACGGCAGAATAAAATAGCACAAAGCGGAATCGTTCTCTCAGGCAAGGATGGAACGATTCCGCTTTTTCTTTCTATTACCCCGGCAGAAACAGCAGCGTGCCCCGGGCGGCCAGTACGGGCTGGAACAGGCAGCCCGCCAGCCCGGCGGTGAGCGCCACGACGAGAAACAGCAGTGCCAGGACCAGAACAAGCCGGGCCAGCCCGAAGCGGTGGTGCCCGGCGGGGACTTTTTTGCGCTGCATGGTCAAACCTCCCTTTGTATCAGAGCTCTGCGCCATCCTATGCCGGGCTGTGCCGATTGTGTGCGGGCGCAAAATGTGGTACACTGTTACCGACAAATCACGGAGGAACTGTTATGCTGACCATTACACTGCTGGGTACGGCGGCCACCATGCCCCTGCCGGACCGTGCCCTGACCGCCGCGCTGGCCGAATGCGGGGGCCATGCCCTGCTGTTTGACTGCGGCGAGGGCACGCAGGCGGCGGCCCGCCGCGCCGGGGTCAACCTGATGAAGCTGGATGCCATCTGCCTGACCCACTATCACGGCGACCATATCTTCGGCCTGCCGGGCCTGCTGCAGACGCTGGGCTGTCAGGGCCGGGAGCGCCCGCTGACCCTTTACGGCCCCGAGGGACTGGGGGAGGTCTGGCCCGCCCTGCGCACCCTGGCCGGGCCGCTGCCGTACCCGGTCAGGGCTGTGCAGCTGGACACAGACCCCATCGACCTGACCACCCTTTCCTCCGGCTGGCCTGCGGGGGCGCAGCTTACGCCTTTCCGCACCCGGCACCGGGTGCCCAGCCGGGGCTACCGGCTCGACCTGCCCCGGGCGGGCCGCTTTGACCCTGCAAAGGCCCGGGCACTGAACGTTCCGGTGCCTGCATGGAAACTGCTCCAGCGGGGCCAGAGCATCCCGCTGGAAAACGGGGCGGTGGTCGCTCCCGCGGATGTGCTGGGCCCGGCACGCCGGGGTCTGCGGTTCGTGTTCTCGGGTGATACCGCTCCCTGCCCGGCACTGGAACAGGCCGCGCAGAACGCCGACCTTTTCCTCTGCGATGCCACCTACCCCGACAACGAGCAGGAGGCGCAGGCAAAGCAGTGGGGGCACAGCACCTTTGCGCAGGGTGCGGCCATTGCAAAAAAGGCTGGCGTGCGCCGGTTCTGGCTGATGCATTATTCGCCCATGATCCTTGAACCGGAAGCCGCCCTGCCCAATGCGCAGGCGGTATTCCCGGCGGCGGAGTGCGGCTTTGACGGCAAACAGATCATCCTGCAATATGACGAGGAAACAACATGACAACGATCAAACTTGACCCGGGTGCAGCCCTGCTGCTGGATGCGCTCCATGGGGCGGGCCATGCGGCCTACGCTGTGGGCGGCTGTGTCCGGGACAGCCTGCTGGGGCTGGACCCCCACGATTGGGACCTCTGCACCAGCGCCCGCCCGGAGCAGGTGATGGCGCTGTTCGGGGAGGAAAAGTGCATTCCCACCGGCCTGCAGCACGGCACCGTAACGGTGAAGCAGGGCGGCAGACTCTATGAGACCACGACATTCCGCACCGAGGGGGCCTACTCCGATGGCCGCCACCCGGATGCCGTCTGCTTTGTGCCGGATGTGCGGGAGGATCTTGCCCGGCGGGATTTCACCATCAACGCCATGGCATACAGCGCCGAGGAAGGGCTCATCGACCCCTTTGGCGGGCGGGACGACCTTGCCGCCCATCTCGTGCGGGCGGTGGGGGAGCCGGAACGCCGCTTTGAGGAGGACGCACTGCGCATCCTGCGGCTCTACCGGTTCGCGGCCCGGTTCGGCTTCGCCATCGACCCCGCCACCGGTGCTGCCGCCCGGGCGCTGGGGCCGCATCTGGACTGCGTCTCGGCGGAGCGCATCCAGGAGGAACTGCTCAAGCTGCTGGCGGCCCCCCGGCCCGGAAGCTATCTGGAACCCGCCGTTCTGGCCATTATCCTGCCGGAGCTGGAACCGGAAAAACAGCCGGAACGGTTTGCGGAACTCTGCCGTACCATCGACCGGATCGAACCAACAGCGGAGAACGTGCCCGCCCGGCTGGCGGCCCTTCTCTGCCCGCTGGGAGAAGCCGGTGCCCGCAAAGCTCTGCGCAAACTGAAATGCTCCAACGCGCTGACGGATGAGGTGACAGCGTTGGAAAGGGAAGCTGGAGGGGGTGCCGGGAGCTTTCTCCTCGGACACGAATCGGGCCATTCCATCGCCCGCCCTATTGCCTGCGGCAACAGGGTCCCACCCCAGCGGACGGTCCTCAGAGAAACTCCCGCCGTGTCAGACTGTGGCTTCGTACCGGGCATACTCTCCCAGCTTTTCAAAGCCGAGGCGGGTGTAAAAGTGCACCCGTTCCGGGGAGCAGAGGAAAAGGGGCTGCAGGCCCTGCGCCGAGAGGGTGTTGGCCAGCCGGACGATGAGCCGCCCGCCGATGCCGCGCCCCCGCAATAGCTCCACAGTCTCGCCGCAGGCCATGTAAGCCTGCTCTGTTCCAATGGCGTAAGCGCCCACGGTGCAGGCAAGCTCCCCGCCCTGCTCCAGAGCCCAGACCACAGCCCTGCCGCGGGCGCGCTTTGAGCAGAGCTCAGAGTAAAAATCATCCCGCCGCGTGGGGCGGTCCGGAAACAGCATCTGTGCAACGGGGCCCGCCGGGGGCTCCGGGTCAAAATGCAGGGAGGCCCAGAGCGTTTCTTCCACAGCGGGTTCCGGCAGCTGCTTTCCGGGTGCCAGGCCAAAGACAAAATGGGACTTTGCACGGGCCCAGCCGGTGGGCGGCGGGCACTCGGCTTCGTCCAGGACCACTGCCCTACAGCCGCAGAAATGCAGGAAGCTGGCCAGTTCGTCCGGGTTGGCGTGGCCCGCCAGCCAGGCGGTGCTGCCGCCCACATCCAGCGCCAGCGTTGGCCCGGCGAAGAACCGGCCCGGCTGACTTTTGCCGAAGATCTCCAGCGCCTGCGGCATCGTGACCCCAAGGCAGAGCTTTCCGCGGCAGGCACTGCGGAACCGCTGCCTCTGGCGGGGCGTTCTGACCTGCGTGATCATTTCAGTGCGTTGACGATGTTCTTGAACTCGCGGCCGCGCACCTCAAAGTTGGGGTAGAGGTCGAAGGAGGCGCTGGCGGGAGACAGGATGATGATATCGCCGGGCTTTGCGGCGGCACGGGCCAGCTCCACAGCGTGCTGCATATTGTCCGCGTGCTGGATGGGCAGCGCGGCCTCGTTGAAGCCGGGGTCCTCTCGCAGGGCCTTTTCAATGCGGGGGCCGGTGGCACCCATCAGCACCAGATCCTTGACGTGGGCCACGATCTCGGGGGCCAGCGGCTCATAGGGGATGTGCTTATCATAGCCGCCCGCAATAAGGATGACCTTCTGGTCAAAGCTGCGCAGGCCCGCAATGGTGCGGGTGGGGCTGGTGCCGATGGAATCGTTGTAGTAGAGCACGCCGTCCAGCGTGCGCACCGGCTCAATGCGGTGCTCCACGCCGGTAAAGGTGCTGCCCACCTTCTGGATGGCCTCTACGGGCACCTCACCCCAGACTGCGGCGGCAGCGGCCAGCAGATTCTCGATGTTGTGCAGACCCCGCAGCTTGATGTCCTTCTGGGCCAGGAAGGGCGTTACCACGCCGTCCTCGGCCATGCAGAGCATATTGTCCTCTTTGCGCAGGAAGGCACCGTTGTCGGTATCGTGCAGGCGGGTAAACCAGACCTGCCTGCCCTTGCAGTCCTTCTGCATGGAGCGGCTGATCTCGTTCTCGTAGCCCAGCACGGCACGGCAGGGCGGGTTCTGGTAGAGCAGGATATTGCGTTTTGCGTCGATGTACTCCTGCATATCCTTATGGTGATCGAGGTGGTTGGGGGTGACGTTGGTCACCACCGCGATCTTCGGGCTCTGGTGCATGCTGATGAGCTGGAAGCTGGACAGCTCCACCACAGCCACATCCTCCGGCCGGACCTCAGGCAGCATGGGCAGCAGGGCCGCGCCGATGTTGCCGCCCAGATGCACCTTGCGGCCTGCGGCCTCGTAAAACTTGGAGATGAGGGTGGTGGTGGTGGTCTTACCGTCAGAGCCGGTCACGGCCACGATCTCGCAGGGGCAGAAATCGAAGAAGAGCTCGACCTCGCTGGTGACCATGGTGCCCGCCGCCATGGCATCCTGCAGGGGCTCTTCAAAGTAGCCCACAAAGCCGGGGGTGCGCATGATGATATCCTGGCCCTTGAAGCCGTCCAGATAGTGTTCGCCCAGGCTCAGGTCAATGCCCAGTTCCCGGATGGTAGCGGCATAATCGCCAAACTCCTCCACGCTCTTTTTCTGGTCGCACAGGGTCACATGGGCCCCCAGCTCCACAAACTCCTTGATAAGGGTCTTGTGGCTGACACCGGCACCGATGAACGCCACCTTTTTGCCCCGGATGAGTTCTGCAAGCTTCTGCTGATCTTTCTGCATAAAGAAAGAACCTCCTCTATGAAAATTCAGGCTGAAATTGATTCACTGTTTCAGTTTACACCTTTTCCAGCCAATTGGCAACGCCAAACCTTGTTCTGGCCCCGGATGCACCGAAATCCTATCTGAATTCACAAAATGTCGATTGTCTTTTCCGACCGTTTCCGCTATACTTTAATTGTATCATCTTACAAGGAGCGCATTTTCTTGAAACATTCCCTGATCCGCTTTTCCGCAGTGGTGCTGACCATTGCGTTTGTTTTTGCCCTGACCGGCTGTGGTTCGGGCTCCAACAGCTTCACCTGGTTCGTGGACAGCATCCCGGCCAACCTTGACCCACAGGTGGCCTCGGCTTCTGCGGATGTCATCGCCTGCGAGAACCTGTACAGCGGCCTTGTCCGCAAAGATCCCAGCGGCAAATATGAGCCTGCCCTCTGCGAACGGTGGGAGAAGTCCTCCGACGGCCTCACCTACACCTTCTACCTCAAGGACGGCCTGACTTACACCGCCGCCAAGGGCAACGCCACTGACTACGCCATCACCGCTGAGGATTTTGTGTTCGCTTTCCGGCGCTTGTTCCGGGCGGAGACCAACTCCCCCTACGCGGTGGAGTTTGCGGCCCTTGAAAACAGCGCCGCCGTGCTGGCCGGGCAGATGCCCGAGAGCGCGCTGGGAGTCACGGCTTCCGGGCCGCTGACGCTGGTGTTCCACCTGAGCAGTGCTGACGACAACTTCCTCGAGAAGCTCACCCTGCCCGGTGCCATGCCCTGCGATGAGGAATTTTTCAATTCCACCCGGGGCACCTACGGTCTGAATGCCTCGTCCACCCTTTCCAGCGGCAGCTTTTACATCTATAACTGGACAGCCAGCGGCCTGTTCCTGCGGCGTGCTCCCTCGGGCAGCCTCATCGACAGCCTGCGGCTGGTGCAGAACACCAACAGCGCCGGGCAGTCCGCCGCAGAGCTGATTGCCAACGAGAAGTGCTCTGCCGCCCCGGACGACACCGCCGCGCCCACCACCCTGACTTCCCTCTCCTACTCCGATACCACATGGAGCCTGCTGTTCAACTGCAGCAGCGTGTTTGCTTCCACCGAGCTGCGGCAGGCACTGGCCTCCGCCGCGCGGGGTGCAGCCGAGGTGCCGGACGGCGGGCTCTATGCCGCCGCCAACGGTCTGGTACCGGACGGCCTGACTGTGGACGGCATGAACTACCGGGATACCGCCGGGGATGTGACTCCCGCCGCGGTGGATGCCCGAGCGCTTTACCTCACGGCGCGGCAGACGCTGACCACCTCCGACTTCAACAAGGTCAGCCTGATGGTGCCCGCCGGTTCCGGCGTGACCAGCGCCGCCGAGGAGATCAACGGCGTGTGGCAAAAGGAGTTTTCCCTCTTCTTCTCCGTAGAGGAAGTGGACGAGGAGACCTTTGCGAAACGGCTGGCCGAGGGGGACTACACCATCGCCTTGGCCCCCATCAGCGCCGAGGGCGGCAGTGTGTACAACATACTGAACCAGTTCACCGCAGCGGGCGGCGGCCTGACCGGCTATGCAGATTCCCTGTATGCCACCCAGCTGCAGGCCAGCACCCAGGCCACCGGAAGCTCCCGCTGCCGCCTGCTGGGCGATTGTGAGCGCCGGCTGCTCAGCGATGCCGTGGCGGTCCCTCTGTTTGCCCAGCAGAAGCGCCTGCTGATCGCACCCGGCATCCAGAACCTCATCTTTGACCCCTTTGGCCCGGTGCTGGATCTGACCTATACCACAAAAGAATGATGTATCACAAAAATACCGGAGCAGCTGCCTGCCCCGGTATTTTTCTTATCCCTTTTTGATGCCGAACAGCCTGCGCAGAACGCCGCGCAGACACTTCGGGCTTTTGATAACGACCACCTGCATCGCTCTCCCGCCTTTCGTGGTGTGATACCACAATATAAGCGGCAGGACGGCAAAGTGTGCGGCTCAGGCCTTGTTCCCGGTCAGGATCGGTGTATCCGGCACCGTTTCCACGACCACCAGCGCACCCTTGCGGGTGGAGATGGTGATGCAGTCTGAGCCTTCAGCATACTCATTGCTGACCCCCAGCGGATAACCGGCCACCAGCACATCATCGGTGAGCTCATAGTAGGAACCGCGCTCGCACACGCCCTCCGCCCTGCCCTCCATGGGGAAAGCGGAGAAGTAGAAGAACTCCTCCTTCGGGTAGGCGCGGGTCTCGCCGGAGCGGACAAAGGTGACGCGGCTGCGCTCATCCTGAAGCGTTGCCCGCACACCCCGTTCTTCCAGCCCAAGGCCGGTGGCAAGATTCGAGAGGGTATGCTCGATCCGCCTGCCGCCCAGCGCCCCCAGAAGAAGCACCTCGGTAAAGCCCTTCTCACTGGCAAGCTTAGCGGCATATTCGGTGTCGGTGTCGTCCTTGACGTGAGGCAGGACGATGATATCGTCGTTCTGCTGCACCGGACAGGGCGCGGTATCGAAATCTCCCAGGATGATATTGGGCTTGCAGCCCAGCGGCGCGCAGTTGCGGTAGCCAGCATCACAGGCGATGATGAAGTCATCGGGGCGGAGCAGACGCTTCAGCTCCGGCGAGACCGGGCAGGCCGAGAGGATCACGCAGCGCATCACATTCCCCTCCTCTGCCAGTCCTTGACATCCTTGACTTCCTCATACATGGCACAGTAGCTGTCGTACCGGGTCCGGGAGAGCTTTCCCTCGGCCAGAGCGGCACGGATGGCACAGCCCTTTTCCGTGCGGTGGGAGCAGCCGGTGAACTGGCACTGCCCAAGGTAGGGCCCGAACTCCGGGAAGGCGTGCTCCAGATTCTCCTTGGGGATGAACCCGGCGCGGTTGGCTTCCAGGCTGGCAAAGCCGGGGGTATCCGCAATGCGGCCCCCAAAGGCCTCAAAGATGGTCACCTCGCGGGTGGTGTGGCGGCCGCGGCCCAGCTTCTGGCTGATGGCGCTGGTCTCCCGCTCGGCCTGAGGCAGCAGGGTGTTGAGCAGGGTCGATTTGCCTACACCGGAGTTGCCGCAGAAGGCGCAGAGCCGCCCGCTGATCCACTGCCTGACCTCGTCCAGCCCTTCCCCGCTGTCGTAGCGGATGGCAATGAAGGGCAGAGTGGATCTTTCATAGGCGCTGCGCAGGAACTCCACCTCACCGAGGTCAGCCTTGGTGCAGACGATGACGGGCTGCACCCCCTTGTCCACGGCAATGGCCGAGAGCTTGTCCAGCACCAGTGTGCTGGGGGTGGGCTGGGTGGTGCTGGCCACAAGGAACAACACATCCAGATTGGCCACAGGCGGCCGGACAAACACGTTTTTGCGGGGTGCGATCTCGGCAATGACTGCCGCGCCGTTCTCGGTCTCCAGCGTCACCTCATCGCCCGCCACGGGGGTGATCTTCTGTTTGCGGAAGATGCCCCGGGGCTTGCACTCGATCACACCCTCTTCGGTCTTGACGTAGTAAAATCCGCCAATTCCTTTTACGATATATCCCTTCATCCGTTCCTCCCTCAGGACAGCAGCGCGCTCCACCAGTCGCCCAGGCCGGTGCCCTCGCTGCTGGAAGAATCGCCGCTGCTGGAAGAGCTGCCCCCGATCAGGCCGCTCCACCAATCGCTGGAGGAGCTGCCCGGCTGTTCAGCCGGGGTCTCAGGCACCGGCTCGGGGCCTGCGCTCACGGTAATGCTGACACGGCTGTTCACCTTGACGGTAGATCCTGCTGCCGGGCTCTGGCCGATGATGGTACCTGCGGGCTGGTCGCTGTACTGCTCGGTGGTGCTGCCAAGGCCCAGCTTGTTCTGCACCAGCACGGAGCGGGCATCGTTCACGCTCTTGAGACCGGTCAGGGCAGGCACCTTGGCCGTGGTGTTGACCTGCGGGCGGCTGACATAGACCACCACCGTGGAACCTGCGGCCACCTGACTGCCCGCAGCAGGTTCGGTGCGGATGATGGAGCCTGCGGCCACGCTGGGGTCCACCGCCTGGGTGATCAGAACAGAGACCCCCAGATCCTTGAGCTGCTGCTCACCATCTGCCTGCACATAGTTGGAGACATCCGGCACGGTGACATACTGGATGCCCAGGCTGACGGTCAGGGTCACGCTCTGACCCTCACGGACGGTACGGCCCGCCACCGGGGACTGCCGGTAGACGTAACCGGCGGCGTAATCGTTGCTGTAGGCCTGCTCCCAGTTGATGACGATCTGGCCGGATGCCACCTGCTGGGAAGCGTTGACCTCATCCTGGGTCATGCCGCTGTAATCTGCCAGCACCACATCAGCCTTTTCCCCCATCAGGGAGCTGGAATCATTCAGGATCATCCAGCACAGGGCCGCGCAGGCCAGTGCAAAGGCCACGGTGATGCCGAACAGCACCGGCAGGAACACGGTGCGCTTTTTCTTTTTTCTGCCTTTTGCCGGAGCACTGCCGCGCTCCGGACGGGATTCTTTTCTGGGCATAGGGGGTTCCACCACCTTTTCAGGAATTTCATCGGGGAGATAGGTGTAGTTGAACACGATGGCCGGGTTCTCTACATAGGCGTTGAGGGCTTCCAGCATCTCAGCGGCGCTCTTATAGCGGTTTTCGGGCCGCTTTGCCATGGCACGCTCGGTGATCTCCACCAGCCCCACCGGCACCCAGGGAGCCAGTTCCCGCAGGCTCCTGGGCTGATCCGAGATCTGCTTGATGGCCACCTCCACCACGTCATCGGCATCGAAGGGCAGATGCCCCGAGAGCATCTCGTACATCATCACGCCCACCGAATAGAGGTCGCTGGTGAAGTCGGTCTCATCGCCCTTGGCCTGCTCCGGGCTGATATAGTGGACGCTGCCCATGGCCTTGCCGCCCGAAAGCTGGTTCTCGGCCCGGGAGATGCGGGCAATGCCGAAATCCATCATCCGCAGCTGGCCGTTGTCCAGCAGCATGATGTTCTGGGGCTTGATGT
>ERZ838399.2879-NODE-2879-length-11989-cov-2.797386_pt1 | contig 11989 bp, 8 predicted proteins | sample MGYA00519683_ERZ838399 | MGnify/ENA primary metagenome ERZ838399 (study PRJEB31850, sample SAMEA3708833) | human gut metagenome | biome: human gut; feature: human-associated habitat; material: faeces | place: China | collected 2014 ...
TGCTTCAGGGAACAGAAACGCTCTCCCTTCGTTTGGAACGTCATGCCGAAAATACGAAAAAAGTGATCGAATACTTGAATCACCATCCCCTTGTTGAAAAAGTGAATCATCCGCTTCTGGCGGATCATCCGGATCATGATTTATACAAGAAGTTTTTCAAAAATGGCGGAGGTTCTATTTTTACATTTGAGATTAAGGGAGGAATAAAAGAAGCGCACGAGTTTATCGATCATTGGAAATATTTTCTCTTTTGGCAAATGTTGCGGATGTCAAAAGTCTTGTGATCCATCCGGCAACAACAACCCATTCTCAGCTTAACGCACAGGAACTGCAGGAGCAGGGAATCCGGCAGAATACGATCCGTCTTTCAATCGGAACGGAACATTTCGACGATATTATCGCAGATTTGGAAAAGGGATTTGCATCTGTTGAAAAACTGCTTTTAACTCCCTCATATTTTCCAAAACTCATCTCAACAAGCCTGTCATCGCTGATTATAGGTATATCACGCCCGGCAAGCAGTATCTCTGCAGTCTTTTTTGCCCTCTTAAGCGGTGAACAGTAACATATATCAAAATGCACATCCTTATATTTTAATGCCGCCGCTTCCGCCATCTTTATACCATCATCATTAAGAGGAATGTCTGTCCTTCCCTGAAGTTTATGCTGCTCATTCCAATCTGTTTTTCCATGTCTCATTATGTATAACATCTTTTTTATTTCCTTTAATTCTTATCTTTTTAAGATTACAGCCATTTTTTCAGAATATCATTAAGCTTGTTTATATCAATTGGCTTTGCCATATGCTCATTCATTCCTGCATTTTTTGCAAGAATAACATCCTCTGCAAACGCATTCGCAGTCATAGCTATAATAGGCGTAGCTGCTTTAACATTATCGTCAAGATTTCTTATGGCGGCAGCAGCCTCATATCCATTCATCAATGGCATCTGTATATCCATAAATATAATATCATATGTCCCGGCATCAGAGTTTTTAAGCATTTCAACAGCTTCTTTTCCGTTACAAGCCGTATCCACTTTTACCCCTGCCATCTCAATTATCTCTTTTGCTATCTCACGGTTCAGATCATTGTCTTCTGCAACAAGAATCTTTTTGTCCTTATAATTCAGCTTCATAATATCTGAAAGATAATTCTTTGCCGAGTCATTTGGCTTGCCCTCAAGAATATTTATAAACAAATCCTGGATTCTTGAACGGAACAGCGGCTTTGTAATAAATTCATCCACTCCCGCCATTCTTGCTTCTTCCTCTATCTCTGAATAATCATATGCCGTGAGCACGATTATGGTAACATCTCTCCCCACAATCTTTCTTATCTGTCTCGTTGTCTCAATTCCGTCCATTCCCGGCATTTTCCAGTCAACAATTACAGAAAAATAATCCTCTCCTGTCTCATGTTTTTTCTTTGTCAGCCTTACTGCTTCATCACCAGATGACGCATATTTACCATTTATGCCAATGTCATTAAGAATATTAATGGCATTCTCACCGCATATTTTATCGTCATCAACCACAAGAACAGGAAGGTCTATCAATTCCTCGACCCTGTCATTTTCTTTCTCCTGAAGTTTAAGGAAAATTGTTATCTTAAATCTGCTGCCCTTACCCGGCTCACTATCAACTTTTATGCTGCCATTCATCATATTTACAGTATTTCTGACAATAGTCATCCCAAGTCCTGTACCCTGAACTTTCGTGGTTCTTTTATCATCTGCCCTCGTGAACGGTTCAAAGAGTATTTGCTGAAACTCTTTTGTCATTCCTATACCATTGTCTTCTATTGTAAATTCATAGCATCCGACATTATTTGAGCGGTCATCCTTTTCGTCTATCGAAAATATAATCTTTCCTCCATCAGGAGTATATTTAATCGCATTGCTAAGCACATTTGTGATGACCTGCTGCACACGCATACTGTCACCAATTACATTTTCGTGGTCTATTTTGCCAATACGCACCTCAAACCCATGATGATGAGTTTCTATATCATTTTTTGTCATGACAATTAGATTGTCAACCATCTCAGCGAGATTAAATTCTTCCTCTGACAATGTCATTTTTCCGCTTTCTATGCGTGACATATCTAATACCTCATTGATAAGACCCAGCAAATGTCTGCTTGACTTAGTTATCTTACCCAGACAATCTAATACTCTGTCCTGATTGTCAATATTTGCCCCCGCAATAGCCGTCATTCCGACTATTGCATTCATAGGAGTACGGATGTCATGTGACATATTTGACAAAAATTCAGTTTTTAAATTGTTTGCCCTGTTTGCAGCTTCACAAGTCTCCCTTAAAACTTTTCTTGATGCTATTTCAAGCTTCTTTTCATTCGTAATATCCTGCACGATGAACATAACTTTCTCAATGTTACCATTTTTATCATGCGAAAGAGGTATCACCGCCATATTTTTAAATACAGTCTCATCATTTGTGCTGTACTCAAATTTGTATATATCATCGCTTCCATAAAATATTTTTCTTATAGCGTCTCTCGACAAAATTTCTTTTAAAGACTTTTCTTCTGAAATCGGTTTGAATATTCCCGAAACTTTCTCTATAAATTCATCGTATTCTCCGACCGGTGTATATTCCGAACCATTTGGCAGCATACCATACACCTTATATGTATTCTTTTTTATATCACACATTGAAAAACGGTCAACCAGTCTTATCGTTCCATCTAAAAGCTGATTCATAACAGTATTCTTTCGTGTAATCTCACGTATTTCATCCGCCTGTTTTCTTGCCTCGGTTATGTCTCTTACAAAAATCATCGCATAATGTGAAAAACTATTATCTTCTCCAGGTATAACTACATTTCTTACAAGCCGTTTTTTCCCGTCAATCATAATATTACACTCAATACTTATTTCGTGATTTCCCTCTTTGAATTTTTCTCTCATATATGCCCTGTTATAGATAAGTTCAACAGCCGATTTATCCTCCTCACAGACAAATTTGTCTATATATTCATGTATCATCTCGTCCCAGGTCGAACTTTTTTCAAATAATCCAAGCATAGACTCATCTACTTTGAGCGAATCAAATGTATTTTCCCTGAGATCTACATAATACTCGCAGATATTCGACTCCGTATATGCCCTATGGAATGCATCACTCTTTTTAATGAACAACTCATTTGCCCGTTGTTCTTCAATATTTATAAATGTTCCAACCATCCTTAAAGGCGAACCGTCACGCCTCCTTATTATCTCCGCATTAAATCTGAACCACTGATATGTTTTATCAGACATTCGCATACGGCAGTCCGAATTAAATTTTAAAGTTTCTTTCTCATCCCTAATGACTTTATTTAACAGCGATACTACTCTATCTCTGTCATCGGGATGTATCGTTTCAACAAGCGTTTCATATCTGTTAGGGAAATCAAGAATATCATGATAGCCAAGCATTTTTCTAAATTCATGACTAAAAAACGCACTGACTATCTCATCTTTAGCATTAAGTTCCATGTACCACATTCCAGACTTTAAAACATTGTTTATAAGTTTTAAGTTCTGCTGTGTCCAGTCAGTCTGCACGGACAACACCCACATCTTCTGTCCTTTTTCATCTACGGAATCAGTTTTATACATACGCACATAAAACGGTACATCAGACTTGCTGACTATTCTTCCCTCACCTGTTCCGTGAATCTTTTTAAAGCGTTCGACATCTAAAAAGCTCTGATTTTCGCCAAAAAAAATATTTTTAAGCGAACCTGAAGAAGCCTCCATAAACTCTTCATATTTATAGCCCAGATTTTCAAGAAAAAAACCGCTCACACTTGAAATAGTCAATCTTTCGTCATAATATCCTGTCAGAAATCCAACCATACTATGAGAATCCACTGCTTCTTTTACTGCTTCATAATTAACATCAGACAATTTAAAGCCGTTGTTAGTGAAATATATTGTTTCTTTTTGAATAAGTCTGTTATCTATCTGCATATAATCATCTCTCCACATCCTAAATTTAGAATTTATTAACAACAAAATCATATAGCACGAAATGCAACAGATGCAAAGCATCCGGATTTTGGAATTATTGTATCATAAATATGAGCACATTCGAGTTTATTATATCATAAATACTTCACTAATTCCCACATTTTTTTTACAAAACCATGATGATTTTAACCGTTTCTAAAACATATTTAACGAAAAAGAGCAAAACAAGTGTTTTGCTCTCCAAGAATTGTCTGCATTATTTCAGGTCGAGTGCAGCAGGTGGTTTTGCAAGTATTGATTTTACCGGCAGTATGCAGATAATGGCATATACCAGATAGTTGCACAAAAGCAGTCCCACAACTGCCCACCACGGGAAGATAACACCGACATTTAACGACGGTGCAAAGCTTATCAGCTTGATGATACCTGCCGTGACAAGTACCGCCGGAAGTGTCGTAACTGATGCCATTGCATATATTTCCAATATAAATGCCGATATTATACTTTTGTTAGATATTCCAAACATTCTGTAAACAGTCAGCTCCTCGCTTCTCAACATTGCATTTGATTTTATCATAAAATATATCATTATCAATGAGATAACTGCCGCTGCAATCATGATGACATTTCCTGATACTGAAACAGTTGAATATTGCTCAAGATATTCCTTTATCTGGTCATCATGCGGCACGGTCATTACAGGCTCAAATTTTTCCAGATATTTTGAACTTATTTTTTTATAATATTTCTTTGTCTCAGGAATATTATCCGTGTACGAATAGCAGGCACTATCCATATATATCTGTTCACACATAAGCATTTTGCAGCCCTTATCAGACATCACATAATCGACACCAAGACCGTCCGGAAATGTGCCCTTGATAACATAATCACCATCAAGATTCGCCTGATCTCCTATCTTATATCCCTCACTATCCGCAAATCCTTTTCTTATAAGAACCTCGTTATCTTTAAGCTTAACCTTTTTATATCCCTTAACATTTTCCCTGTTAAATTCTTCATCACTTTCAACCAGAGTAGTATTTTCCATAAGAGAAAGTATTACATTCGGACTGCAGTAAACAGACGGCTCACCCATATCACTTATTCCAACAACCTTGTATTTTACAGTTGCATCACTTCCGTGGAGTTTTGCACCGACATATGACTCATACCCGTCATACATAAGCGAAACTGCACTTGTGTATTCTGTAACTTTATCAATAAGCTGTTTATCGAGAACTACTTCATTTCTCTTTTCAGGCATTCTTCCATATAACAGTTTATTTTTGTCAAGATGTTCATATGGTATATATGAAAAATCTGACAGACTAATATCCTGACTTTTAATCTGTGTAAAGGTTCTTCCCTCAATATACATACCTGATGTATTTTGACATATTATATCACCATATTTTTTATTATTTAAATATTTGTTTATAAACTCATGCATATCCATATGTTCATCTTCGTTAAATATATCAGTGTTTTCTAAATTTACTTTAAGACAGTGTGAATCAGCAGTAACTATTGCCGCCTCGTCAATAACTTTATCATTTACATATTTTGCCGTTGTGATAGAAAGAAGTATAGCCGACACAAGAAGTATTATCACCATAAACCTCTGTTTCTTTCCTAGTGCCGCAATATTTGCCATCGCCATATGCCATATCTCCCTGAATGGAAGCCCTGCATTTTTCTTTTCGTCAAGCCTTGAAAGATTATATTCAAAATTATCAACATCTTGTGCATCAAGTGACGGTCTTTCCTCGTCAAGTATCTGGACACCGTTTTCGGCATTTGCAATGACAAGGTCATTTTCCGAGAGATTTTGTATATACAGCTTTCCATCTTTGAACACAAAATTAAGCCTGATCTTTTCAGGAATATCATCCTTTTTGTGATAAAGTTTAAATTCGGCATATTTATCATCAATAATTTCCTGTTCATATTCCTTAAGATAAATATTTGAATCATCACTTCTCTCATATGCTGTCGCATTATTTACTTTATCACTTACTATTTTTCCGTCTGATACCTGTATTATCCTGTCAGCAAAGAATTTTGCAATTCTTTTTTCATGCGTTACAACGATAACAAGACACTCTTTTGAGATATTTTTAAGTATCATCATCGTTTTTAATGTATTTTCTTCATCGAGGTTTCCCGTAGGCTCATCTGCAAGTATTATATTCGGAGCTTTTACAAGTGCTCTCGCTATTGATACACGCTGCTGCTGTCCTCCTGAAAGCTTTGATACTACTTTTTTCTTATATTTAAGAATACCCAGCATATCAAGGATATAATCAACCCTCTCGTTTTTCTCCTCCTCAGTAAGGTCATATCTGTTCAGTGCAAGTTTAACATTATAGCCAACCGTGTAATCTTTAAGGATATAATAATTCTGGAATATGTAGCCGAAATGTTCATTTCTTATGGCATCAGTCAGTTTAGGAGAATAACCTGTCAACTTAGTGCCGTTTATCTCTATAGAACCGCCGGAAAAATCATCAAGACCACCTATGGCATTTAATAAAGTCGTCTTTCCTGAGCCACTCTCTCCAAGAATACACACAAGCCCCGTATTTCCAAACTCGAGGTTTACATCATTTAAAGCACACTGTTCGCTCTTTTTACCTTTATTATAATATTTATCCAAATTATTTATACGAATCATTGATGAAACCTCCTTTTAACATAGTGATTAAAGCCCATAGCCGTCACTGCACATAATAATATATTGTATAGAACAAAACATATATAAGTTCCAAATCTGTAATACCATGTAATATCAGTAATAAAACCTACTCCTGCCAGTCTCAATATAAAAGCAAGCACAAGTGCAACAACCATTGCGATAACACAGTATATCGCAAGCTCTATATAATTGATACGCCTTAACACACCTTTTTTCATGCCTATAAATCTAAACACGATATATTCTTTTACATTGAGAGTCATCATCGCACGCAATATTAAAAATCCTGCTATGAACATAACCACAAGACCTGCCGTGCAGATTCCTATTATAACTAAACGCTGCTGTTCTTTCGTGTCACTCTTAGATGTTGCTCCTGCTCTGTAAGTGCTCACTGCATAATATCCGCTTTTTTCAAGTTTCTTTAAAATATAATCTGTCTTTGCGTAATTTGCAATATACACTGATGCCTGGAGATATTTAGGGCTATAATATTTATAGAAAAACTCCCTGCTTACTTCCATGAAATTTCTGCTGTCCTCATTTTTTTTAGAAAGCACTTCCATTTCTTCCTCAACATAATCACCATCCGCCTTACCATTCTCATCAAGCTTCTGAATTCTCAATTTATGCTTTCCATCTCCCGGATAATCTCCATTTAAGTTTTTCGATAAAGTCACTTCATTTCCCTTAAGTTCATTGCTTATAACCGGTATAAATTTTCTTTTTGCCTTATAATCTCCCATCGAAACATCATAATCATAAAGTAATCTGAACTCACTTGAATCAAGGTTCATGGAAAGCATATTACACAGTTCTTTCGTAAAATATACCTGAGTTGTCTTTTTCTTTAAAATACCTGTAACCTTAACTGTACATTTGATATAATCATCTCCATCCCAGATATTATAAGCTGAGAAATAACAATCCATTTCTTTGCCTATAAGTTTATCATCATCAGAATACATGACTACCTCATCCATTTTTTTAGGAAGCTCTCCTTTTTTGAGATCATCTTTAGTGATACAGTCAGTAGATAACATAAATTTATCATCTTTCAAAAATGCAGGTGTAGCTGAACCTTGGATCTCACGCTGCGTTATCTGCATACCATATTGCATTTCATAATCCCTGTCCTCAATTATGTAATAATTTATATCGTTTGCATAATCACACGAATCCACATTTTCTACATATCTTATCTTTTTTATCTGCTTTATATCATCAGCAGTTATCTTCTTACCGTTTTTCTTTTTGACAGATATTCTCTTGTCGCTCTGTCTTGCAAATGCAAGTCCATCATAATTTTTTGTGCATATGTCGTCACTCTTTAAATTAAGCTCACCTATAAGTACAAATGAAACGGCACTTACCACAATAAGGAATAATGTAAACAGCATAGCTTTTGCACGCTGCGTTTTTAAATTAAGCATTACAAAAAACTTTGCATACCATGTATCAGTATATTTAGCTGCTTCGTCACTTTCTGCTGTTTCCTTTTTTCCGTTTTTTTCCGTACTGACGCTGCTGCTTACAACTTCGCCTGTATCAGCCGTACCTGCTTTTTCATCAGATTTGTTTTCTTTGCTTTCCCGAACCTGTATATCAGAAATAATAACTCCCTCGTGAAGCCTTATCTTTCTTGTCACATAAGGCTCAACCTGCTCATAATTGTGAGTTACCATTATAACAAGACATTCTTTGGATATTTCTTTTAACAGTTTAACTATCGAAAGTCCTGTCTCACTGTCTAGGTTTCCGGTCGGCTCATCGGCAAGTATCACTCCTGTCTGTTTTGCCAGTGCTCTCGCAATGGATAATCTCTGTTTCTGGCCGCTTGAAAGTTCATTTGCAGGATGTGTTTCATATCCTTTAAGACCAACCTTTTCTATATAAGTCATCGCCAGACTCTCTGCTTCTTCTTTGCTCTTTCCCATCGCAAAAAGACCGCTCACGATATTGTCAAGCACCGTATAATGTCCTATAAGACTGTAATCCTGAAAAATATAGCCGACTTTTCTTCTTCTGTATTCTTCCCAGTCTGCATCGTCATACTGAAATGTAGGCTCACCGTCAACATACATCTCACCGTCATCATAACCTGTCATTCCTCCGATAACATTAAGAAGCGTGGACTTACCTCCACCGCTCTCGCCCGTTATCGCGACGAACTCGCCAAAATAAAAATCAAGATTTATCTTGTGAAGTGCCTGAGTAACTTCATTCTCAGAAATATAACTCTTGCTCACACCCGCAAGACTGATTTTAGCTTTGCTCATATTTTCTCTCCTTCTCTTTTATCAGATTATATATCAGATTTTGTATATTTTATACAAATATCTGAGTGTTTAATTCACAAATACATAAAATATTTTACCATATTTTTTTTATAATTTCATCAATTATTTTAAATTTTCATAAACAAATCTATGCTTTTTCACATATTTTTCACATATTTCACAATATCAAAAACTATTTTAATCAAATATAATTTAAAAAAACAGTTAAAATCAAATTTTCGGTATTCACTCCATATATCAAATATATGAAACCAAAATCTCCAATTCTAACTGTTTTATTTACAAATCATTTATATCTCTGTTTAATTTTCACATTCAGCCACACTAATATTACTATTCAAGTGTAACAGTTCAGCCTTGCATTTCTTACATTCAAGTTCTCTTTTAACAAATATTTTATTGACTATCATTTTTCAGTAGTCTGTCAATAATATCATAATGCATATCAATAGCGTACATACATAAATCTCTTTTATTCTCTACAAGTCCGCTGAATATAAGTGAATGGCTTTTCAATAATTTTTTGTAATCCTCTGCATCTGACTTTTCCAGCACTTTATTTATCCACTCTCTGTAAACACCTATAACAGCATCCATTATCGTTATCCAGAATGAATTATCAGTTGCAAGCATCAGATTTTTATGAAAATCTTCATCCAGCAGGGCAATCTCATCATTTCCTGCAATCTCCATTTTTTCAAGGATAAGCTGCATTGTAACCCTCCACTTTTCCTGTGTACCTTTATCAAACACTGCCATACACACCATCTTGTCCATATATCTTCTAAACGAACATATTTCTTCTTTTGTGGTGCTGTCAATAGTGAGCATTATGCGTATCATATCCTGTATCGCACCAACAGAATTTTTTGAAACATAATTTCCGGAGCCCTGCCTCCTCTCAACAATGCCCATTCCATTAAGCATACTTAAAGCTTCTCTGATTGAATTTCTGCTTATTGATAACTTCTGTGCGATAACTCTTTCAGCGGGGAGTCTGTCCCCGACTTTTAATATATTTTCCTGTAAAAGACCACATATATATTCTATTACTTTTTTATATTCCTGTTTATTTGTCTCCTGCATACCCCATCCTTTCCACATAAAGTTCTACCATAGCCACTACCCCGTCAACACCAAGTTTTGTCACATCAAGACAAAGGTCATAGTTTCCTGAATATCCCCAGGTTGTCCCTGCGTAAAAACTCTGATAATTTGACCTTCTCTCATCAGTTTCATCCACAAGATTTTCCGCTTTTCTCTCTGATATACCATGTTTTTTCTGTATATAATTTACTCTGCTTTTTTTATCACCGCTTATAAAAAGTCTTATTACATCTTTTCTGTCCTTAAATGCCTCATTTGATGCCCTGCCTATGACAATGAAAGACTTTTCCCTAAGCAGCATTTCAAAAGCTTTCTTTGGCGTATCATATGTAGACACACTCTCTTCTAAAGCTATCGAATATATAAGTGAATTAACAGGTTTTTCAGCAAAAAAGTTCGGATATCTGTCATATGCACCACTTTTTATTGCCAACTCCTTTATCCCCTTTTTGTCATAAAATGGAATATTAAATTTTTTGGCAAGTGCCCTGCCTACAGTATCACCCTTACATCCACATTCTCTCCCTATAGTTATTATCATATCTCTTTCCCTCCCGTCTTTAAATATACAAAGTTATTGTCTGCCGCCTGCTTGATAGTGTTAATCCTCATTTCTGCACACATTTTTTTGTGCATAATGTGAGATATAATACACTATATAAAATTGGCAAAAATAGAAGCCCCTACAACAGTGATTATGCCTGCAACAGCAATAGAAAGACTGCTCATTGCTCCCTCTATCTCTCCCATTTCCATTGCCTTTGCCGTTCCTATGGCATGGGATGCTGAACCTATGGCAAGTCCTTTTGCTATCGGCTCTGTTATCCTAAATATCTTACATATAAAATCAGCAAGTATATTACCTAAAACTCCCGTCACTATAATAACGGCTACCGTGATAGTCACATATCCGCCTAACTCCTCGGAAACTCCCATACCTATAGCCGTTGTGATTGACTTTGGAAGCATTGTGACATACTCTTTGTGTGACAATGACATTATTTTTGACAGAACAAACACTGTCACAAGGCTTGTCAGAACTCCCGACAGGATACCTGCGATAACGGCTTTCCAATGAGTTTTAAGAAGCTCTATCTGCTCGTACAGAGGAATGGCAAGACAGACCGTGGCAGGTGTCAGAAACCAGCTAAGATATGACGCCCCCTTATTGTAAGTGTCATAATCAACATCTGCTATTAGAAGGACTACTATGGTGACTGCGATAGATACCAGCAGAGGATTAAATATTCCAAGATGTGTCTTTCTTTTCAGGAACATACCGAGTGCGTATGCTAAAAGACTTAATGTAACTCCTGCAAATGCTGATATTTCAAAAAATTCATTTAATGTACTGCCCATGATGAGCCTCCTTTATCTGTTCTTTTTAATCTTTATAAGAAATTGTGTGACGACACCGCTCACACCCATTACCGTAAATACGCATACGACCGTGATTATGCTCACCGGGACAAGCACAGGTTTTAATACTCCCCATGATGCCATAAGACCCACACCTGCCGGTATAAACATAACAGGCATTGTGGCAATAAAAAATTTACCCGCCTCCCTGACGCTTTCAAGCCTGATAATTCCAGTCATAAGTCCGACAAACAATATGAGCATACCGTATATGCTCGCCGGCACAGGTAATGGAAGAAGATATTTTAATATCTCACCTATCATTGAGATTGCAAGAATAATAAGAAATTGTTTTAAGTATTTCATCATTGCTCCTTTTCGTTTATTATTTTTTCTGAATAATTTAGAAATATTTAACCATTATAAATTGGTTCTACCAATTATTATATTCGTTTTTAATATTTTGTCAAGAAAGAGCAAAAATGAATTATTTTCGCTGTGGCTTTTTAACACAGAGACTGATATAAAATTTCCGACTCATGGAC